>Ga0307372_10002189_pt1 | contig 32775 bp, 24 predicted proteins | sample OX1MG_FD_202533 | JGI IMG/M metagenome (GOLD analysis project Ga0307372, IMG submission 202533) | Soil microbial communities from Risofladan, Vaasa, Finland - OX-1 | ecosystem: Environmental > Terrestrial > Soil > Coastal area > Acid sulfate soil | place: Finland: Risofladan, Vaasa | collected... | reverse complement strand
GCGGCGAGGACAAGATCAAGGAACGGATCGACGCTCAACTGGCGGCCGGCGCGAATCACGTCTGCCTGATGCCGCTGCGCTGCGACGATGCCGCGCTGCCCGATGAGCGCGCGCTGGAGGCGTTCGCGCCGCGGTGAAGCGGACGCGGGGGCCGCACCCCGCATTCCTGGCGCGTCTCACTCGAGCGAGAGCTCGGCGCGGGTGGTTTTGCCGCTATCCTTGATGCCGTCGGCGTTGAGCTTGGGCGCCACCACGATCAGCCGCGCCGGATCGATCTTCGCTGCGATGAGCGCCTTGCGCACCGCGTTGGCGCGGGCTTCGGCAAGCTTCTTGAGATCGGCGTCGGTCACCTTGGTGTGGGCGATCATCAGTTTTTTCATCTCGTCCGGCGGCAGCGATTTGGTGAGTCCGAGAAAATCTTTTGGCTTGTCGAATTTCGCCGCCTTGTACGCGCGCTTCAAGTACCTGTTGTATTCGTCCGGCGTGATCTGGACGCTCGCGAGATCCACCCCGGCCGCGTTCTGGCCCGCGTCCAGCAACTTCTGCCGCGCGACACTCTGCGCGACCAGCGCTTCGGGCAAGCCCTCGCGATCGAGCTTCGGATCGACGCGCCCGCAGATGTCGAGCTTTAGCGCGGGCCGGACCTGCAAGGCCTTGACGACCGTGTCGAGCTTGCTCCTGGCAGCCGCGGTCAGGCTCGCCCAGCCGGGAGAGAACACCACGTAGTTCAGATCCTCACCGCTGGCGCCGCCGAGGCCGCCGACGGCCGAAGCGATCAGGCTGAAGGGCGAAGTCGCCGCCCGCATGATAAGGCCAACGATGGCATGCAGCACGATGCCGCCGACACTGAATTGCGGATCGGACAATGAGCCGGAGACGGGCAGATGGAGATCGATCTGGCCCTGCGAATTCTTGAGCAGCGCGACCGCGAGCCGGATCGGCAGATTGATCGCGTTGGGGCTTGCCACCTTGTCGCCGAAGGTGAGTTGGTCGATGAAGATATGGTTCTCGGCGGTGAGCTTTTGCTGCTCGAGCAAGTAGTGCAGGTCGACCGTCAGCGTGCCCCTGGTTATCGGGTAGCCCGTGTACTTGGTCGAGTAGGTCGAGAGGTTGGTCAACTCGACGCCTTCGGCCTTGGCCTTGATATCGACGAACGCCAACGGAGTGAGCGGATTGATCGAGCCGCTGATGGTCAGCGGCGCGTTGCCGTTGACCTGTCCGTCCAGTTCGAGGTCGGCTGGCGTCGTCGAGCCGGTGCCGAACGATCCCACCTTGCCGCTGATCTCGGTGAGGTCGGCCGAATAGTTGGGCTTGATGAAGTTGTCGGTGTAGTTGACCTGACCGCCGTGAAGCGAAACCCGTCCCACCGCGAGGTCGGCCGGGAGCGGAGCCGGGCTGGGCGCTGCGGCCGGACTCGCCGCGGCCACCGGCGCGGTTGCGCTCGCCTCGTTGCTTGCGGCGGCCGGACTCGGTGCGGGTGATGCCGATGGCGCGGGCGTTGGCGCCGCCCCGACACTGCCGGGAGCTCCATGCGCCCGCGTGAGCGAGGTCGGCGCCTTCTCCGGACTCGCCATCACGTCGCGCAGATTCAGGCGGCCGTCGCTATTGAGAATGATGCGCGCGTAGAAGTTGCTCAGGTCCAGCGCCGCGACGTGGAACTTCGGCGGCCCCGAGCCCAGCTTGAAATCGATTCCGTTCGCGCGGAAGGAGTTCCAGCGCAGAAAACTGTCGTGGGTCACCTTGTCGAGCATCCGCACGCTGCCGAGTGCGGCGTCGCCGCGATAGCTCACGCGCATTTCCCGGCGCTCTTTGGACACCCCGACCTCGCCGTTGATGCTCAGGGCGGCCCTTGCGATGGTGGTGTTGAGATGGCCGGTGACGTAGGGATCGAACGGAGCCAGGTCGAGGCGGCGCGTGACGACACGAAGGTTGAGCTTGAGCGGCTCGGGCGCGGCCGTTCCCGTCACCTTGAAGCTTCCCTTGCGGTCGAGGATGCCGTCGAGATCGATCGCGATCGGGCGGGAGAGATCGTTCGACACGTTTTTCAGATGAAAGTTGAGCGGCGCGACGGCGATCGCGACCGTCCGCGGCATCGTGTCGTCCTCGACGCGAATCTCGGTTTTTTCGATCGCCACGGAGGCTACCTGGTAGCGCCATCCCCCGGACGAAGGTGTTGGGGCGGGTGCGCGCGCGGCGGGTTTGCCGCTCCGGCGCCTGCGCGCCGTTGACGCTACGCGGCGCTCGCGTCCGGCGGACGCTTTTTTCCCGGCAGGCTTCTTCTCGACCGTCGCTTTTTCGTGGCGTCTCGATGAGGCGCGGGCGCGCCGCGGTCGGGGAGTGGGCCTCGCTTGAGGGGCCGCGGCCCCGCGCATCAGCGCGGCGAGGTTCAACTGGCCGTTGCGCTCGCGCCGGACGAACAGGTGCAGTCCGTCGGCGCGCACTTCGGTGACTGTCGCCTGGCGGGTGGCGAGATCGACCTGCCCGATCGACGCGCTCAGCTTGTTCCATCCGATCGGATTTTCGCTCTCGTGCGCGGCATGCAACTCGAACTTGTCGAGCGAGATGCTCGCGGGCGACACATGCACGTTGAACCGTCCGGCGGCGAAGAGGGTATGCACGTTGGCGTGCGCGCTCAGCTTGCCTGAGGCGACGGCGGCCGCCAGAACCGGCTCGACGAACCCCTGCAGCGCCGGCAGATCGATCGCGTCGAGCGTGATGTCCGTGGTCGCCTGCGAATGCGCGAGGTCGAGCGCGCCCTTGACCGCGATCGAGCCGCCGCCGCCAAGCGTGGTGCTCAGATTGAACGGTGCCGGCGCCGTCTGGCCGACGGTGCGCAGGTCCTTCAGGCCGACCTGCAGGTTGCGCAGTGCGAGTTTCGCGGGCGGCGCGACGCTGTTGTCGGTTATCTCCACCGCGCCGTTGGTCAGCACCAGCTCTTCGAGCGAGACGTTGGCGGGCGCGGACGGTCTGGCCGCAGGCCCCGCCGGTTGCGAGGTTCGGGCTGCCGCGGGCGGAGCGTTCGCGATCAGTTGCGCGGTGTTGGCCGCTGGCGCCGGCGTGGCGGCCGGAGTTGTCGCCGCCGTGGTCGTCGGTGCGGCCGCGGGGGTTTTTGCGGCGGACGGTTGCGCGGCCGCGAGACTCGCCGCAGCCGGACCGGGCGCGGCCTGGGCGGCGGCACGGGCGGGTTTGGTTTTCGTCAGCGAGGCCAGGTTGATGGTGCCGTCAGGGTTGCGCACCACGTGAACCGTCAGGCCGTCGAGATAAACCTTGCCCAGGTGCGTGACGCCCTTCAGCGGTTTGAGCTCGGTCAGATCCACCGACAGGTGTTTGAATCCGGCCAGCGGCGCATTGGCGGCATCGCGCACGTCAACGTCGTCGAGCGCAAACTCTCCGCTCACACGAATTTCCGGGGCGCCCGCCGCATTGACGAAATGCACCTGCAACAGGGAGGAAAGAGCCCCCCGTGGGATCTTTAGCGGCAGCTTCTTGGGCACGTAGCCCATATAGAGCGGGAGACTCAGCCGATGCAGGTTGAGATTGACCACGGACTCGGGCGGCACGGCGAATGGCTTGGTCTTGCCGGCGATGCGCATCCGACTGCCGTCGACCACCATCTGGAGCAGCGGCTGCACGAAGATGTCCACATCGGCCGGCAAGTTGGCGATGAAGGGGACGTCGAGATCGAGGTGCTCGACCGTATGCCGCGCGTTCAGCACCTTGTCGTCGAAGTGGACTTCGCCCTCGTGAATCTGAATGTTGTATACCGCGAAGCGCTGCGGCTTGGCGGGTTTGCTCGGGGTGGGCGTGGGCGCGGGCGTTGGGCCGGAGGTTTCGAGCAGGTCGGAGAAATTGAAACGCTGCTCGGCGGTGCGGACGATACGAATCGCGGGATGATCGATCTCCACCGCACCGACTACCGGCGCCAGCCGGAACAGCGAGATCCACGAAACCTTGACTTGGATGTGCCCGATGTCGACGAAACGCTCGGAGGGGTCGCGGGCGCCGATATGCAATCTTCTTACGTTGAGTCGCAGCGTGTAAGGGTTGAAGCGGACCTGTCCCAGGCTGACGGGGCGATGGAGACTGGCGGCCAGGCGGCCGGCCACGACGTGTTGCGCAAGCAGCGGTACGCCAACGAACCCCGCAAGCCCGAAAAGCACGACCACGACGACAACGGCCGTGCAGGTGCGGCGCATCCATCGCGAACCGCGAAAGTCGATCATGCCCAGCGTCCATGCCCAGGCGCGCCTCGCGTCATCCCTGAGTTTGTCGATCACGGAAGCGATACCATGTCGTTAAACCCTGCACTCGCGCGGCGTACGGATTCGGTAGGGCCAACCGGATTCTCCGGGGCGCCGTCTCTTTGTCGAGCCGTGATGACCGCGCATTATCAGCGTCATACAGATGCACTTATATCCATAAATCGTCGAATTGCGTAGTTCTCAGTGATCGATTTCACCAGCCTCTTATCTTCTTATGCGAGTGTCGCTCGATCATTGCATGAACATCGCGGTCGCGCGCCGACAGCCGGTTTGGCGCGCGCCGCATTGCCCGCGCGGCTCAATTGGGCAAAGCTTAAAAGACGACGCCAACCTCTCGATTCGCGACCGCCAGCGTGCGGCGGAGGATTACTCATGTCCGATGGTCTTTCGACCAAGCAAATAGAACTGATCGACGCGTACTGGCGGGCCTGCAACTACCTGGCCCTGGGAATGCTCTACCTGCGCGACAATCCGCTGCTCAGGGAGCCTCTGTTGCCCGCGCACATCAAGCGCCGCCTGCTCGGTCACTGGGGCTCGGACCCCGGCCAGAGTTTCGTCTGGGTGCACCTCAACCGGCTCATCCGCGAGTATGACCTCGACGTGCTCTACATCTCGGGCCCCGGCCATGGCGCGCCCGCGGTGCTCGCCAACAGCTACCTGGAAGGAACCTACACGGAGGTCTATCCCGATCGCAGTCAGGACGAGGAAGGCCTGCGGCAGTTCTTCAAACTCTTTTCGTTTCCCGGCGGAATCGGCAGTCATTGCACGCCGGAGACCCCGGGCTCGATTCATGAGGGCGGGGAACTCGGATATAGCCTTTCGCACGCGTTCGGCGCCGCGTTTGACAATCCTGGTCTGATCGTGGCCGCGGTGGTGGGTGACGGCGAGGCGGAGACCGGCCCGCTGGCGACCTCATGGCATTCGAACAAATTCCTCAATCCGATCCGGGACGGCGCCGTGCTGCCCATTCTGCATCTCAACGGCTACAAGATCGCCAACCCCACGATTCTCGCCCGCATCCCGGCCGACGAGCTCGAGAGTCTTTTTGTCGGCTACGGCTACAAGCCCTACGTCGTCGCGGGCGACGATCCGACGGCGATGCATCAGATAATGGCGTCCACGCTGGAGCGTTGCCTCGCCGAGATCCGCGCGATCCAGGAAGAGGCGCGGCGCAGTGGAGTGCCGCGCCGGCCGCGTTGGCCGATGATCATTCTGCGCACCCCGAAAGGTTGGACCGCGCCGAAGGAAGTCGACGGCCATCGGGTCGAGGGTTTTTGGCGGGCGCATCAGGTGCCGATAACCGACGTCGTCTCGAATCCCGCGCATCTCAAACTGCTCGAGCAATGGATGCTGAGCTACCGCCCGCACGATCTTTTCGATGCGAAAGGCCGGCTGATTCCCGAACTCAAGGCGCTTGCGCCAACCGGAAGCCACCGCATCAGCGCCAATCCGCATGCCAACGGCGGCCTTCTGCGCCGGCCGCTGCGGATGCCCGACTTTCGCGACTATCGAGTCGAAGTCGCCCGGCCGGGGCAGTCGGCGGCCGAAAACACGTACGTGCTCGGACAGTTTTTGCGCGACGTGATGCGCGACAACATGGACAATTTCCGGGTTTTCGGGCCCGATGAGACCGCGTCGAACCGCTTGCAGGCGATTTACGAAGCCACCGGCAAGACCTGGCTGGCCGAGATGAAACCCGAGGACGCCGACGGTGGTGCGCTCGCTCGCGACGGACGGGTGATGGAGATGCTGAGCGAGCATACGTTGGAGGGCTGGATGGAGGGCTACGTGCTTACCGGCCGCCACGTCCTCTTCAACACCTACGAGGCCTTCGCGCATATCGTGGACTCGATGGTGAACCAGCACGCGAAGTGGCTGGAAAAGGCGAAAGTCGAAGTGTCCTGGCGGGCGCCGGTTTCCTCGCTCAACATACTGATTAGTTCCACCGTGTGGCGTCAGGATCATAACGGTTTCACGCACCAGGACCCGGGATTCATCGACGTGGTCACCAACAAAAGCCCGCGGGTGACGCGGATCTATCTGCCGCCCGACGCCAACTGTCTTCTGAGCGTCGCGGACCACTGTCTGCGCAGCACCGACTACATCAACGTCATCGTCGCAGACAAGCAGGCGCATCCGCAGTTTCTCGACATGGAATCGGCGACCAACCATTGCAGCAAAGGAATTGGACTGTGGTCGTGGGCCAGCAACGACCAGGGCGGCGAGCCCGACGTGGTGATCGCGAGCGCGGGCGACGTCGCGACGATCGAGGCGCTCGCCGCGGTGGCGATACTGCGGGAAAAGTTCCCCGACCTCAAAATCCGCTTCGTCAACGTCGTGGACCTGTTCAAGCTTCAACCGAGCGCCGAACATCCGCATGGCCTCACCGACCGCGACTTCGACGGCCTGTTCACGGTGGATAGGCCGGTGATCTTTAATTTCCACGGATACCCCTGGCTGATTCACAAGCTCGCCTACCGCAGGGCCAATCACGTCAACATGCATGTGCGCGGCTACAAGGAGTTCGGAAGCATCAACACGCCGCTCCAGTTGGCGATCGAAAACCAGACCGACCGCTTCAACCTTGCCATCGACGCGATCGATCGCGCGCCGCGGCTCAAAGCCGCCGGCGCTCACGTCAAGGATTGGCTGAAGGACCAGATCTGCGAGAATCTCGACTACGCCTTGACCAACGGTATCGACCAGCCCGAGATTCGCGACTGGAAATGGCCTTATTGAGGCTTGCAGAATAGTGCCCGGCACGAATCGGAGGGATTACGCGTGGTGAATGCTTCGCGGGTTATGCTTTTCTTCAATCGCTCCGGACCTTGTGACGCCCGCGTTCATCGAGGCGCTGCGAGTTCTGATTCCTTTTGCGCCGCTGCGCCTTCCGGATCTGCTGGTTTTTACCGGCGGTATCGGGGAGCGCGCAGCGGCGGGTCAGGTTCAGAGGTGTGCCGCGGGCTCGACTATCTGGGGATCAGAGTGGATCGGCGACGCAACGACTCGCACGCGGACAGAATCGACTGCGCGGCGAGCAAATGCTTGGCGCGCGTCATTCCGACCAACGAAGACCTGATGATCGCGCCCCCCACGCAGCAAGTGATTTTCGCCGGCGTCTGAAGTGTTAGCGCCGCCGTGGCGGCGCTAACGACCCGGCCGTTGCGGTCAGGAGCCGGAGACGTCGGGCGTGCGGGAATTATCGATCAGACGTTCGACCAACGCAGTGAGCTGCTTGCGGTAGAACGGCTTGGGCACATAGTCGTCGCATCCGGCCTCGACCGCGCGGCTCAAGTCATCGCCGGTTGCGCAGGCGGTAAGCGCGATGATCGGGATGCCCTTCCAGCGGGCCTCGCCGCGCAACTGCTTGGTGAGCGTCACTCCGTCCTCTCCACCCTCGAGCTTGAGGTCCATCAGAACCAGGCTCACAGGCTCGGGATGAGCCTCGAGTTGGTGGCGCATCTCTTCGCCCGACGCCGCGGTCATGACCTCGTATTTGGGTTCCAGGATGAATCTAAGCAGGGTTTGCGCGTCGGGCTCGTCCTCGACCACCAGCACTCGCAGTCGGGGTTGTTTGGGCCGGCCTAGCTCGACCATCAATCGATCGCGCGTCCGTCCCAGCATCTCCCGCCCGCTACCGCTATTTGAAGAGCCGACGCTCATGGTATCCCCCTGATCCTTTTCGTTATGCACGGAGTTTGCGCCTCGCCGAGCGTCTGTATTCGATGGCCGCCACCCCGCCCAAACCGCCAGCCCCACCTTCGATCGCCACACTCACCGGCGTCCCTCCCAATTCTTACAGCAAAATAAGTGCCACCTGTTGGCCAATCCCTAAAGGCTTGATTGCCCGACCAGATTTGTCCTCCGGACGAGGCCAAGTGGACAGTTTAGTGCTCGCTGCATGCCACTAATCTTGGCACCCCACGACATCTAACGCAGGCTGTACTCCTTCATCTTCTTCTGCAGTGAGGCGCGCGATACTCCCAGCGCGATGGCGGCCCGAGAAACGTTGCCCTGGTGGCTGTCGAGGACCTTGGCGATGTAGTCCGCCTCGAAGGCCGCGCGCGCCCGGCGCAACGGACCCTTGGCGTCCTCGCCTTCGCCAGGCGGTTGAGCGGAGACCGCGGCGCCCTGAGGCATGCGGCCGAACGCCACATGATTGGTCGTCGTGCCATTGTCGAGTCCGCCTCTCGCGCGCAGGGGTGCCGAGAGATGCTCGGGCGCGACGCTCGCGCTTGCGCGCGTCAGCGCCACCGCGCGATCGATTTCGTTGCGCAGCTCACGCACGTTGCCGGGCCAGTCGTACTTTGTCAGCAACTCGATCGCCGCCGGCTCGACGCCCGCGATGAGTTTGCGCTGCTGCTCGGCCGCGATGGCGAGAAAGCGCGCGGCCAAAAGCGGTATGTCCTCGCGGCGCTCCCGCAGCGGCGGCAGCGCAATCGGGAAAACCGCGAGGCGATAGTACAAGTCCTCGCGGAATCTGCCGGCTGCCACCTCCGCCTTGAGATCGCGGTTGGTTGCCGACAGCACGCGCACGTCGACCTTGCGCGGAAAGCTGTCGCCCAACGGCACCACCTCCTGTTCTTCCAGCACGCGCAGCAGCTTGGCCTGCATCGGCAGCGGCATGTCGGCGACTTCGTCGAGAAAGACCACGCCGCCCGCCGCCGCGCGGAACAACCCGGGGTTGTCGCGGATCGCGCCGGTGAACGCGCCGCGCCGATGGCCGAAGAGTTCGCTCTCGAGCAGCGGCTCGGGCATCGCGGCGCAATTGAGCGCGAGAAACGGATGGTCGCTGCGCGCGCTGGCGTGGTGCACTCCGCGCGCGACCAATTCCTTGCCGGTGCCGGTCTCGCCGTGGATGAGCACCGTGATCGACGACGCGGCCGCGGCCTCCATCAGCCGCAGCACTTCGGCCATCGCCGGCCCGGTGCTGACTATCTCGGTGAAGCTGTCGCGGCGCGCGAGGTCGCGGCGCAGCGCGCCGACCTGGGCTTGCAGGCTGGCCTCTGATTCGCGCACCTGGGTATAGAGCCGCGCATTCTCGATCGCGATCGCGATGCTGCCCGAGATGGCCTCGAGAAACGACAGGTCGTCTTCGGTGAATCCCGCCGCGGCGCGCCCGTTCACCACTTCGACTACGCCGAGGCTTCCCTGCCGCGTGGAAAGCGGCGCCGCCAGAACGTTGCGGGTGACCAATCCGGACATTTTGTCGATGCCCTGGTACCAGCGAGGATCGTTCTGGGCGTCGTTGACCATCAGCGCTTTGCCGGTTTTCAAGGCGGTGGCGGCGATTCCCAGCTCGGCCGAAAAGCGCAGCCGCGCGAGCCGCTCCGCCACCTCCGGATCCTCCTCGGAGATGTACGGGAAGTAGAGCTCCTTGCGTTCGTCGTCCAGCAGCAGCACCGAAGCGCCCTCGGCGTCGAGCGCCTCGCGGCACTTGGTCACCACCAACGGGATCAATTGATCGATCTCGATTCGCGCGGCGAATGCGCAGCCGAGATCGTAGAGCAGATGGAAGCGTACCTCCTCGTCCATCGTGCGCGGCCCCCCCCCAGCGCCTAAGTTTGCCCCGTTCCCGCGTGCAAGCGCAAATATTTTTTTCAAATACTCGTGCGAAATAGGATGATTTTCACAGAAGCTTACCGCGTCTTCTTTAGGCGCAATCTGTTTTAATTGCGCACGATGATTCCCGTAGCTGCTCATTGCCCTCGCATCTTTGCCTCGGGCGCGGTAATTTCGTTTTTCGCCTGACGATTCGGGAGGTGATCGACGATGTCGGACGCGCCGCACCGCACACCTGAGCGCGAAGCATTCTACGAAAAGATCGCGGCCAGAAGCCTCGCTCCTCTATGGGAAGTGCTCAAGGGGATCCAATCCGTCGAGCCGCGTCCACCCGAGACTGCGATGCTCTGGCACTACGACGAAATCCGTCCGATGCTGATGGAGGCAGGGGGCCTCATCTCCGCGATGGAAGCCGACCGCCGCGTGTTGATCCTGCGCAACCCGGCGCTTAGTGGCCATTTTCCCCCGCGCATCACGCATTCGCTCTTTGCCGGCCTGCAGCTCATCATGCCGGGCGAGATCGCGCCCAGCCATCGCCACACCCAGAGCGCACTGCGCTTCATCATCGAAGGCGAGGGCGCTTACACCGCGGTCGATGGCGAGAGAACCACGATGCGGCCGGGCGATTTCGTGATCACGCCATCGTGGACCTGGCACGACCATGGCAACGAAACTGGCGTGCCGATGGTCTGGCTGGACGGACTCGATCTCGCGCTGGTCGATTTGCTCAACGCCGTTTTTTTCGAAGCCTATGGCGAAGAGCAATTTCCCATGCGGCGTCCCGAGGGCGATTCCACGGCCCGTTTCGGAAGCGGACTTCTTCCGGCGGATTACGCACCGCAAAGCCTGACCAGCCCGATCCTGAACTACACCTACGAACGCACGCGCGAGGCGCTCGAGCGGATGGGCCGCGGCGGCGAAAGCGACTCTTGCCACGGATTCAAGATGCGCTACGTCAATCCGGTGACCGGCGATTGGGCGATGCCGACGATGGGCACGGCGATGCAGCTCCTGCCGCGCGGCTTCAGCGGCGCGCCGTACCGTTCCAGCGACAGCGCGGTCTTTGTCGCGGTCGAGGGCAAGGGGCGCACGGTGGTCGGCGGAGAGGCTCTCGACTGGCGCGAGCACGACGTTTTCGTGGTGCCGAGTTGGCGGGAGTATCGCCACGAGGCGGCAGAGGAGTCGATGATCTTCAGCTTCTCGGACCGGCCGGTGCAGGAGAAGCTTGGACTGTGGCGCGAGCGGCGCGCCGGGCGCTGACGGCGCGCGGGCTCAGCGCGAATTCGGCGGACGATCCGAGTCCGCCGAGCGCGCCGCCGGTGTGGCCGTTGGCGAGGCGGAAGGAACATGGCGCGCGGGCGGAGCGGTGTCGGAAAAATCGTCGTGTGCGCGAGCCCGTCCGAAACGCCACCGCAGCGAGCCTATGAGAGTGCTCACGAGCGCCGCCACCGCGATGATCGCGACGATCGCAATCATCAGCAACGCGAAACCGGCGTAAAGCTGCATCGCCGCGTCCATCTTTATTCCGTCCGCGTGTTCATCTCGCTCATCCGGCCACCGCGGCTTTCAGCGGATGCTTGCGCTTCCACTCGCGTGCCACCTCCGCCATCGTCCTGAAGCTCACGCCGGCGCGCTCCTTCATGTGCTCGACCAGCCGGTTGAGCATCAGCAAACGATGGCCGCGGCCGATGACCTGCGGATGCATCGTCAGACAATACACGCCCTCGCCGACGAATTCGCCCAGGTAGTCGAAATCGCCCGCCCATCGTTCGTAAACCTGCGACGGCGACGACAGCCCCTGGTTCACGCCGTAGAGCCACTCGAAGGCCGGGAAGTCGTCGAGTCCCCAGGTCACCGGGAGTTCCACCATCTCGACCTCGCGTCCGAAAACGTAGGGGCCATCCTTGGCCGGGATGTCGCCGACGCGGCAGTAGTACGGCGTGTAGTCGTTGCCCATCAGGCTGCTGTCGTAGAGAAAGCCGCGCTCGAGCAGAAGGCCGAGCGAGTGCGGGCTCAAGTCCCAGGCCGGCGAGCGAAAACCTTCGGGAGGCTTTCCCGTGATGCGCCGGATGGTCTCGGTGCCGCGGTCAAGCACGCGTCTTTCCTCTTCCAGCGAGAGCGCGATCGGATTTTCGTGGCAGTAGTTGTGATGGCCGATTTCATGTCCCGCATCCGCGACTCGACGCACCAGGTCGGGGTAGGTGTCGATGGTGTGGCCGGGAATGAACCATGTCGACTTGATTTCCCATCGCGCCAGCATATCCAGCAGACGCACGGTCGCCACCGCGCCGAACTCGCCGCGCGACAGCGCGCTCGGCGAAGTGGCGTTCAGGCTGCCCAGCCATACCGACATCGCGTCGAAATCGAACGACAGGCATACGGAAATGTTGGTGGTCATGGGTTCTTCCTCCGGGCCTGCGCCCTCCCGCTTCATTAGGCGGTGACCGGTTTATGGAATACTACCGAATAGTGACGTTTCGGTTGAGCGTCCGTTGAACCGTGCGTAAACATGCGAAACCACGCGTTGTGTCGTGTCGGCGTCTTAAGCTAAACTGAACTTAATATGAGCGGACAGAACAAAAGGGAAGGGGAAGGCTCCGCGAACGCGGTATCGCCAGCCGCCGGCGCCGCTGACGCCACCGTCATTATCGGGGCAGGCCCCGCTGGCCTCACCGCGGCACACGAGCTCTCGGCCGCCGGACGGCCGGTGGTGGTGGTGGAACAGGATCCGCAACACGTCGGCGGGATCGCCCGCACCGTCAGTTACAAAGGCTTTCGCTTCGACATCGGTGGCCACCGGTTTTTCTCCAAGAATGCCGAGATCGAAAAGCTGTGGCGCGACATTCTGGGCGACCGGATGCTCGAGCGCGAGCGGCTCTCGCGGATCTATTATCGAGGCCGGTTTTTCAAATATCCGCTCGAGACGTGGGACGCGCTGAGCCAGCTCGGCCTGTTCCAGTCGGCCGCCTGCATGCTGAGCTACCTGGCGGCGCGGGTATGGCCGAAGCGGGAGATTCGCAGTTTCGAGGATTGGGTGGTCAATGCCTTCGGCCGGCGGCTGTACGAGACATTCTTTCGCAGCTACACCGAAAAGGTTTGGGGCATCCCGTGCAGTGAGATCAGCGCCGACTGGGCCGCTCAGCGCATCAAGGACCTCTCGATGCGCGTACTGATTCGCCGGGCCCTGGGACTGGGCAAGCGCAACGGCCAGGTCATCAAGACCTTGATCGATCGCTTTCGCTATCCGCTGCACGGTCCCGGCGAGATGTGGGAGGAATTGGCCAGGACCGTTCAGAGCCGCGGCGCCGCGCTCAAGATGGGTGAATCGGTGGTCGCGGTTCAACGCCGACAAGGCGGCGTGACCTCGGTCACCACCGCCGCCGCCGACGGCAAACATACTTACGCGGGTGGCCACTTCATCTCGACCATGCCGATACGCGAGCTTATCGGCGCACTCGATCCGCCGGCGCCGCCCGAGGTCGCCGAAGCGGCTCGCAGTCTCAGGTATCGCGACTTCATCACCGTCGCGCTTATCATCGACGAGCCTGAGCTTTTTCCCGACAACTGGATCTATATCCACGAGCCCGGCGTCGGCGTCGGCCGCATCCAGAACTTCAAGAACTGGAGCCCGGGGATGGTGCCGGACCCGCGCTACACCGTGCTGGGCCTGGAGTACTTCTGCTTCGATTCGGATTCGATGTGGAGCACGCCCGACGCGGACCTGGTGGCGCTCGGCACGCGCGAGCTGGCGAAGCTGGGACTGGCCAGGGAAGCGCTGGTGGTCGACGGAACGGTGGTTCGCCAGCGCGCCGCCTACCCGGTCTACGACGGGGAATATCGCCGCGCGGTCGACGTGATCCGGGACTTCATCGAGCACGAGATGCCCAACTTACAGTTGGTCGGCCGCAACGGCATGCACAAATACAACAACCAGGACCACGCGATGATGACCGGGCTGATGGCCGCCCGCAACATCATGGGCGCTTCCTACGACCTTTGGCGAGTCAATTCGGACGCGCAATACCTGGAAGAAGAGAGCGGCGCCGAGCAGGGCTCGCGGATGGTTCCGCGCCGTATCGAACCCGAGCTCGAGGCGCACCCGAGCGCGACGCTGGAAAGCGTGCCCGGTAACTGAGGCGGAATCGGAAGCCACTAATTTTTGAGCGTCGCAGGTGTGGCCGAAGTCGCTCCCGCGGAGGGTTTCTGTGCCGCCGGCGCTTCAAGCAACTCTGCCGCCCGGGCCAGTTGATCGCGGGTAAAGGTCATCAATAGAAATCCGTCCGCTTGCGACTCGGGCGGCGTCGCGTTTGCCGCCAGTCTGCTGGGGTAGGGAAAGTAAATCTCGCTCGCGATTCCGCGAAGTCTCGCTATTAACGGCGCAACGGCGGGGTACCACGCGAACTCTCCCACGCTCACACGATCGCCGGGCCACGGGCTGAGCCACAGCCCGTAAGCCAGCCACGGTTCGGTATTCGACACCGAATTCCCCGACAGAGTCGGCTCGAAACTGACGACCGCGGGGCCGAACAGCAAGCTCGGAGATATAAGTTTGAAATCCACAACCTTCGCCGTACTTATCGACGCGAGACTCCCTCCCTTCAGCACGTACTCATTCGCGGCCGAGATGAGGGCTGAAAAGCGTTCCTTGTCGAAGCGGGCCCTCATCTCGAGTAGACCTCGATCCCACCCGTGCTCTTCATCCGGATGAAGGTTGTATAGCCAAATGCCGGCGACTCTGATCGGCAGCACGCCGAGCGTCGAAAACAGCGATCGCCAAATGTCAATCTGCCGATCCGTAATGACTACCGCGTCCACGTGGTGAGCCGCCAGGAAGGCCTTCAATTGTTCGGGTGTTTCAGGGATGTAACTGCGTCTCAGAAAAGCATTGACAATCGGCCATCGGCGACGTTCATATTGCTGCACGGCAGGGGCCAACCCCTGGGGCATGACAAAGTACATCTTCGCTTGAGCCTGCCAAAGCATGTCATCCGCATTATCTTCGTACGGCAAGATCAGCACGCACTCGCCTTTGGAAAAATAGTTTCGATAAATCTTTGAGCCAAAAAAAGGCGGGTTATTCACCACCCTGGTCCAAAAAGCGCCGGACCCATTAGGCAGAGTAAAAAGCACTACCATGCCGGCCAGGGCAGGCCTTAACCATCCCTTAGCATCCGGTGCGCCGAACCAAAGAGCCGCCATAATAGCAAGACTCAAAAACGCATACATCGAAAGCCGCACCGGCAGGAGATTTGTAATAACCGGCAATCGCTCAAGGAGCCACCATGGCAGTAAGGACATGGTCGGACGGCCCCAAACATAAAGGACCGGTCCCAATGACAGGACACATACGACAAGCAGAAAGGTAACCAGCAATCTGCCGAACGGTTCGCGCCAATGCGATCGTGCGTAGAGCAAGGCGACCAGAATCAACGGAGGGCCAATGTAACTGCCGCTCTCGGCAATACTTTGGCCGGGGAAGGTCTTCCATATTGAAACCAGGAAGGCGAGTCGGCCGAGGTCGTTGGTCGGGCTGGGGACAATAAAATTGAGGAGGTCGGCGCTCATCAGGGTAGCAGGGAACATGGACTTGCTCGTAAAGCCGACCACAAAAAAATAGTAAAGATAAGGGCTCACGATTATGCAGGTCAACCCGTAACCAAAGGCGATTAGCTTAAGCAGTTTCAGCAGGCGCCGCTTGGTCTCTTTCGCCGCAGCCGGCCAGCCCAGAACAAGGACGATCGCGCCGAGCATCGTCATCGATGCAAAAACTTCCAGTGACTCTAGAAACTGCGCCACCAGCAGTAATGTGATGAGGGCAAGGAATCGAGCACCGCTCATTTCGTCGTTGAGTCGAAGTGCCGTGAAATACACTATGAGCGGAACAGGAAAAGCCAGGAGCATGTGCAGATGGCCGAATGTGAGATGGCCCAGGAAGAAAGCGGAGAAGCCAAAGATGTACCCTCCAAGCAAGGACGGCCAGTAGCTTCGGCTCAGGTAGCGGCAAAGAACAAAGCCGCACCAGGCGTCAAGGGTTATACTCAGCAAACATAGGACGTTGTAGGTCGCCACGGGCCCAACTGTCAGAGTGAGAGGGCTGGCGATCGCGGCTGCGAAGGGGATGTGGGTTTGCCAGGTTAGGTTGAGGCCCGACGGCGCCCACATTACATGCGTCAAAAACGGATTAAGATGATTGGCGATCGCGTGCGGCCACCACACCAGAGACCACATCATAAGCGCAGTGTCCGGTCCGGCGCCTATGTGGGAATCCGAGAAATGCCCGAAAAGCGCGCGGCCGAAGAAGGCCCAAGACAATGCCAGATACAGGGTGAAGGCAAAAAGGCTGCGTGCGTCCCATGGACTGACATGGGTCGGGCTGGAGTCCAACACCGGAGGACCGGCCGATTCAGCGGAGAGTCGTCGACGTGTCACTATACGCCTAATTGGGGCCATTCGTTGGCGAAGATGTAGTTGTATGAGGAGGTTGCGCCTCGACCGGGGAGAGCGTAGGCAGCTCGGCTATCCGGGCCAGTTGGTCGCGAGTCATGACCACCAACAGAAAGCGGTAGTCATCCAGCTTCGATCGCGAAATTCTCGATTCGCTGTCGGGAACGGGGTAATGGATCTCGACTCCCATGCTGCGCAGCGTTCCTATCATCGGCGCCGCGGTCGGGAACCATATATATTCTCCCAAGGCTATTCTGTCCTTCGTCCACGGACTGAGCCAAAGCATATAAACAAATCTCGGATCGGGTGTGGGCCTCGGATGAGGCAGGTTCAGAGGGTCGAAGGCCAGGTCTGAACCGATCAGAGAGTCCTTCGGGATCAAATTCAGGTTTGCGACCTCGATCACGCTCAGCCCATTTATATCGCCGCCGTCCGCGAGGTACCGGCTCGCGGCCCTGATCAGCGTAACCATGCGATCGTTGTCGAACCGCGTTCGCGCCTCAAGCAGTAGCCTTTCCGCGTCATGAGCCCGATTGTCTTTCAGCCGGTACAGCGAAACGCCGCCAACCCTTACCGGCGCCACACCGAGCGTTGAGAGCAGCGGCTGCCAGTCCGCGAGGTCACGGTCGGCCACAATCACAACGCCCACGTCGTGAGCGGCCAGAAACACCTTCAGTTGCCCGCTAGCGTCCGGAACGTAGGATCGGATTCTGAATGATTCGACGATCGGCCACTTCAGGAAGTAGTCTGGCCATGCCGATAGGTCTCCCTCAGCCATGTTGAAGTACATTTGGGTCTGGGCCTGCCACAAGGCGCCATAGCCTTGATCCGCAAACGGCAGAATCACAACCGTCTCGCCTTTCCGCAGATACTGTCGATAGAGGTTGTCTCGAAAGAAAGCCGGCGTACTCGCAGGCCTGACCCAAAAGGCGGCGGACAGATTCGGCGCGTTGAAGATGATCACGGAAGCAACGAAAGCTATTTTGAATCCCGGTCTGGTCGTGGCAGTGGCCAGCCACTGTGAGACGATCAGAGCCAGCACGAGAAAAGCGTACATCGACAGGCGCACCGGAAGCGCCTGGTTGAGCACCGGCAGCCGCTCAAGCAGCGACCACGGCAGCAGAAGATGAAGCGTGTGACCTGCCACATGCGGAATCGGACCTAATGTGAGGATAGCAACAACTATTAAGCACCAGGTCAACAATCTGCCCAGCGGTTCGCGCCAGTGCCGATACGCGTAGTGCACGGAGAGCGCCACCAGCGGTAGAGACAGGCAGGATCCATTGTCGGCGATGGATCCGGAGAAAGCTGTCGATATCGACTTTAGGAAAGCTATCTTGCCGAGCTCGTTGGCTTGAGTGGGAACGACAAAGTTAAGCAAATCGGTGGAGTAGATCGAGGGAAGCCATAGCGATTTGCCCAGCAAGCCAAAATTGAAAAAGTAGAAATAGTACAGGTACGGACTAACGAGGACCGTGGCGATGCCATAACTATAGATGATAGGTCTAACGAGAGCCAAGATGCGTCGTCGAGCGTCCATGGCGCCAAACGACCAACCAAGGACCAGAGCCAGGGCGCCGAGCATCGTCATCGTTGCGTAGATCTCGATGAATAGCAGAAACTGTGTAACGAGGAGAAGCGTCAGCACCAGCACGAAAGTCCGTTCCGTCATTTGTTCCGCGAAGCGGCGAGCCGCGACATACACAATCAAAGGCACTGGAAAGGCGAGGAGCAAGGGCAAGTGTCCAAAAGCTATCCGGCCGAGCATGAATGCGGAGAAGCCGAATACGTATCCACCCATCAGTGAGGCCCAATAATTGCCCGTGAGGTAACGGCAAAGGATGAACATGCAGGACGCGTTCAGCGGCAAGCTCAGCACGCATAGTATGTTGAAACTGGCTACTGACCCGAGCGTCAGCGTAAGCGGACTGGCGAGGACGCCGGCCAGAGGAATGCAGGTCTGCCATGCCAGGTTATAGCCAGTCGGCGCCCAGATGGCGTGGGTAAGTAAAGGATTGATGCCGCTCGCTATGGCATGCGGCCACCACGCCAAAAACCAAATCATCGCCCGGGGGTCCTGGCTCATGCCGATATGAAAGCCGGTGAAATGCCCGAACAGGGCGCGGCCAAAGCAAAGGACTGAAAGCGCCAAGTAAAGCAGGAATGCCCAGAGCGCGGGCAGGTCGCACGCCTTTGGCGCAACGCCCGGCAATGCCGACGGCGATTCAGGGCGATCGGCGGGACCGGGATCGGTTACGAGAGTCGGCCGTTGCGTCACCTTGGATTGCCCCACCCCACCACACTTCCCCGCAGGTCGGAGCCGCTTCGATACTGGCTCCTTCCCGGGGCTGCTTGCGCCCGCGACATCGATGCGACTGTAGCGCGTTCCTTGCCCGCGCGCATGTCGCGTCGAAGTGACGGCCACGCAGGATTCGCGCGGTCGCCGGCGCGGCGTCGCGCGCCTTGGCCGGGCGCCAAGCTACCACAGAGCGGATTGTACGGAAACGGCAGCCGCCGCTGTCAGTCGAGCAAGTCGGCGGCTGATTCAAAGCATCCCGAATTGAGCCCTTTTCGCAAATGTCGCCGGCGGTACCCAATGTCGTGGGTTTGTTAGCGTCTTATGCGCTATGTATGTCGCGGGTGAACCCTAAAGCGCCAGGACGGCCCGGCCCGCACCGGGCAAGCACAGGCAGGAGACTGCGATGGAATTCGGAATCGGTATCGACACGCACGTCGACAAGTGGGACCTCGTTGGCTTCGCCGAAGAGTTGGGCTACGACCGGGCATGGGTCCCGGATTCGCAGATGATCTGGTCGGACTGCTACGCGACGCTAGCGCTGGCGGCCGCCAATACCCGCCGGATCAAGATCGGTACGGGAGTGGCGATCGCCGGTACGCGCCTTGCCCCGGTCACCGCGCACTCCATCGCAAGCATCAACCAGCTTGCGCCGGGCCGCACATTTTTGGGCATCGGCACCGGCCACACCGCGATGCGCGTGATGGGACAGAACCCGATGCCGGTGGGCGAATTCCGAGAGTACCTGCGGGTGGTGCGTGCGCTGCTGCATGGCGAGGCGGTCGAGTACACTCTTAACGGGCGCACGCGCGAAATAAAATTTTTGCATCGCGACCGCCGCTTCATCAATCTGGACGATCCGATTCCGATCTACGTTGCCGCCAACGGCCCCAGGGTGTGCGAGGCCGCGGGTGAATTCGGCGACGGCTGGATTACCGCGGGCGGTATCAATGCGCGGGTCGGCGGACGGCTCGCGCGAATTCGCGCCGGCGCCGAACGGGCCGGGCGCACGCTGGGGCCGGATTTCCATACCGCCGCGCTCAGCAGTTCGTGCGTGCTGCGTCGGGGCGAGCGCCTGACCTCGGAGCGCGTGATCGACCAGACCGGCGCGCAGGTCGCAAGCGCGCTCCACTTCGCCTACGAGAACTGGAAGTCGCGCGGCCAGCCTGACGACGCGATTCCGTCCTTCTTCCGCAACGTATGGGACGATTACCTGCGGCGCGTGCGCGGATACAGCCTGCCCGAGCGCGCGCGCTTTCGGCAGATTCACGAAGGTCACGGCACTTTCATGCAGCCCGAGGAGCGCCGCTTCGTGACGCCCGAGGCGATTCGCGGCACCTGCCTGGTGGGTGAGCCCGACGAACTGGTAGCGCAGATCCGCGCGATGGAGGCGGCCGGTATCAAGGAGACGGTGATCGAGCCGCCGGCGGATTTTCAACGCGACGTCTATCGCGATTTCGCCGAACTGGTGATGCCCGCGTTTCGCTAAGCGCCGCGCGCCCCCGACCGCAAGCTCTTAGCCTAATTCTGGCGGCGGCTTGAGCGCTCCGCGCGCTCGTTCATAAGCGTCGGCGACGCGCAGCACGGAGGGTTCGTCGAACGGCCGCCCCACGATCTGAATCGCCAGCGGCGCGCGGTCCGTGCCAATCCCGGTCGGTATCGCGAGCGCCGGCTGCCCGGTGAGATTGAATGGGGCGGTGTGGCGGATCAGTTGGGCCAGGCCAACTTTACCTTCGCGCGCCTCGGCGATCTTCATCGGCGCCATCATGCAGGCCGGCGTGGCGAGCACGTCGCGGCCCTCAAGCGCGCGCATCGCCTCGGCCGTCATCTGCGCGCGGGCGCGCTGGGAGCGGATGTACGTCGTTGCCGGCAGCGCGGTCGCGGCTTCGAGCATCCGGCGCACGCCGCGGCCGTAATCCTGCGGACGCTCCGCGAACCATCGCTGGTGATACTCCAGCGCTTCGGTGTACATGATGTTCAGCGCGACCGCGGGCGCCGCGTCCACCGAGGGGATTGAAACCTCATCGACGATGGCGCCAAGTCCACTCAGCGTGCGCATCGCGCCGTCGAACGCCTGCGCAACCTCGGCGGTGAGGTCCCGGCCGAGCTCGCGGATGATTCCGATGCGCACGCCCGCAAGGTCGCGCCCGAGCGCGGCCGAGTAGTCGGGCACCGGCTCGTCGCTCGAGGTCAGATCGTTGGGGTCGGGCCCGGCGATAACCTGGAGCATCGCGGCGGCGTCGCGCACGCTGCGGGTGATCGGGCCGACGTGGTCGAGCGAATCCGCGAGCGGCAGGATACCGTAGCGGCTGACCCGGCTCCAGGTCTGCTTCAGCCCCACGCATCCGCAAAACGCCGCTGGGATACGAATCGAGCCGCCGGTGTCGCTGCCGAGCGTCGCCGCGGCGCTGCGGGCGACGATCGCGGCGCCCGAGCCCGAACTGGAGCCGCCGGGGATGCGCTCGGGATCGTACGGATTGAGCGTGGTGCCCCACGCCGTTTTGGCGGTTCCGCCGCAGGCGAACTCGTGCATGTTGAGCTTGCCGAGCAGGATCGCGCCGGCCGCCGCAAGCCGGGCCCAAACGGTGGCGTCGCGGTCGGGCACGTGATCGGCGAGCACCTTGGATCCGCAGGTGGTCGGAATCCCTTTGGTGCAGCAGAGGTCCTTGAGCGCGACCGGCACGCCGTGAAAAATGCCGCGCCAGTTGCCGGCCGTGATTTCGCGCTCGGCCACAAGCGCGGCCGCTCGCGCCAGTTCCGCGGTCACGGTGATATAGGCGCAGAGCCGCTTTTCGGTCGCCGCGATCCGATCCAGGTAGGCGTCGGTGACTTCGACCGGCGAGAGTTCGCGCGAGCGCAGCTTGGCGGCCAGTCCGACCACATCGAGGTTCAGGATTTCGTCCGCTTTGCTCATCGTCATTCTCCCATGCGGCGGCGAGGCTTCCTCGCTCCGCATAACACAAGTGATGGCGATGCCCCAAGCCTGGTGGACAACGCGCCCTATCGCAGCCGATCTCGACAATCCATAGACGCGGTCTTACGATGACAATCGTAAGGTCTGTTGCCACTTGCGGCGCGTAAAACGTAGTGGATCCCCACCCAGCAAAGAACCCGCCTGGCGCCGCGGTCGCCACCGATGGGAAGGGACCGCAAGCGGACGTCCCGGCTATCGGGTCCGGGCTCGTGGTTCGCGTTCGCGGATCGGTGGTGGACGTCGAGTTTTCCGACGGGGCGCTGCCGGCCCTCACCGAGGCTTTGGCCGTCCAGTGGGACGGCGCCTATCCACTGTTGCTCGAAGTCGAGGAGCATCTCGATGGGCGCACGGTACGGGCAGTGGCGATGCAGAACACGGCCGGGCTCGGCCGCGGATGCGCGGTGCGCAAGACCGGAAGCCCGATCAGCGTCCCGGTGGGCGAGGCGGTCCTCGGCCGCCTGATAAATGCGGTCGGCGAGCCGATTGACGATCTCGGGGCTTTCGCGTCCGGCGTTCCACGATGGCCGATCCATCGTGCCGCACCCTCCTTTAGCCGTCAGGACTCGACGCGTGAAGTTTTCCAAACCGGAATCAAGGTCATCGATCTGCTCGCACCGCTGGCCAGGGGCGGCAAGGCCGGAATGTTCGGCGGCGCCGGCGTGGGCAAGACCGTGCTGATCACGGAATTGATCCGGACGACGGTCGAAAAATACTCCGGCATCTCGGTTTTCGCCGGAATTGGCGAGCGCTCGCGCGAGGGGCATGAACTGCTGGGCGAGCTGCGCGATTCGGGCGTGCTTTTGCGCACCGCGCTGGTTTTTGCGCAGATGAATGAGCCGCCCGGGCCACGCTGGCGCGCCGGGATGACCGCGCTGACTATCGCGGAATACTTTCGCGACGCGATGGGACAGAATGTCCTGCTCCTGATGGACAACGTGTTTCGTTTCGTGCAGGCGGGGGCGGAAGTTTCGGGGATGCTCGGGCGTCTGCCCTCGCGCGTCGGCTATCAGCCCACGCTGGCGACCGAAATCTCGGCTCTGCAGGACCGCATCACGTCGGTGGCGGGCGCCGCCGTGACCGCCATCCAGGCGGTCTACGTGCCCGCCGACGACTTCACCGATCCCGCCGTGGTCGAGACCTTTCGCCATCTCGATTCGTCGATCGTGCTTTCGCGCGACATGGCCGCCGAAGGGCTATACCCCGCCATCGATCCGCTCAATTCCACTTCGATCCTTCTCGATCCGCGCATCGTCGGCGAGGAGCATTACGCGGTGGCGGAGGAGGTGCGCAGGACGATTGCGCGCTATCGCGAGCTGCAGGAAATCATCTCGCTGCTCGGCGTCGAGGAATTGAGCGCCGAGGATCGGCTCGTGGTCGGACGGGCACGGCGCCTGGAGCGCTTCCTTACGCAGCCTTTTCTGGTGACCGAGCAATTCACCGACGTCACCGGCAAATCGGTTCCGATCGAAGATACGCTCAAGGGATGCCGCGCGATTCTCGGCGGCGAAGGTGACCAGTGGGCCGAAAGCTCGTTCTACATGATCGGCACGTTCGAGGACGCGCGGGCCAAGGACGCCGGGACGGTCGAGGCTCCGGGCTGAGCATTTATCGATGAAACTCGTTATCACCACGCCGACAGCGGTCGTAGTGGATGCCGACAACCTGCGCTACGTTCGCGCGGAGGACTCGACCGGAGCCTTCGGAATACAGCAGGGACATGCGGATTTTCTCACCGCACTCGCGATAAGCGTGCTGATGTGGCGCGACGCGACGGGCGCGGAACACTATGCGGCGGTCCGTGGCGGCGCTCTTCGTGTGCGTGGCGGCGAGTCCGTGGAGGTCGCCACGCGCGAGGCCGTGGCCGGCGACGATCTCAGGAACCTTCGCGCGGTCGTGCTCGCGCAGATGGCGAGGAACGAGGAGACGGAACAGGCGGCGCGCCAGGGAGCGCTGGGCCTTCAACAGGCCGCGATTCAGCAGCTCTATCGTTATCTGCGCCCCGCCGATCGGCCCGCGGTTGCGCGCGTGCGCAAATGAGAATCGATCGCGTGATGGCGTGGTGATGGATGATCCGAAAGACGCCGGCCTCTCCGACGACGATAAACGCAAGCTCGAGAAGGCGGTCGATCAGATGAGGACCAGGCGCGAGTACTGGGAACGAACCGGCGAATGGCCGATGGGGCGTGCGCTGGGGATGATGGGCAGGTTCGGCTGGACCATCGTCGGCCCGCCGTTGCTCGGCGCCTTCATCGGCCGATGGCTGGACCGAAGCTTCCACTCGGGCGTTTTCTGGAGCGCCACGCTGGTTTTCCTCGGCGCGGTGGCCGGCTTTTACCTGGTCTGGCAAAGGATGCACGCGGAATGATACGCGAGGAAGGCCTTAAGCTGATGATTTTCCTGGCCCTTGGAGCGCTCTTTGGCGCCGCCTACCTGGGCGCGCTGCAATGGAACGTTCGGCTGTATTGCCGCGGGTCCGGCACGCCGTTCGCGGCGATGATGCATGCCCTGCGGCTGCTCGGCGCCGGCGCGATCTTCGTGGCGATCGCCCGGGCCGGCGCCGCGCCGTTGCTTTCGGCCGTGGCCGGATTCCACTGCGTGAGGATTTTCGCGGTGAGCGCAAAGCGGTGGTCCTCGGAAGCGCTGCCGTGAGTCATTCTCTGCTCGAAAGCGCCATCGTATTTCATATCGGCCCGGTTCCGATTGCCGGCACCGTCGTCACGACCTGGGTGCTGATGGCGGCGCTGGCGATTGCGGCGCTGCTCGCGACCCGCCGTCTGCGGGTGGTTCCGGGTGGCGTACAGGCGGCGATGGAAACGCTCGTTGGCGAGATCGAGGGAGAGATCCGGGGAATAGTGAACCGCGAGCCGTCGGAATTGCTGCCGCTTCTCGGAACCTTGTTCATCTTCCTGGTGGTGGCCAATCTGTCGGGACTCGTGCCGGGAATGCACGCGCCCACCGCCTCGATCGAAACTCCGGCCGCCCTGGCCGCGATCGTTTTTTTCTCGGTGCACGTCTTCGGCATCAGGCGCCACGGCCTGGGTGGCTATCTCAAAGGCTATCTCAAGCCGAATCCGTTGCTGCTGCCGCTCAATATACTTTCGGAATTCACCCGTACGTTCTCTCTGATGATGCGGCTGTTCGGCAACATAATGAGCGACGGGCTCGTGATCGCGATAGTTCTCGCGTTAGCCGGGCTGCTGGTGCCGATCCCGTTCATGGCGTTCGAAATCCTGATCGGCCTCGTTCAGGCTTACATATTTACGGTGCTGGCCGCCGTGTATATCGGCGGCGCCGTCGGCTCGGCCGGCAAGTGAAGCAGTGATGGAGGGCAAGATATGACTGTGCAGATGATCAGCATCATTGGGGCCGCGCTGGCGGTGGCGGTCGGCTCGATCAGCCCGGCGCTGGCCGAAGGACGCGCGATCGCCGCCGCGATGGAGGGAATCGCGCGGCAGCCGGAGTCGGCCGGCGCGTTGTCGCGCACGCTTTTCGTCGGCCTGGCGATGATCGAAACGATGGCGATTTATTGCCTGGTCGTGGCTTTGCTGCTGCTGTTCGCCAATCCTTACGCCACACGCTGATGTCGTTCAGTTGGCCGACATTTGCGCTGCAGGCGGTCAATTTCCTGGTCCTGGTGTGGCTGCTCAAGCGCTTTCTTTTCAAGCCGCTCGGGGCAATCGTCGCCCGGCGCAAGGAGGAGATCTCCCGCGCCTTGGCCGAGGCCGCGGCCGCCCGTCAGAGCGCCGAACAGGCGCGCAAGGACTTCGAGTCACGCCAGGCGCAAGTCGAGGCGCAGCGGCAAGCGGTCGTCGATCAGGGGCGCGCGCAGCTTGCCGACGAGCGCTCGAAGATGATCGAGACGGCGCGCTCGGAAATCGAACAGCTGAAGTCGGCGGCGCTCAAACGCGTCGATGAGGAACGGGACAGCGCCGCGCGCGAAGTGTTCGATCGATCGGTGCAGATCGCGATTAGCCTCGCGCAGCGCCTGTTGCAGCCGTTCGCGGGGCCGCGCGCGGAGGAATTGCTCCTGGACCGCGTGCTCGACCATCTCGACCATCTGGCCGCGGCCGAGCGCGCGGCGCTGCTGGGCCAGTTTGGGCGGGACGGCGGACAATTAGTCGTCACCACCGCTTATCCGCTGGCCTCCGAGGGCGAGTCGAAATGGCGTGCGGCACTGGGTGAACGTCTGGGTGGGCGGCCGCAGATCGCGTTTGCCATCGACCGCAGTCTGATTGCCGGCGCCGAACTGAAATTTCCCCACGCGATCCTCCGCTTTAGCTGGCGCGACAGTCTCGCCGACGCGCAGCGCGAGTTGAATCCATCGTGAGCACGCTCGCCGAGAGCGTGGAGCGGCGGCTGGACGAGGCGGCGCGGCGCGCCGAGACGCTCGTGCCCGGGCCGGCGCTCGACATGGTAGGGCGCGTCGAGAGCATCGGCGACGACGTCGCGATGGTCTCGGGCCTGCCCCAGGCGCGGCTCAACGAATTGCTGCTGTTCGAGCGAGAGGGCGGCGGTCAGCCCGCCACCGCGATGGTGCTGGCGCTCGATCCCGGCCTGATCGGCTGCGCCATGCTGGGCGTGGGGGAAGGAATTGGAGCGGGAAGCAGGGTGCGTGGTACCGGTTCCGTGGCGAGCGTGCCGGTTGGCCGGATGCTCCTGGGGCGCGTGGTCAACCCTCTCGGCATTCCCCTCGACGGGGGCCCCGAACTGGCGGTCAAAAGCTTCGAACCGGTCGAAAAACCGGCCCCCGGCATCGTCGACCGCGACCTTGTGAGCCAGGCGCTTCAGACCGGCCTTACCGTGATCGACGCGATGCTGGCCCTGGGGCGAGGCCAGCGCGAACTCATCATCGGCGATCGCGAAACGGGCAAGACCGCGATCGCCGTCGACACCATCATCAACCAGCGCGACTCGGGCGTCGTCTGTGTCTACTGCGCAGTGGGGCAGAAGATGTCGTCGGTCACCCAGGTGATAGAAGCGGTCCGCAGTTACGGCGCGCCCGAGCGATGCATCTTCGTCATCGCGGCATCGGATGATCCGCCGGGACTGCAATGGCTGGCGCCGTATGCGGCCTGCACGATGGCGGAGTATTTCAGCGAACGCGGCGGCGACGCGCTACTGGTGATCGACGACCTCACCAGCCACGCGGTCATTTATCGCCAACTTTCGCTGCTGCTCAGGAATCCGCCGGGCCGCGAAGCCTATCCGGGCGACATCTTCTACATTCATTCGCGCCTGCTCGAACGCGCGGCCAAGCTGAACCACGAGCGCGGCGGCGGTTCGCTGACGGCGCTGCCGATTGCCGCGACGGAGGAGGGCAATATTTCCGCCTACATTCCCACCAACCTGATTTCGATTACCGATGGGCAGATCGTGCTCGACCCGCGGCTCTTCCACGTGGGTCAGAAGCCGGCCGTGAACATCGGCAGGAGCGTATCGCGCGTGGGCGGCAAAACCCAGGCCCCGGCCATGCAAAAGCTGGCGGAGAAATTGCGCCTGGTATACGCGCAGTTCCTCGAACTCGAAATCTTCACCCGTTTCGGCGGGATGGTCGACGATCGTACGCGCCGCGTGATCGAGCACGGCCGCCGGATTCGCGCGGTGCTCACGCAGCCGCAGTTTTCCGGCCTTGCGATGCCCCATCAGGTCGCGCTGCTGCTCGCGCTCGACGAGCGGATGCTCGATCCTCTGCCGCTGGAGCGGGTGACCGAATTCCGCAACTCGCTCGCGCAGTGGCTCGCCGAAAAGGGCGCGGCGCCGGTCGAGCGAATCAGGTCGACCGGCATACTCGACGACACGGCGCGCGCGGCACTGCTGCGGCTGATGGCGGAGCACATCGCGCACCTGGGCGGCTCCGCGGCGGGGGCCGCTGCCGGTCCGCGGGCGAAATAGGCGCCGCGATGGCTCGGGCACAGGAGATCTCGATCCGCATCGGCTCGCTCAAGGAACTGCTCGAGATCGTTGGGGCGATTCGAGCGATGGCCGCCGTGCAACTGCAACAGAGCCAGCGCTCGCTCGGCGCGGTGCGCGATTATATCGGGATAATCCGCCGCGCACTGGCCGACGCGGCCGGTCTTTTATCCTCCGACGACGACGGCCTCGGCATCCCCGTCGAGCCGCGGCCGGGCCTCGTTGTTTTTTGCTCGGAACACGGATTCTGCGGGGGCTTCAACGAGCTGCTTATTCGCGTTGCCAGCGAAGCGTCGCGCAGCGAAGCGAATCTCCATCTGATTTTCGTTGGAACTCGCGGCGCGCAGCGCGCCTTGGAGCACGGGCTTCGCCCCGAACTGACGCTTCCCATGGCGACCCATAGCGGTGGGGTCACGGCGGCGGCCCGCCGGGTGGCCGCCGAGCTGTATCGCAGGTTTCTTGAGCAAGCGTGTACCAGCGTCGATGTGCTCTTTGCCCGTGAAGTGGCCGGCCATCGCGCCACGCTCGAGAGGCTGAGACTTCTGCCGCTCGGCGCGCCAGCGGTTGAAGAGAAGCGTTCCGAGATACCCCCGATCGTGAACCTGAAGCCGCGGCGCCTGTTCGACGAACTCGCGGCGGAGTACATGTTCGCGATGCTGGAGGCGGCGGCGATGGAATCGTTTGCCAGCGAGAACGCGGCACGCTTCCGCACGATGGAAGCCGCACACGAAAATATCGAAAACAAGAGTTCGGAACTCAATCGAATGGCACGCCGGATACGTCAGGAGTCGGTCACCACCGAGATCCTCGACCTGATCGGCGGCTTCGAAGCGATGAAGCGCCGCTGACACCCGCCCTCAACTGACACCCGCCTCAACGCCAGCGGCCGGCCCGCAGTGCGATTTACGCGATTACGCCCTCCGCGCGGAGCGCCGCCAGTTCGTCTGACGCGACACCCGCCTCGGCCAGCACTTCGTCGGTATGCTCGCCGAGCAGCGGCGCGAAGCGGCTGAGCGCGGCCGGAGTGCGTTCGAAGCGCGCCGCCGGACGCGGCTGGCGCATCGGCCCCGCGTGCGGATGGGTGGATTCCACGATGATCCGGTTGGCCACGACCTGCGCATCGCGCAGCACCTCCTCGCGGCTGAGCACGGGCGCGGCCGGCACCTGGTTGGCGCGCAGGCGCTCGAGCCATTGCGCGGAGCTTTTCGTCTTCAGGACTTCGGCGGTCATCTCGAGGCGCACGTCGGCGTTGCGGATGCGGTCGACCGGCGTTTTGAAGCGCTCGTCGCCCAGCCACTCAGTCCGCTCCAGCGTCCGGCACATCCCCTGCCATTCGGAGTCGGTGTTGGCGGCCGCCGTGATGTAGCCGTCGGTGGTCTCGAAGATAAGCTCGCGCGCTCTGGCCGCGCGGAGGCTGGCGCGATTGTTCCCGACGAAGGTGTACGCCGCCATCCCTTCCGGCCACAGGAACGCGATCACCGCGTCGAGCATCGCCAGACGCACATGTTGCCCCTGGCCGGTGCGCAGGCGCGCCAGCAGCGCCGCCGTCATCGCCTGCGCCGCGGTCAGCGCCGTGACCTTGTCCGGGATGATGAGGCGGATCATGTGGGGGCGGCCGGTTTCGACATCGGCCTGGATCGCGGCGAGGCCCGAGAGCGCCTGGATCACCGGATCGTAAACCCGCTGATCGGCATACGGGCCGCTTTCGCCGAAGCCGCTAATCGAAACGTAAACGAGGTCGGGCTTGACCGCGCGCAGTGCCGCTTCGCCCACCCCCATACGCTCGGCGACGCCGGGGCGATGGTTCTGCACGAACAAGTCGGCGCGCGCGACCAGCCGCTTGAGCAGTTCCACGCCGCGCGGCGAGCGCAGGTTGAGCGCCACCGAACGCTTGTTGCGGTTGAGCACCGCGAAGCCCGGCGCGATGCCGCGCTTGGTGCCGCCCATCGCGCGCGTGAAGTCGCCGATTCCCGGCGGCTCGATCTTGATCACGTCGGCGCCCTGGTCGCCAAGGATCATCGTCGCCATCGGACCCGAAAGATTCTGCGTGAGGTCGACGATGCGGATGCCGCTCAGTGGTCCTTTTGCGGATTCCGTTGGAGAGCCTGCCATGGGATGGTGCCTCGATGAATTAGCGGAACGCGGGCAATTAGCGAAACGCCGGAATGACCTCTTTGGCGATCGTTTCCATGTTGCGTTCGATGTCGTCGTGGCGGCAGGCCCAACTGAACATCACGCTGCGCGCGCCGGCGTCGATGTATTCGCGCAACCGCTTGCGGCAATCCTCGGGGCTGCCGTAAAGCACGTAGCGGCCGGCGATTTTGGAGAAGTCCTGCGCGTAATTTTTGCCGAGCGAGCGCGCCGCAACTTCCTCGGCCTCTTTGCGATCGGGGTAGACCGAAGTGAAGATGAAAAGGCCCGGGCGAAACGCGCTCATGTCACGCCCCGCTTCGCGGCCGAACGCGTCGATCTTGCCCAGGCTCTCGTGCAGCATTTCGGGCGTGTACATATAGGGCAGCCAGCCGTCGGCATACTTTGCCGCGCGGCGCATCGCGGGCTCCTTGCGTCCGGCAACCCAGATCGGCGGATGGGGCTTCTGGGCGGGCGCCGGCTCCAGCGTGACGCCGGAAAAGCGCGTGTAGCGACCCTCGAAGCTGACGTTTGTTTCCGTCCACAGCTTGCGCACTACCTCGAGCGCTTCGTTGGAGCGCGAGCCGCGCTGCTTGACCGGCACGCCGATGGCCTCGAACTCCTTGGGGAACTCGCCGCCGATTCCGACGCCCATGTGGTAGCGCCCGCCGGAGGCGACGTCGAGCACCGCCGCCTGCTTGGCCAGCATCACAGGATTATACAGCGGCAGCAGCACGATCGAGCTCATCAGCTTGATCTTCTCGGTCGCTCCCGCGGCCACCGACAACGCGATAAGCGAGTTCGATACCGGCCCGTGAAACATCACATGCTCGCCGCAGGTCAGATAGTCGTAGCCGAGCCGCTCGGCGAGCCGCGCGAACTGAACCACTCCCTTGACCGAGGTCAGCGCCACGCCGAATTCGATCGATGCCACCGTTCACCTCCCGTTGCGCCTGCGAGCGCGCGCAGGCCATGCGACCTGAAAATTCGAATACCCGCCCGCCGGCCGCAAGATTCAGCTTCGCGGCACGCAAGACGCTCCCTCTTTCTCTAGCATACCTCCGTGCGCGATCTCCAAAACGGCAGGCGGGGCGGCGCGAACCGAGAGCCTCAGTCCGGACGCACCAGGCCCGTGAGCCCCGCGGCGAGCAACGGAGTGATAATCCATCCGGCGAGAATATGCACCCACAGGTACCATCGGAGCAGGGTGCCCGAGAGCGCGCGTATCCGTCCGCCCGTCCCGTGGCGCGGATTGGGCCTCCAGTATGCTCCCTGATGCAGATCGACTATCGGCAGGAAATTCTCCAGCGAATAGACGATCGCGTTGAACGGCGGGTAGTGGCGCGGCGGCTCGCCGTTCTTGATGAAACAGTCGTAAGCCTCGGGTTCGGTTGGCGTGATCGCCCGCTCATGGTAGCCCAATCCGAACAGCACCCAGCCCAGCGCGACGAAGAAGAAGATCCACCAGAGCGCGCGCATCGGCCGGTAGCCATAACCGATAGTGACGTCGAGCACCCGGCTCCACAGCCGTTCGCCCCATCCGAGCCCGCCCTGGTTGCGGCGCGCCTTCTCCTTGGCCATCATCACGTCGACCGCGCCGACATCGGAGCCGCGCTCGCGCATCACTTTCGCGAGCTGGCCGTACGGCTGCGGCCGATAACCGGGGGGCTGGCGCGCGAGCCAGGACAGCCGGACCCGCGCGTCGGTGGGTCCGCCGCTGATGTCGCCGTAGACGAAATTGTCGATGAACAGGTTGCCGGTGGCCGGCCAGCTTGCGGCGTCGTCCCACAGCGCCGCGGCGCGCGCATTGGTCAGATTTAGCTCGGTGCCGGGCGTGCGCGCGATGCTGTCCCAGTAGAAGGTTCCATCGATCGTCGCGCGGTCGGCATTGAGCCCGTTGACGCCCGCTCCGATGAAGTGCGCGTCCTTGAAGCTGAGGCCGCGGCCGATTTGTGCGAGCGTCAGGTCCACCACGCCGCTGGTGCTGAAGCCGTTGTTGAACGACGCGTCGCCCTTGATTGTCGCTTCCACGATCGACAGCGGATCGGGTCCGCCCACGAAGCGTCCGTCGCTGCAATCGAGACTGCCGCCGATCTCGGCGCGAAAAAGGCTGACCGGTCCGTAGTCTCCGCCGACCAACTGGAGGTCGCCCGTAATCGCGACGCGGTCGCCGGAGATCGGGCCGTATGTTCCGCCGGTCAACTGGAGGTCGCCCGCAATCGTCGCGCGGTCGCCGGTGATGGGCCCCGTCACATCGCGCGCGAGATCGAGACCCTGCAGATGAGCGAAAGAGAAGTCGATTCCCCCGGGTATTGCCGAACTGATTATCGTGAGCGGCGCGTCGAGCGTCAGGTAGGAGAGGTCGAGTTGCCCGTCGATCACCGCGCCACCGATGCCGATACCGCTTGGATGGACGTACGGACGCGCCTGCGGGTCGGCGACGAGCCATCGCAGGAGCGCCGCGCGGATCGTCCGGGAGGGCGGCCATTGCGAGGCGTTTGACGGATCGTTGGCGGCGCTGGTGACGTCGTTGTTCGGACCTACCCACAAAAGCGCGCGCCGCGGCGCCGCATGCACGAGTTTCAGCTCGGCGTCGTTGAGGTCGCCAAAGTTGGCCCGCGCAAGCTGCTCCAGGGTGGCGCCGGCCTCCAGGACTTCGCGCTCCCCGCTCGCGGGTTGCAGGCCCGGACTGGGGCCAATCTGCACGTCGGCATTCGGGGCGGGGGTGGACTGCGCGCAAGCGCGTCCCGGACCGATCGCGGGGCCGGCCGCGACCATCGCCGCAACAACCGTTATCGCCGCCAATCTGACCACCAGCCTCGCGATCGCGGCGCCGGGCAGCCGGCGGATTTGGCGGCTATCGAGCGAGGACACTAGGAGTGGGCTGTTCACGGTTGCGCGTCATTCGACCAGAGTGCCGAGGGTAAAGGCAATGCGCGGGATTTCGCACGGCCGCCACGCCGGGCGCGCGCGGCTAGCGCGCTGTCCCCGGGCGCGCGCGGCTAGCGCGCTGTCCCCGGGCGCGCGCGGCTAGCGCGCTGTCCCATTGATATGTTGCATACAAGAGCTCGTCATCCACATATGTTTTGGGAGAAGGCCGAGCGCTCGCAATAATTGCTGCCTCGCCGAACTTCAAACTTAGGACACTAGTGTGTTACGGCGCCGTGGGCCGGGTCGTCGGGAGCGCCCGTTAAACC
>Ga0307372_10002188_pt1 | contig 32781 bp, 34 predicted proteins | sample OX1MG_FD_202533 | JGI IMG/M metagenome (GOLD analysis project Ga0307372, IMG submission 202533) | Soil microbial communities from Risofladan, Vaasa, Finland - OX-1 | ecosystem: Environmental > Terrestrial > Soil > Coastal area > Acid sulfate soil | place: Finland: Risofladan, Vaasa | collected... | reverse complement strand
CCCCGAATAGCTGCGAGGGGCTACTGGATACCGGAGCGATCTCCGAGTGGGTACGCGATGTCGTAAATCAGTTCATCGTCGGTGATCGCGTCTGGTTCCACGAGGTACACCTCCCGGCATGACAGTCGACTTCCGGCACGAGCTGCGACCTCTGGCGAGCAGGCAACAGCGTCATAGGCGGGGAGTATCGCTGGATACTCCCACTGAGCCTTGGTGATGGTGGTGAAGGCTTCGTCGTGAGCGGGTTCAGTGCGGATCCCGATCAGCTCGGTTGGCTCCACATGGTCGGAGCAGGCGAGTGTCGCCTCCAGGGGGCCGTCAGTCTCATGGTCAACAACACCGGGAAAGATCAGGCTAAACGGTCCCGTCGGTCGGACATCACGCAAGTGTTCAGCGAACACCTTCTTAGCCTCGCGAACAAAGTCGTCGGTCTCTGGCGCTCGCAGGCGGCGCTGAATCGACATCACTCGCCTTGCGGGCACGTGGCGAATCTGAATGGCAAACGTAGGGCAGTCTTCCTCTCTCAAGATCGCGTGGATATAGCGGACCAAGGCCCTGCGGCCCGTGCGACGAGCCTCCAATTCGAGCCGGTGCCGGTTGAGTCGCTCGGTAGGGAGTTCCCGGTTTGTGTGGAGATCGGCGGGCAATGATCCGATCTCGGCCAAGCTCATGTCGGTGCCACGCAACATGGCGATGAGTCGAGCCGTGTGGAGCTGATCAACTCCGTAGCTGCGGTACCCATTAGACGGTTCGACGTCGACCGGCCGGAGCAGACCCATGCCGGCGTAGACGCGGAGGGCTTTTGCGCTAAGCCGTGAGCGTCGAGCGAACTCGCCGCTGCTGAGCAGTTCTACACTCGGCTGGGTTGGCACAGCTCGATCCTCCTCCCTGCCCCAAGGGCATGGTCAAGGCGCAGCGGCACAGAGCCGTCCGCCGCTGTGCCGCGAGGCCACCGCCCAGGACCTTGAAGCCGAGAACTTGAGGCTGGTGATCGATTGAGATCCTCGGCGTGGGTGGTTGGCCGACCTAGGACCCCACCGAAGCTCGGGCTAGGTGCCGCCCGCCCTGCTCCCCTCCTCTAACCGGCGAGTTGGCTGGGGCGGGAGGATTCGAACCTCCGATTACCTGATCCAGAGTCATGGTGCTTAGCGATTTAGAACCATTTGATCTCAACTACATATCCTGACTAGCAGACTCCCGTCTCGTGGGTGGCAAAAGGGACAGGACGGGCCTGTCAACCTGTCCCCCGCGAGCCCCTCGCCCGAGGCCGAGGTCGCGGCCGCTTCGCTCTGCGCCGGAGCTGTCGGTCGTCACCCTCATGTAGGCGAGACGGATCTGCCGAAGTCTGATGGAGCGGGACAACGCCATCGTGACTGTCGCGATCACTCTGGATCGCTACTCTCACCTGGCTATGGCGATGCACCAGGAAGCTGCGGACGCCCTCGAAGGGGTCCTGCGGCAGTCCGTCTCGATCCGGGTTGGATCACCGGTTGGATCACCACCCGGAGACTCGTCTACATGACAGGTCCTATTTGATCTCAATTCAGCCCGTGGCGCGATGGCAGAGCGACGGAGCGCAAGCCAAGTTAGTACATCGTTACAACTGGTCCTCGGCGCACTGCCCGAGTCCCGGCCCTCGGAGCCGACAAAACGCGAGCGCAAATTTTTGCAAAACAAAAAATGCGTGCGTTTTGAGATCAATTCTCTACACTAGAGAATGCCGCGCGAACTGTGCGAAGGCGATGCGCGAATCGCGCGGAGCGTTGTCGCTCCGACGGCGGCTGGTGGGCCTTTACGGGATGCCCGCGGGTACGCGGGTGCGGGTTTGCCCGCGAACCGCAATGCCGTTGCGGTGGGGGATAGGTAGGGGAGTAGCGGCCGGTAACCGGCACTCGCCCACCTCGCACAGCAGCCTAAACTCCGCTGCTGCGGGACGCGCCCGGGGTGGGGATTGGAACCTCGGGCCTCGGGCCCCCCGCAGCATCCCGGAGCTCACCCGCCCGTCACCGGTGTGGCAATAGGCCCGGCGACCAACCCGGACCCGCCCTCGGTGCGGCCAGTCGACTTCTAGCGGAGCCCGAAAGAAATCCTTCGGGGCAGCCCAAGGCACTCCTGGTTGAGCCCTTCCCCTACCGACGGCGAGACGGTCTGAAGAACCGTCGGGCTCACGTCTGCGTGGGTTCGACTCCAACTGCTGGCACCAGCTTTTTGAGATCAAATGACTTGGCCGCTGTCTGCTGGACCCGCTACATGAGAGCCACGCAACATTGACGGACCTCCGACGGAGGTCCGCGTAGCCAACCGGCACGAGCATCCTGAGGGAGCTGTGCCTCCGGCTGCGGTCGTGGAATATCTCCAGGTATTCGAAGAGGTAGACGACCGCTCGATCCGCGTGCGCCACTTCTGCCGGTTGAGCAGTTCGGTCTGCAACCGGCCCTAGAACGACTCAATGACCGTGTTGTCGTAGTCGTCGCCACCGGTTCCTCATTGATGGCACCCAACCAGCCTGGCGTACGCGCTCAGTGAAGCTTCAACGAGTGAACTGCGTGCCGTGGTCGAAGTGGATCACCGTGCCGACGGTTGACGTGCCGGATGCTGTGCCAGTGGGTCACCTGGCAGTTGCAGTACGGGGTCATCACCAAGGCGATCAGGCCAATCTGCGGCTGGTGCCCTAATCGGCGAAGTCGAAGCTCTTCTTGGGGAAAAGGCGCGGAAGAACCAACCAACAAAGCTGACCGCTGGCGCGTCCGACGTTCGTCCATTCGTCGACGTCGAGATCGATTCTCGCAAGCGCCCCCGTTGGCAGCCTCAGCGAACCCCCACCGATTAGGAACCCGGCAACCCCGGACCAGGCGGGCTCGTGACCCACAACGAGGAGGACCTCGGTGGCCGGTAACTCCGCGCGGATCTCTTCGATCACGAGCCTGACGTCGCCTAAAAGCTCCTCGCGCCGTCGTACCGGGCACGTCCAGCCACCTGCTTCCATGGCCAGGTGCAGCGTCTCCGTCGCCCGCAACGCCGGGGAGGTGATGGCAGCGTCAGGAACCTCACCAGCGAGGACAAGGAACCGTCCCATCGTCCTTGCCGCCTTCTGTCCGCGGCGCGACAGCGGCCGCATACGGTCGTCACCATCCGGGTCGGTCTGCCAGTCAGACTTGCCGTGTCGGAACATGATCACCGATCGCATTGACCAATTCTGACTACTGCCACGGGACCGGCGCCCAGGGTCTGGAGCCGACCACGGGTGACCACGGGCAGCGCCCCCAGCCGGGGCCGCCGGTCACCCCGCTGATCTGGAGCCCGTCATTGGCGCCAACGGGTCAGCTGGAGTGCTATCGTTCGGGTAGCGGCTGGGGGCGCGAGCCGGTCGGCACTGCTGACACGCTCGAACTTCCCCCCAAGGGTGTCCCTGGCCGTGACTCCCAGGTCAGCGGCGAATGGCCGCGAGGATGGCGCCGACCCAGGCTCGGTACTCGGGCTCCGACTCCCCCGGCTGGAGTGCCGGAACCCTCACGAAGGCTCGGAGCCGGGCTCCGGCCCACGCTGCCGGAGCCGATGCCAGCCGTGCGGCCCCGTCGAGTTCGGGCACGGCGGCTGAGAGGCCGGTCCCAAAGGAAACCCTGTCGGCGCAGCCCGAAGTACTCTCGATTCAGACGCGGAGACGGTCTCAAAAACCGTTGAGCGCAAGCTCGTGAGGGTTCGACTCCCTCTGCTGGCACCAGCTTTTTGATCTCAGAGCTCAAGGTAGGTACCACCAGCCACGCCGAGCGTCTCGGCGGTTTGACCCCCACGCTGACCCCCACAGGAGAGACATGCTCATGACTGAGCTCCCGCCGCGCAACAAGTGGACGTTCCTGTTGCTGCAGCTGAACGCCTTGCTCGACAGCGGCGAGCATCTCGACATCGCCGAGACGCGGGGGCACATCCAAGACGGCACCGTTTTCGGCTGGCTCAGGGATGCCTTCCCGGTCCCCAAACTCGACCTGAGCCCGAACGTCCCCAAGGCGACGAACGGCGACGGCCCGGGGTCCGTGCAGGACGTGCCGATCTATCCGTTTGACGAGATGACTGAGGTCCTACAGCGGTTCGCCGGCAACGTGGACACCGGGGTCAAGAACAACGGGATTGCGCTGCTGATCGCCTACGGGCTGGAGGCAATCCGGCACGACGAGTAGGGAGGCTGCTCCGCCCCCGAAATCTCGGGGTCCTGGGGAACATGGGGCAGCGCTACCCGGGGCTTAGGACGCCGTACAGCGGCGCCGATTCGGGCGCGACCCCGCTAGTCGGTCGGTGGGCGGCGTAGCCTACTCGGCTGGGAGGACCACGGTGGGATTGCTCCAGAGGGCCAAGCAGGCGGCCCGGGTGACTTGGGACAAGTCTCGGAAGGCGGCTCGATTGATATGGGTCAAGTCCCGCGTGGCTTGGCGCAAGTTCCGGGCCGCTTGGCTGCGGCACCGACAGCGAGCAGCGCGCTCCCTCTGCTAAGCAAGGTGAACTCGGCTAACGCGCTGGAGTCTAGCGCCTAACGGCCCGCGCGGAGCAGGCTTGGTTAGTCGTCCAGGCGCGCAGGAGTAGACACTGGTAGCCTTGGCTGCACCTCGGGAGGGGACCCCTGCCTTGGCTTGGCGAGGTCCGGCGTTTGGCCGGTCCGGGTAGCTGTAGGTCAGCCGCCTACCGGAGAGCTGACAGATTATCGTGACAGGAACCCTCACCCCGCCATATTCTGGGTCGATTCGGGGAGTACCCCTTCTCTCCGCCTCAGGGAGAGCCAGCTATCTCAGAACCAGACAGGCCGCATGTCCCTCCCGCCTCATTCGTAGTCGGCGGTTCGCCTGAGGGCGAGATTGAGGTCAGGATCTCCTACGGGATCATCGACCGCTTCTCGGAAGGTCTGTACTCGTCGCCAAATAAGGCCTTTGAAGAACTGGTATCGAACTCATACGATGCCGGCGCCCACCGCGTGTGGGTCCATGTTCCAGCCGACCTTGACGTGGCAGACGCCTACATGTCCGTGATCGACGACGGCGTCTCGATGGATTTCAAGGGGCTCAAGGAGCTTTGGCAGGTCGGCGACTCGCCCAAGCGCCAGCTCGATGGCGAAGACGTAGTCCATGCCAACCGACCGCCAATAGGTAAGTTCGGGATCGGCAAGCTCGCCACCTATGTACTGGCCGAGAAGATCACGTTCATCTGCAAGGACGAGACCAAGATCCTGGCCGTCACCATGGACTTCGGAAGCGCACAAGGCGGCGTAAGCGACGCTCGCCCGATGTCGCTAGCGGTAGTGGCGCTATCGTCCGAAGAGGCGCGTGCCACGCTTGAGCGCGTGCTGGGCACCCAAGATGAGGCATTTAGGTCATTATCGGCCGCTGACGCTCCATCGACTTGGACTGCGGCGATCATGAGCGACCTCAAGCCACGGGGGCAGGCCATAGAGCGGGGCCGCCTGCGATGGATACTCAGCACGTCCCTCCCCCTCGGTGACGACTTCCTTCTTTGGTTCAACAATGAACGCCTCGAATCTTCAAAACTCAGCGCCAAAGTGGATTGGGAATTCGTGGTCGGTACCACTGACCGGGAATCCGAGAATTGGGCGTATGCACAGCACGCGACTGAGAATGCGGCCGGTCGTCCAGGTGTCGACCTTCCCGACGTCGGTTGGGTTGCCGGCTCTGCGCAGCTATTCGACACGAGCCTAAAGGGGAAAGCAGAAAGGTTTTCCCGCAGTCACGGATTCTTCGTTCGCGTGCGTGGACGCCTGATCAATCTAGATGACGAGACCTTTGGTATCGATGTGGAGTTGCACCATGGAGTCCTAACTAGGTTCCGGATGGAGGTCTTCGCCGACGGTCTCGACTCGTTCCTTTCGTCGCCCCGCGAGAGCATCCAGGATTCCCCCGCCCTCAGGACTCTTCGGAGGTATCTTCTGGCTGTCTTCAATCGTGCCCGGAGCTACCGTTCCAAGCAGGAAGATACCCTTCCGAACGACCTGCTCGCAGCGGCTGCAAGGATCGCACAGCCACCCGCTGCGCTGTCCACCGGTCCCCTGCGGCGCGTCCTCCAGATGGCGATCGACGGGGACACGCTCGTTGGTGCACTTCTAGACATCGACCAAGAGTCCCTCAAGCTCGCGGTGAAGGCGATCGCGAGCGGAGACCGCCTGCTCAAACTCGTAGTGATTGAACCTCTGGGCCACGACGAACCTCTGGTCAAGTACAGCGTCGAGCGACGGGCCGCGATCGTCAATGCTGACCACCCGTTCGTCAGCAACTACCTGGACGACGCTGCGGCAGGGGAAGCTCTGCGCCTAGTCGGCGTCACCGAGCTACTCACGCAGATCTACATGCTCGACGAGGACATTGAACCTCGACTGGTCGAGAGGGTCTTGGCCCGCCGGGACGAGTTTCTTCGGGCGTTGGTCAGCATCCATCCTCGCTCCGCCCCAGTGGTGGCGCGCCAACTCCGCGATGCGAAGGGTAAGCGCGATGAGTTGGAGGACGCCGTGGCGGACGCACTCGAGCTTCTTGGCTTCGCCGTCACAAGAATAGGCGGGACAGGCAAGCCAGATGGGATCGCCAGGGCAAGTCTAGGCGCCCACTCAGAAGGGGGCGGTTCGCTCGGTTACTCGCTCACGTACGATGCGAAGTCGTCGGGAAAAGAGGCAATCAAGGCAGCGACTGCCGGAACACAGACACTGCGTAAGCACCGTGATCGGCATGGCGCTCGGTACTCTCTGCTAGTCGCGCCTGGCTTTCAAGGTGACACGGGTTCTGACACCTCAATCGTCGAAAACTGCACCACCGACAAGGTCACTCCTATCACGGTCGAACAGCTTGCACAGGTCGTTCTCGTATTCCCCTTCAAAGGGGTGTCGCCTTCCACGCTTCAGGGCCTCTTCGAGTGCCACACGCCAGTCGACGTCACGGCCTGGGTATCTGACCTAATCAAGCGCGAGCCTTCTCAGGCCCCACCAATTCGCCAGATTCTTGATCTCACGCGAGAACTTAGCGACCGCCAGGACGCCGTCACGATCGACGCTCTTAGCGCCGTCCTAAAGACACGAAACCAGATCGAGATTTCGAATCGGGATCTTCGGGCGCTGGTTCAGGGCCTTGCATCTCTGGCTCCTGATGGGCTTTGGTTCGATGGTGACCGGTTTGCTCTGAACGCAGATATCACCACCGTCATCCACGAGTTACGCGCTACTGTTGACCCCCTTGACGACGCAATTGCCGGCGTGTATAAGAAGGTTCTTGCATCCTTGGAATCGGCCTAGAGGGTGGCGACGGCACTCCCGGTGCATCCGTTCCCGGCCCGTATGGCGCCCGATCTAGCATTTGAGCACCTGCCGCTTAGCCTCGACCGCGCCTGCACGGTGCTCGACCCAATGATGGGCTCCGGCACAATCCCCATCATGGCGTCGTTACGAGGGTACAGGGCCATCGGCTTCGACATCGATCCACTCGCCGTGCTAATCGCCCGCACTGCAGGGCGCCCTCTGGATCCTCGCCGCATCCTCCAGGCTACCGAGCGCGTGGTCGAGGTCGCTGGACTACGGCAGCGGGAACCCTTTAGTCATAGGGATGCAGAGACTCAGGAGTACATCGATAGATGGTTCGACCGGGCAGCGCAAAGTCAATTGGGAGCGCTGGCAAGCAGCATCGAGGAGTCACCAAGTGACTTGGCGGAGGCTCTTTGGTGCTCCTTCAGCAGACTTATCATCACTAAGGAGGCTGGCGCCTCGCGTGCTCGGGACGTGTCGCATAGCCGGCCGCACATAGTCCGTGATGGTGCTAGTTTCAATCCGATTGAGCGGTTCCAGGGAGCAGCTCAAGCAGTGATGAAGCGGCATCGTCAAATAGGGTCACGACGCCCAGCTGATGGTCGGCTACGCCTGCGCCACGGGGATGCCAGACGCCTTCCCCTGGCCGATGGCACCGTCAACGTCGTAATAACGTCGCCTCCATACCTCCAAGCCATCGATTACATGCGTGGCCATCGACTCAGTCTTGTTTGGATGGGCCACACCATAGCCGAGCTGCGCCAGATCCGCGGCGAGGCGATCGGGTCCGAGCGTGGAGGAGAGCTTGAGGGCCGGTACTCCTCCATGTACGACGCCGCAATCGCAGGAGATCTCCCCCGAGCGAGTCAGCGGCTAGTCGCTCGGTATATTTCCGACCTAGCGTCTGTACTTCGAGAAATCCAAAGGATTCTCGCACCCAACGGAACTGTCATCATCGTGGTAGCTGACGCCATCATTCGGGCGGTGCGAGTCTCACTAGCGATCTTGGTGCAAGAGCTTGCGAGCGCGGCAGGATTGGATTGCGTCAGCCACACAGAGAGAGAGATCCCGGCCGCGAGCCGCTATCTCCCCCCGCCAGTGCAAGGAGGGTCGAACTCTCTGGATGGGCGGATGAAAAGGGAGCACTGCCTGATATTCAGCGGCCGGCGCCCGAACCCCCTTGCCGTGCGGTGAGGCTGGCTAGATGACGGCCCCCAAGTGACGGCGCGGATCACGTGGCAGGTCAAGGTAACGAACCTGATGGTCGAACCTGGCTTGGCCGGAACGTCCGTGCAGCTAGATGATCGAGACGGCGTGGTCGTTTCGCTCGCCTTTGGGGATGCCATCGACAGGACGCGGGTTGCAGGAGACTGTCCTGAGCGGCCAGTTGCCTACGCCTACTCCTACGGCTGGGCAGGGGGCGCCGAGGGCTTGAGCTACAGCGAGGTTGAGGTGGTGGCCGAGATTTCGACCGACGTCGCTCCCGTAGAGGGTCCTGGATTCGATGACCAGGTCGTCCGACTACGTCGGCGCGGGTTTGCCGCCGCAAACTCCGCCTTGACTAGGTTCGTGGACCTGCTTGCTTCCGTCGGCGATCACCCTCTCTTCGCATTGGTCGAGCCGTTGCCGCAGCAGCACATGGGCCAGCTCACACTCGGCGCCCCCCCGCAGCACGTCGGTGTCGGACACGATCCGGTTTACCTCACCGCATATGCGATACCCGAGCCAGTGCCATCTGGAACCGTAAGCGGTGTTGCCCAGCAAGTCGCACAGGGGGATCGCCCTTCTCTGGCGTGGGAACTCTGGCTCGATGCCAACCGACGCCTACGTCTGCAGGAGGATTCACGACACGCGATAGTCTCGGCGGCTTCCGCGGTGGAGATTGGGACGCGTCGGGGGTTGGTTCTACACGACCCGTCACCTGTCGCTGAACTCCTTGTAGAGACGACACGGGCCAACGACAGGCTGCTCAAGCATGTGTCCCAAGCCATCCTGGGCAAGCGCTTCCTCGACGACGACAAAGATAGTTATGACTTGATCCGGGAGTTGTTGGAAGACAGAAACGATCTCGTGCATAAGGGCGAGCTGCCGGATCCAGAACGCCTGCCGAAGCAGCTGCGAGCGGTCCGCTTGCTCCTCCTATGGCTCGACGAGGCTAACGCTTGAGTCGCTACCAGCCCCGTGAGGTGACGCGCTCTCTGCCAACAGGGGTCAGCTCAAAGAGGCGCTGCCGGCCCCGGACTTGAGGCGCTCCCCTCACGGGCTGGGGGTCACGAAGTATCCAGTGCCACTCAAAGTCTCGATTGACCCACCTGGACCGCACCTTGCGAACGCAGGCGACCAACTCAACGCGGGCGACCACCCTGCCTTGAGGGACCGGCTGCGGCACGGCGTTCCACCACTCATCGAGCGCTTCCAGATCGACTCCCATCCCGGCGTGGATCAACAGCGGGCCCCGGTAAAGGGTCGGCCAGGATCGGTTCTCGACGTCCTTGATTCCGGCGGCGATCAGCGAAGCCCACGGCTGCTTGATGGTGAGAGCCTTCACAGGCTCAGCCTAGCTGGGCGCGATCCACATCCCTGTCATCACGACTGTGGCTTGTGAGAAAGACATGTCTACCCGGGGACTGAGGCTACCGCCTGCCCACCGGAGTCATCGCCGCCAGCTGCGCCAGCTGACGCTCGAACTCCACCGCCCCGGGATCTGGCCTCGGCGGGCTGATCCCAGCCGCCCGCTCTAGGCGTTCGACCAGATCCATCGCCTTTTGGACCGCTTCGTCCGGGACGGGCGAACCCGGAGCAGCCGAGAGCGTGGCCAGCACGTCCTCGACCAGAGGGATCTCTTCACCGCCTCGCAGGCCGTCCCAGGTGCTGCCGACTGGATTGGCCAGCGCCACAGGCTCGCCCGCGACGAGGTGGGCCAGCTGGGCGAACTCGGCCTCGCTCACCTGCGGCTCGTCCCGCAGCTCCTGCCAGGGGCCGCGAAGCGAGGGAAGTTCAAACACGCTGCTCCCGGCCATCAGGTGGGGGGCAGGCCGGTGTCGGTGTCGATGTAGCGCCTTCGGGCAGGCACCTCTGGCATCCGCATCTCGGTCATCAGCTGGCCACCGGGCCGCTGGTCGCGTTCAACACTGAGACCACCGGGGTGGACGTGGATGAGGACCGGATCGTGACCGCATTCCTAGGCGACGGGAGCACCCGTTGCTCAGCTGGTCTGGCTGCGGCGCATCCGGGCGCCCGCGGCGCTTCTGCTGGGCCGCGTGCCGAAGGCCGCCTGCCGGCGGCGGAGGCAGGGGATTCCCGAAGGCGCGGCGCGCGTCCTCCCGGGGGTCGCCCCAGCCAGTGGTTACGCTTGGGGTTCGGCTGAGCGGCGGGTAGTCATGACGGGAGGTAGTTGAGGTGGCAGTCAGGGCAGAAGCCGGTGCGGCGTCGGAGCCCGTCAGGCGCGACGAGACTATCCGCAACCATGCCAGCTTCATCTGGTCGGTCGCCGATCTGCTCCGTGGCGACTACAAGCAGTCCGAGTACGGCAAGGTCATCCTGCCGTTCACCGTCATCCGCCGTCTCGACTGCGTCCTCGAGCCGACCAAGGTGGCCGTTCTCGCCAAGGCGGCGCAGCTGTCCGGGCGAATCGAGAACGTGGACCCGATCCTCTGTGCCGTGTCCGGAGAGCAGTTCTACAACACGTCGCCGCTTACCTTTCGGCGCCTACTCGATGACGCTGAGAATGTCGCCGATAACCTGCTCACCTACATTGGAGGCTTCTCCGAGGCCGCCCGCGACATCGTCGAGAAGTTCGACTTCGGGACCCAGATCGCGAGGCTCAACAAGGCTGGCCTCCTCTACCGGGTGGTGGCGAAGTTCTGCGAGGTCGATCTCCACCCCAACTCCGTCTCCAACCTGGAGATGGGCTACATCTACGAGGAGCTGATCCGCCGATTCTCGGAGCTCTCCAACGAGACCGCTGGGGAGCACTTCACCCCTCGCGAGGTGATCCGGCTGATGGTCAACCTGCTCTTCATCGAGGATGAGGACGCACTGACCAAGGCGGGCATCGTCCGGACTCTCTACGACCCTGCTTGCGGCACCGGCGGGATGCTCTCGGTGGCCGAGGACCATCTCCGTGACCTCAACCCCGAGGCCAGGCTGGCCGTCTTCGGCCAGGAGTTGAATGACGAGACCTACGCCATCTGCCGCTCGAACATGATGCTCAAGGGACAGGAAGCTAGCCACATCGCGAGCGGCAACTCATTCTCCGAGGACCATCATCCGGGGGCCCACTTCGACTACTTGCTCGCCAATCCGCCCTTCGGGGTGGAGTGGAAAAAGGTGGAGGACACGATTCGAACCGAGGCTCAGAACCTGGGCTTCGCCGGCCGCTTTGGTGCGGGGCTGCCGCGGATCAACGACGGCTCCCTTCTGTTCATCCAGCACATGATCAGCAAGATGAAGCCATTCTCCGAGGGCGGCTCTCGACTGGCCATCGTCTTCAACGGGTCGCCTCTCTTCACCGGGGCGGCCGGCTCCGGGGAGTCGGAGATCCGCCGCTGGATCATCGAGAACGACTGGCTGGAGGCGATCGTGGCCCTCCCAGACCAGCTCTTCTATAACACCGGCATCTCCACGTACTTCTGGGTGGTAACCAACCGCAAGTCACCGGACCGTCGTGGCCTAGTGCAGCTGATTGATGCCCGGGAGTCCTGGACCAAGATGCGCAAGAGCCTGGGAGACAAGCGCAAGGAGATCTCAGCGGAGCAGATCGAGGAGATCACCCGTCTCTATGGGGACTTCACCGAGGGCGACCGGGTCAAGATCTTCCCCAACGAGGCCTTCGGCTTCCTGCGCGTCACCGTGGAGCGGCCGCTCCGGCTGCGCTGGGAGGTGACGGAGGACACCCTCGCCGCCGTCGCGGAGGCCAAGCCGGTGGCGAAGCTCCCCGAGGCCACCCGGACAGTGTTGCTCAAGACCCTTCGGCAACACATGGGCGAACACTGGAAGACCGAGAAGGCGGCGTCGCGGGCCATCGCTGGGGATTTGCTCCAGCTCGCGGTCAACGGGCCCGCGACCAAGGCGGTGCTGAGCGCTCTCGGTGTCCGAGACGAAGAGTCCCAGCCCGTGACCGGCCGGAAGGGCAGCCCCGAACCTGACGCCGAGCTGCGTGATAACGAGAATGTCCCGTTGCCGGCTGTGTCGGTGGAGTGGGAGGAGGATGTCACCGCCCGGCTGGCCCGATCTCAGTATCGAGAGGCGATCGACGAGTACATGAGCGCCGAGGTCCTGCGCTACGTCCCCGACGCCTGGGTGGACCACGACAAGACGAAGATCGGGTACGAGATCCCGCTGACCCGGCACTTCTACAAGTACGTGCCGCCGCGACCGCTAGCGGAGATCGATGCGGAGATCAAGCAACTGGAGGCGGAGATCCAGGGGCTGCTGCGAGAGGTGACGGCGTGAGCCAGAGCTTCTCGATTCGTCTCTACGTTCCCACCGGGGATCCGAAGGGCGTTCGCATCATCCAGATGCCGGGATGGACGGGTCGCGGTGTCGTCTTTCCGCGCGCTAGGCTCGACGAGGCCAGCCGGCGGGACGAGGTGCGCGGCGTGGGGGTCTATGTCCTCTGGCAGGCGGGCGAGGAGGGGAGTGCGCTGCCTAGGGCCTATGTGGGCCAGAGCGAGAACGTGGCCATGCGCATCGTCCAGCACGATCGAGGCAAGGACTTCTGGGAGCACGCCATCGTGTTCACCAACAACGACCTCACATTCAACACGGCCCATGCGCAATACCTCGAAGCGCAACTCCTCGCGCGGGCCAGCAAGGCCAACCGATCCAACCTGGTCAACGGCAATGTGCCCCAGGCCCCGGACCTCTCGGAGATGGACCGCGCGGACGCCGATAGCTTCCTCGAGAACCTGTTGCTCTGCCTCCCGCTGGTGGGCGTCCTGTTCTTCGAGGAGCCCACTATTGCAACTAGCGTCAGCGACGACTTGGTCCTGCGGGCCAAGGGGGTCGCCGCGCGGGGGGTTGAGGACAGCGCGGGGTTTGTGGTCAGGGCCGGATCGCAGGCCGTTGCCACCGAAGTGCCCTCGGTGCCTCCAAGCGTGCACGCGATCCGATCGGCCTTGCTCGAGAAGGGAGTCCTCGTCGTGGACGGACCCACCCTGCGGTTCGCGCAGGATTACCCCTTTGCCTCCCCATCCACGGCCGCCAGCGCCGTGCTCGGCTCGTCAAGCAATGGCCGCGAACTCTGGACCGACAGCACTGGACGCCCGCTCAAGGCGATCCAGGCACGACTGACAGAGGTGACCCAGTGATCCAGCGTCGAATCAAAGACATTGCCAGCATCGCGGTCAGCAACGTCGACAAAAAGAGCGCGGCCGGCGATTTGCCAGTGCACCTATGTAACTACGTAGACGTCTACAACAACGAGCGCATCACGTCTGACCTGCCATTCATGGAGGCAACAGCGACACCCGACCAGGTTCGGCAGTTTCATCTTCGCGCAGGCGATGTCGTGGTCACGAAGGACTCGGAGACTCCAGACGACATTGCCGTGCCGGCATACGTTGCTGAGGAGATGCCTCAGGTCGTCTGTGGGTATCACCTTGCCATCGTGCGGCCCCGCGCTGGAACTCACGGGCGGTATCTCTTCTGGGCACTGTCATCGAACCACGCGCGCCAGCAGTTCTCAGCGATGGCGAATGGCATCACGCGCTTTGGACTTCGCCATGAAGCGCTCGCCGCCGCCCGAGTGCCGCTGCCCGAGCTACCGGTACAGCGCACCATCGCCGACTACCTCGATGCAGAGACGGCCCGGATTGATGCACTGATCTCGGCGAAACGTTGGATGGTCGAGTTATTGGATGAGCGCCACGCACTAGCATTCACGGTAGCAATGGCCACATTCGGGTTCACTTTCCCAGCCACGCTGGACCCGGACTGGATCAATATCACCCAGCCTTCTGGATGGCGCGTCATGCGCCTTTCGCAGACACTGCGCCAGCTGACCAATGGCTATGTTGGTCCCACTCGGGACATCCTCCGTGGGGATGGCGTGCACTATATTCAATCTCTACATATCAAGAACGGTCGCATCGACTTCGAGCGCAGGCCATTCTTCGTTGATGCGGATTGGCATCGCGCACGGCCGCGGATACACTTGCGCGCTGACGACGTCGTGATCGTACAGACTGGGGATATCGGGCAGGTTGCCGTTGTACCACCCGGCTTCGGCGAAGCGAGTTGCCATGCGCTTCAGATCGCTCGCGTTAAGCCGAAAGTACTGTCTGGGAAGTACCTCGGTGCGTACCTTGGTTCGACGTTCGGCCGACAGTCGCTCCTGTGCCGGGCTACCGGGGCTCTGCATCCTCATCTTGAGGGTGGAATCCGTGACATCCCCATCGCCGTACCGCCCAGGAGCGTTCAAGAGTTTGTGGTGAGAGAAGTCGAGAAGGAGCAAGAGTGGGCGGAAGAGGCGAGGTCGTTAATCGAGCGGCAGGTCGAGCTGCTTAACGAGCACCGCCAAGCCCTCATCACCGCGGCCGTCACCGGTGAGCTGGAGATTCCTCAGGTCGCTGCATGACCCAGATCACGGAAAAGCTGTTCGAAGATGCCATCACAGACGACCTCGTGGGCAACGGCGGATACCGGATCTGCAAGCACGGCCTCCGCCCAGAGTGGAAGGGGGATTTCGATGCCACCCTGGGTCTGGACACCGCTGAGCTCTTCGCCTTCATCGAGGAGACCCAACCCCAGGCGTGGGTGCTGCTGGTCAAGGCCCACGGGGGCAACCCCACGACGGCCAAGACGAAGTTCGCGACCCGGCTTGTCAGTCGGGTGGACTCCGAGGGGACCCTGGACGTGCTCCGTCATGGAGTGAGCGACCAGAACGTCGAGATCCGTCTCTGCTACTTCAAGCCGGCCCACGGCCTGACCCCGCAGCTCCTGGCCCGGTACCAGGCCAACCGGCTCACCGTCACCCGCCAGCTCCCCTACGAGGCCGGCGCCAGCAAGACCCTGGATCTGGGGCTCTTCGTCAATGGCATCCCGGTGGCCACCGCCGAGCTGAAGAACCCACTCACCGGCCAGGGCGTCGAGGAGGCCGTCACCCAGTACCGGACCGATCGCGACCCCAAGAACGTCACCCTCTCGCGCCGAGCGCTCGTTCACTTTGCGGTCGACCCCGATAGGGTGGCGATGACCACCCGGCTGGAGGGCACGGCCACCCGGTTCATCCCCTTCAACATGGGAAACGGGATGAGGGCGGGCAACCCAGCCAATCCCCAGGGCCACCGCACTAGCTACCTCTGGAAGCAGGTCTGGCAGCGCGACGCCTGGCTCGACATCCTGGGACGCTTCATCCAGGTGGAGCGACCGGAGAAGGGGTCGCCGACGCAGCGCCGGGCGGCCGAGCGGGTGATCTTCCCCCGCTATCACCAGTGGGCCGCGGTGTGCCGCATGGAGGCGCATGCCCGCGAGCACGGGGCGGGCCACCAGTACCTGATCCAGCACTCCGCGGGGTCGGGCAAGTCCAACACCATCGCCTGGATCACATACCGCCTCTCCGCGCTCCACAACGCGAACGACGAGAAAGTGTTTGACAAGGTCATCGTCATCACCGACCGGGTGGTCCTCGATCGCCAGCTCCAGGACACCATCTATCAGTTCGAGCACGTGCGCGGGGTGATCGAGAAGATCGACAAGGACTCCCAGCAGCTCGCCGACGCCCTGCTCGGTGAGCAGGCTCGGATCGTCATCACAACCCTCCAGAAGTTCCCCTTCGTCATGGGCAAGCTGGCCAGCATGCCGGCGCGGCGGTACGCCATCGTCGTCGATGAGGCCCACTCCTCCCAGGGCGGTGAGACGGCCAAGGAGCTCAAGGTGGTCCTAGGCGGCACTGCCGAGCAGGAGCTGACCCTGGCCGAGGTGGAGGACTCAGGCCTGGTGGCGAGCGCTGTGGACGAGGTCGACGAGGCCCTGGCCAAGGCGCTGGCGGCGCGGGGCCAGCAGCCCAACATCTCCTTCTTCGCCTTCACCGCCACCCCCAAGGCCCGCACCCTGGAGAACTTCGGCACCTGGGACGCGGCCGACGGGAGGTTCGTCCCCTTCCACCTCTACTCGATGCGCCAGGCGATCGACGAGGGCTTCATCCTCGATGTTCTCCAGAACTACACCACCTACAAGACACTCTGGAAGGTCACCAAGACCATCACCGAGGACCCCTCGTACGACGAGGTCAAGGCGAAGCGGGCGATCGCCCGCTTCGTCAGCCTCCACCCCTACCACCTCGCCCAGAAGGCGGAGATCATCGTCGAGCACTTCCGCCAGTTCACCGCGCTCAAGATCGGGGGACAGGCCAAGGCGATGGTGGTGACGGCCTCGCGGCTGCACGCCGTCCGCTATAAGCAGGCCATCGACAAGTACATCCACGACAAGGGGTACACCGGCATCAAGGCACTGGTTGCCTTCTCCGGCCGGGTGCTGGCCCCCGGCGAGGAGCCGTACACCGAGGCGGGGATGAACGGGTTCCCGGAAGGGCAGACGGGCGCGCGCTTCAAGGGCGACCCATCCCACGACGCGGGCGAATACCAGGTGATGATCGTCGCTGAGAAGTACCAGACCGGCTACGACCTGCCGCTGCTCCACACCATGTACGTGGACAAGCCGCTGGTGGGGCTCGCTGCGGTCCAGACGCTCTCCCGGCTGAACCGGACCCATCCGCTGAAGGAGGACACCTTCGTCCTCGACTTCCGCAACAACACCGATGACATTGTCATGGCGTTCGAGCCCTACTACGGCGAGACGGTCGCCCCGCCCACTGACCCCAACCTGATGGCCGACGCCCGCAAGCGCCTCGACGACTTCGACATGATCCGGCCCGACGAGTTGGCGGCGGTGGTCCCACATCTCCTCGCGATCGGGGCCACCCCCACGGCGCACGCCCAGGTCTACGCCCTGCTGGCACCGGCCCAGGCGCGCTTCGTCGCGATGTCCGAGGACAACCAGGCGGCGTTCCGGGACGCTCTCAACAAGTTCGTACGTCTCTACTCGTTCCTCTCCCAGATCGTCAGCATCGGCAACCCCGGCCTGGAGCGCGACTACGTCTACTGCCGGGCCCTCTCCGCCTACCTGCGGGACACCGCCTCAGCCGAGCGCCTCGACCTGGGCACCGAGGTGCAGCTCACCCACCTCCGCCATGAGATGACCTTCCGGGGAGCTCTCGAGATCGATGCGGAGACTGGCGAGGTCAAGAGCATCTTTGGCGACGCCATGGGTCGCCAGCAGGAGCTCGATCTGGCGCCACTGTCCCAAATCGTGGAGACCCTCAACGATCGCTTCGGGCTCACCCTCACCGACCGCGATCAGCTCCTCTTCAACCAGTTCGAGGAGGAGTGGGCGGTGGATTCCCGACTGAAGGCCCAAGCCCAGAACAACACCCTAGAGAACTTCCGACTGGTCTTCGACCAGGCCTTCCTGGGCACCGTCGTCAAACGGATGGATGCCAACGAGACAATCGTCAAGCAGATCCTTGACAACCCCGACTTCAAGGCCGTCGTCTCCGACTACTACACCCGCAAGGTCTATGAGCGCCTCCGAGAAGGTGACAGGGGCCTGCCTGGCAGCTCTGGCTGAAAGCTGCTCATATGAACAGTCCCAAACCAAAACTTTCCGGCCAAGCCCTGGCCGCGCCATGATGACGGCACGGTAACGCTGACCACAGAGGAATTGATATGCCATCTGACGCCGGACCCTTCATCGACGACTTGCTCGCCTTTGACGGTATCGACGATGCGGCCGCCAAGGCTTGGGCCGACCGCAACGGCGCATCCATCGTGCAGGAGGCTGCATCTGGCACGCACGGGGTAATTTCTGGGGAACTGGACCGACTGATTCAGCTGGCGGATAGCAACTCCTCCGCCGCCGCCTTCGGGTTCGCCGGACTCTTCTCTTCACTACAGGAGGTCGCCACTGCCGCGTTTCATAAGGTCTGGGGCTTCGTGAGCGCCGGCGCGGGCCACTTCAGGCCACTCTGGAACGCGCTGGCAGTTCTCTTCCACCGCTACTCGGGCAAGCTCAAGGCGCTTGCCAAGCGGCTGGGTGCAGACGGCTACACGCTCGCGCTGAACATCCCCGTCGGCTTCAGCTGTGGGCTCACCTTCGCTATCTAGCAAGCCTCTCGGGCGAGGTGGCAGCGGGCTGTTCGGAACCAAAACGCGAATCCGCCGGCGTGTCTGACCTCCGATACCTCCCTACCCCTCAGGAGAGCGTTCCAAGCGTTCGTGGCGGGCCAATGGAACTCGCTCCTAAACGCGCAAATCGGCCTCTTGGAACGGATAGAACGGATGGAAGGTGTCCACCCGAGAACCGCTATACGCACCGCTAGTTCGTATTTGTGCCTATGCACGGAGCCCGTGGGTCAACGCATTGCCACCTGGCGGTGCGCGCCGCGGCGAAATCTCAGAGGGTCCGGGCCTTTCTGGCGGTAGTCACGCTTCAGTCAGTGGTGACGATGGACTCGGCCGAGGCAACGACCAGCTCACAGAGTCGCTCTAAGTTGGCCGACCGCGAGGAGAGGGTGTTGCCAAACAGCGGGGGCGACGGTCGCGGGCAGTGCAGTCAGCGGGTCAGACCGTCCGATCCGAAGTCAATTTAGACCGATGAGCAGGGTACGTCCAGGAGAAGGCTCAGTCGACCGACCCACATTCTGTAGCCCCAGGCTGCACATCCAGGAGTTCATTGGCGTGTCCGTGCACACTTCGTCGCGATTCTGGCGGGCCGCAGGTCCTGGGGCCGTTCCTCCCGCCAGGGTCGGACGGATCGCCGCCCCAGATGGCCCTGGCGATCAGGCGCGCGGGAGCCTCGTACGAAGCGGAGTGAGCACCTTGATCGCGGCCGCAGTGCGGTTCCCCATCACGGCATCAATGGCAGCCAAGAGATCATCCAGCACACCATCCCAGTCGAACGTAAATTCGACCTGTCCGCAGTGCACACTGCGGAGCTTGTTGGCCGCTCTCTGCGCGTCACCCAGAAGCCGTACGGCTGATGACGGCTCGGGGGTGCTACTGGAAGACGTCGCGCTCCGGAGGTCTCGGATGGCTCCGTCTACAGACTGAGCAAGCACCCTCACCACCGAGCTGGTGGCAGGATCGAAACGCCGACCCGGGGAGCCCTGAAGCGGCTGATAGGCGACCTGTTGGAAAGTGGCCGAGGAGAGGATCATGTGGCTGCGCCTCGTCCCATTCTCGTGCCCGGTCAGGACCAGGCCAAGCGACCTGGAACCGGAAACCAGTCCCCGGGTGGTAGCGACGCGCCTGAGCTGGGGGTGCTCGGACCACCTGGGAAGGGCTGGCACGTAGGCTGCCTGTGCCACCGCCTCAGCCAGTGAGAGGAGGGGAAGAAGCCTGTCGTCCGGGGTTGCGTCGGATCGGAGCAGGTGCACCTTGCGGCGATCGTTCGCCGGACCCTCCGTCTGGGCGTCGACGGAGCCCTCGGTCTCCACCGGGTCGAGGTCGGCAGGCAAGCCAACTGCGCCCGGGATGGAGCCCGGATAAAGGAAGAGAGGCGGGTCTTTCGGCTCCGCCAGAGCCTCTGACGCCGCCTCCGCAGCGTCGCTCACTTCACCACTGAGATCCAGCGAGGCGACGCCGGCCGAGCCCTCGAAGTCTTCCTTGGTATCCAATGGTGCGGCGTGGGAGATGGGTCGACGAGCATCCGCTCGGGCCAGCTCGAGGTCAAGCCGGTCGGCCATGGTCCCTGGGGCAAGCTCCGGCAGCGGAAGGAGGACTGGATGCGTGGGCTCGCTGAGGGGTGTCAGCCTGCCGTGCTTGCTGAGGAGTGGGGTTGACCCCAGGCTGAAGACGCCGGTGATCCCCATCGACAGAGCCCAGTCCTGCGGTGTGCCGGACGGTCCGTCGAGCGAGATGGCCAGAGCGTGAGCCTCGACGCACTGTTCCAGGCTGACGTCCTCTGTCTGGTCGAAGCGAAGCCCGGTGAGCACCGGGGTACCATCAGCGACGCCATTGACAGCGATGCGCAGGCCATCGTGATAGGCAGCCCCCTGATCAACCCGTGCTGGCCGTAAGTTTCTGAAGTTAGCCAGGAACAGGGTCGCCTCAGAGAACCTCCCGCGCCCCCTCGCGCGGCTGAAGGTCGACCCGCGAACAGGGTCCTGGATCTCCTGGATCGCGTCGGAGACGGCAACCCCGAAGTGTTCCTTCGGGCACGGCTCAGGCCAGCGAGCCTTGAGTTCGTTGATAGCGCCCTCGGCAGGGTTCTCCCAGGGGAAGTTGACTTCGTGAGGCTCGAACCCATACGTCAGGCAGGAGAGCAGAAACGGATCGCTCTTATAGGTGGCCAGCCCGTCGAAGCAGACGACAAAGGGCGCGCTGACTCCGGCTTCGGCCATGTCGTGGACCACCTTCTGCACCACCGCGGAGGTCTCGCGCCCCACTCGGAGGCTCACTATCACGGCCGGCTTGCCGGCGACCCCAACCACCACGTACACCCAACTTGTGTAGGGTCGAAAGATCCTCCGATTGGGGTCGTATCTGACACGCTGCACCGGCAGACGGGTCCCGTCGATCCCACCTACTAGTCCAGCCTCGCTTTGGGTGCGGAGCGGTCTGCTGCCCGTGTCTGCCAGGGTCAGGGGTTGGGTGACGTCACGACCAAAATTTCGGAATAGAACTCCTTTCATCTCCACCGGCCGCAGCACTGTGCGGTATTCGTCGGGGTGCGAACCGATGACGTCGGCCGCCAGATCCATCTCTGGGTACATCCGGTCAGGGGTACTGCCGCCGATGGCGTCGAGGAGGCGCTCGCCGGTGGGCGTCGCCATCGGAATGGGGAGGAGAGTGTTCATGATCGCCAAGGCTCGTTCGTGAGCGCCGCGCCTCGCGACGCGGCTCATGGCATCGAGCAGCGGCGTGGAGGCGAGCTCCAGCAAGCGCTCGGCCTCTGGGCGAGTGACGGACAGTCGGGCAGCGATTCCCGGGATGCTCAACCGATGCACATTCGAGAGGTGCTGGGCCAGCAGGGTCCGGTACACGACCAGCCAGCTCTCCATCGCCTCTGGAGCGGTGCTCGAGACGGCGACCCCTCGACACCTCCAGAAGTCTCCCACCCCTTCCCTGATCGTAGGGCCGACCCTTTGGAGGGTCCAGCTGCGACACCGATGATCAAGGTCGCCGAGCGAAGGGGCGGCCGACCGAGCTAGAGAAGCGGCCACAGGCAGTCCTCGGCAACGATCACGGGAAAGCGCGGGCGGTACTGCTTGCTCGGCTTGCGAAGAAGGGAGCTCCGGGCCAAAGGCTCGGGAAGTGACGACCGCAGCCGGCGGACCCGCTCCTCGTTCGTCTTTATGCTCATGCTCCGGTTGAGCTTTCGGGCCAGCTTCTCGTTGCCCGCCCGCGGGAAGTGCCGCCTCCAGTGGCAGATCAGGCAAATCTGCAGGTATCGCTCCTCATCCCACAATTCGGGGCCGGAGGCAGACAAGGGCGTCGAGTGACGTCGGGAGCTCGTGGGCTCTCGCCCAGTGGACTCACCCTGTAGCAGGGTGCTACCGCCTCCCGGCGTCACTTGTTTCGCGGCTGGACGCCTACGGGCACGGCTGGCAGGGGACGTCTGAGCCGGAGGAGAGACAGGCACCGCTACTCCTCCTGGTCCGACTGCGCTTGCGTTCCAAGTACGGATAGCAGGCGCCGGAGCTGGCTCGCCAGGGTGGAGCGCTGAGTCGGGTTCAGAGTGGACGCCACCAGCTGCAGTCGATCGAGTACTGCGACCGCCTTCCGAGGGAGCGATGCCTCTCGCAGGTCCTCAGCCGGGCGGCGGACGTCTCGCATTGAGCGCGAGTACGACACCCGATAAACGCCGACCGCCAGAGCCGCCTGCGTCTGGGAGCCCATCACCTCGTAGAGGGCACGGTACATCTTGGCGCGGTCGTCACCCATCAGTTGCTGGCGCACGACGTTCTCGGTGAGCGGGACCAGGACGGTGAGGAGCGCATCCAGCGGTGGAAGGATGTGGCATGGCACCTTTTCCCACTCCAACGCTCGAACAGCCGCTAAGCGGGCGCGGCCGGCCACCAACCGGTAGCGCCCTCCGCGCGGCTCGACGAGCAATGGCTGAAGTAGTCCGACCCGCGCGATCGATTGAATCAGTGTTGGCCGCGCGTCCGACGCTCGACCGCCAGATCGGCAGTCGATCAGCCGGATTGGAAGGGAGCCGTACTCATCGCCGCCAGACGCGATGGTCGATTGCTCGGAAGTAGAGATCGACCCGTCCGCCTGGGTGACCGTGCCGCCAACTGTGCTGTCAGCACCCACGAACAGGGAGAGTTGGTCGACCCGGGCATCTCTACAATCTGAAGCTCCTGCGGCTTTGTCCCGCGATGTCACGGGCGAACGGATGCCAAGACCCCGGCCGCGAGGAATGGAGGGCGGTGCGGATTCTCGAGTGCTCGACTGCTGTGCCATCACGTCGGCTCTGTGGGTAGCTGAAGAGTCCGACGGTCTCCCGTGTCCAGCAGTTCATCGATCCCCGGGATCGGGTCAACGGTACATAGCGCGCGGGCGATTCGAGCCACGGTGGACTCTGCAACCGGGCGACCACCCAGCGCGGCGCAGATGGTGGCTGGCGTGAGGCCGCACAGGTTCGCGAGTACGCTCTGATTCATCCCTCTTCGGGACATCTCAAAGCGCAGCCGCTCGGTGGCCAAAGCGGCGCTCATGGGCGATTTCCCGTCGTTCCGAACAGGGTCATGGCTTAAGGCTACCCTTCGCCCAGTGACAAATAAGGGACAATGCGGGCTGGGACTGGCGAGGCTCGAACGGGGCGACCGAGCCTCGGCGCGTTTCCTCGGCAAGGTGTGCACCGCCACAAGCGTCAAATGGTCCGGAGTCGTCGAGACCACGCGCCGGAGACGCCCGCCGAGAGGTGAGCACGGGCCGATCCGGCCGATTTCGCGGACTTGAACTTCCTATGCAGTCTATTAAGCGCAGGTGGTTTACGACAAATCCGCGTCAAAACGAAGGCTTCTTGGGGCGTGGGAAAGCTGCTGTGACACCCCGACGCAGTCTGACTTTTCTGTAACGCTTCACTTGGGGAGCGGCCGGTAACCGGACGAATCGGCCACTCAAACCCAGCATTTATCGAAGGGAAAGGCCATGAGAGAGTGGATCCATGGCCGCAAGCACCCGTTCCTTCGCCGGACGCCCAGTCCACCCGGACTCTACGCGTCGCGTTGATACCGCGCCTGCTGACAAATCAGAGTCAATCGGTGAAGCGGTGGCCCTCTTCTGCCAGGGAGCCGCCACCCCGGCCTCCCGGCGCTCCTACCGCGTGGCGCTCGCAGTCCTGGAGGCAGTGTGCTCGGAGCAGGGAGTGGGCATCTGCTCGGAGCTGACCCCGGGGGTGGTCGCGGCCTTCCCTGGCTCCCTGATTGGGCTGGCTCCCTCAACCAGGAGGCACCGGCTGGGCGTGGCCCGCAACTTCCTCGCGTGGGCGGCAGGGGCCGGGTGGGTCGATCCCTCGTGTGCCGGCGTGCTCCGCCCGGGACGCCCGGTGGCGCCGGCCCGCGATGCGGCCTGGAGTCTCTGTGAGGTGGAGAAGGTGCTGGCCGCTGGGGATACCTGGCGAGACCGGGCGCTGCTCTGGGTGCTCGCCGCCACCGGGGCCCGGATCGGGGAGGTGGTCCAGGCCCGGGTGGCGGACCTCAACGCCGAGACCCTGACCATCCACGGCAAGACCGGGACGCGGGGAGTCCCGCTCTGCCCGGAGGCTCTCCACGCCCTCGCCTGGTACCTGCGCCATCGACCGGGCGTGGATGTGGCCGAGCCCCTGTTCATCAGCCGGCAGGGAAGGCTCTCAGAGCGGCGAGCTCGCGATCTGGTCTACGCCGCCTGCCGCAAAGCCGGGATCCGCCCCCGCGGACCGCACTCCTTCCGGCACGCGGCTGCGGCGCGCTGGCTCCGGGCGGGGGTTCCGCTGGTGGTGGTGGCGGCAGCGCTCGGCCACTCGCGGCCCTCGACCACTCTTGACCACTACTCGACGGTGATCGCCGGGGACCTCGCTCGGGGCCTGTCGGCCGATCCGCTCTGGGCGGACGAGCCCGGTCATCCACCGGGACGCGCCATCGAGGTCCCCCGGTGACCGACGAGGACGAGGTGGCGACGGATGAACTGGAGCCGGGAAGTCGTCCTTGGGAGAGCTACCTTCGACCGTCCCTGAGCGACCGGGCCCGAGCTGCTGTGTCCGAGGCCCCAGAGGCGGTTCGGGCGCTGGTGGAGTCCACCATCCAGGCCTCGCTGCTCAACCCGGAGGAGGGACTGACCCTCCAGGAATGGCTGGAGTGGGTGGCGGCGCTGCCGTGGGGCAAGCCCGCCCGGGTCGAGTCGGTCGACATGGTGAAGGCCGCCCGAACCCTCGATCACGCCCACCGGGGGGACGACGCGGTCAAGGCGCAGGTCCTGGACAGGATCATGGCCAGCTGGGTCCTGGCCGGGGCCGAGTCCGGCCACCGGACGCGGCCGCTCTTGCTGGTTGGCCCTCCCGGAACCGGGAAGAGCACCCTGGCCCGGGCCACGGCGGAGGCGATGGGGCTGCCTTGCAGCTTCATCTCGGTGCCAATGGCGGTCCACGACAGCGTCTTCCTGGTCGGATGCGCCCGTGCGTATCGATCGGCGGAGCCGGGCGCGATCATCCAGGCGGTCAGGGCCGCTGGCTCGCGAAGAATCGTCTTTATCCTCGACGAGCTCGAAAAGGTGCGGAGCGATTCCGCCACCGATTCTCCATCGGCGGCGCCGGCTCTTCTCGAACTGCTTGACGGTCACGCGACCTGGCTGGACCGCTACCTGGGAGTCCCCTTCGACCTGTCCGAGGCTCTCTTCATCGCCACCGCCAACTCGCTGGCGCCCATTCCAGAGCCCCTACTCGATCGCTGTGACGTGGTGACGCTCCCGGGCCTGAGTCCCAACCAGCGGTTGGAGGCGGCCCAGAGTCACCTGTGGCCCCGGCTGATCGGGGACTACCAGCTACCCGGCTCCCTGGTCCCGATGGACCAGGATGCCCTCCGCTGCCTGGTCCTCGACTACGCCAGCCCCGGGGAAGAGGGATTGCGCGCGGTGGGGGGTCGTCTGGAGGCCTGCCTGATGCGCGCCCTGCGCCGGGGCTTCGACGGGGTCTGGCCGGTGCCGGTGACGCGGTCTCTGATTGCCGAGTGCCTGGGGGCGGCGCCGGAGCAACCGCGGCCGCCAGACACCAAGCCGGCCAGGCGTGTCGGGTTCGTGGTGGCTCATCCGGTGGAAGCCTCGCGCGCAGCAGCACCAGATCGAGAGTCACACGAGCTCAGGCTGGAGGCGCCGTCATGACCGGCTCCAACTCTCGCAGTGGGGCAGGGTTGCTGTTGGGCCTACTACTCGTAGCCGTTGCCCTTCTGGCGCTGGCTTGGAGGGCCTTCTGCGCCCTCTCCCTTCTCGGATCTCTCAGCTGGTGGGTGCGATCGGTCTGGGAGGATGACGCGCCCGGGGAGCTTGGAGATCGCCTCCGGCGTTGGCTGGCTCCGCGCTGGCACTACCCCTTCGTGGGAGGAGGCTCGATAGTCGCCTCGCTCGCGGGCGCCCTGGCGGTTCACGAGATCGTCTCTGGGGTGGATCCGGGTCTGTCGGCCCTGGTGCTCACGGGTGTGTTCCTTCGGTCCATCTCGATGGCGTGGTTCCCGTGGCCGCGCACTCAGCCCGCTGGCCTCCGTGTCTATCCACTTGTCGCCCTTACCGGGCCACTGGCAAGCGCGCTCGGGATGATCGCCGTCTGGGTGCTGGTGCTCGGTGGGCAGATGCTCAATGCCGGCGAGGCCCACTGGCTGGCCCTGAGCTCGGTGCCGCTTGCCATCCTGATCGTCCTCCTGGCGACCTTCACCGGCCGCGTTGGCCGGACTCTGGTTCCAAGCTCCGCTCGAAGCCGGGTACTAATCGATGACCTGCTGACTCCGGAGGCGATATATCGGGGGAGGGAGCGGACGCTGGCTTGCAACCCGCTGACACGGCCCACCAGCGGTCCAGTCGTGTCCACTGCTGAGCAGGGTCCGGACAGCCCTGAGCCCTGCATTCACGGAGACCGGCTGATCCCTCCGATCGGTCCCTACGAAAGATCATGGATGGCCGTCCGGCCATCGTTGCGCCTCAACTGGAGGCTCGTTCTCGCCCTTCCCGGCGGGGCGATAGTCGGCGGCGGCGGCGGTCTCGCTATGGTGCTGCTCTACAGAGCTGGACCGCCCCTGCCAGAGGCCGTGGGCTTGCTCGCGGCGATCTGGGTGTGGCTCCGGCTGCTCGTCGGTCCGCTGCTAGGCACCTTCCTATATGCGGACGAGCGGTGTGTGGGAGAGAAGGGACTGTGGAAGTGGCAGGGAGGATCGACTCTGGATTTCGACTGCCTCGTGCGACAGAGGGGCGGCGAAGTGCTCCTCAGACCGACTCATGGCAGCCGCAGACCCCGCCAGCCACTCCGCCTGCGGCTGCGCTGGAGCAGGGAACAACTGGCTGCGGTCGCGGGAGTGGCCAGCCTGAGGACCTACGGCGTGTGGCCCACTTGCGACGAGGCCGAGCATCGCACGTGGGATCTGGAAGCCGACCCCGTCCCGTTGCCACACTTTCACGAGGAGAGTCAGATCTACGTGGTCTGAGTCGCGTCCGACGTGAAGTGGCCTGACTCACACGATGACCCAGCGGCACGTCGATGGACTCCAGCCGAGCCGGGCTGCCACCATGGGGGAGCGATGCGGACACCTTCCGTGACGAGTCGGTTCGCGCGCAACGCCGGTGGGCTCCCGATCGCACCGAATGTACTGAGGAATCGATCGGGGTGACCCCTGAGGAAGCGCGTAAACACTGGTCGAAAGCGCGGACATTGGTCGACCTGGGTGAGTTGACGGCTCGGTGGCTAGAAGGGCGGCTACCCTACCTCCCTGCCTATTTTGCTGATCAGCCGGCGGAGGAGACGCAGCAATTGATCGGCATCCTCGCCGCCATCAACCGGGCCGGGTTCGTGACCACCGGGTCTCAGCCGGGTCGTCGGCTCGGCTCGAAATCTGGCCAGCGGGCGTTCGTCACCGGCTTCACGGCGGAGGAGAACGTGCAGCGGATCGAGCGGGCTTTCCTGTCAACCGAGTTGGTCATGCTTGCCACCGAGCCAGGCCGGGAGACCTTCCTTCGCGTGCCCGTCACCATCGACGACGGGGGCGCATTTACCTGGGTGGGATGGTCTGGGTCTGAGACCGGGGAAGAGCTCGAACATCTGTACGGCGACGAGCTATCGCACTCAGCGCTGACTGCCCTGATGAGGGCCTGGAGCGTTGAACTCTTCGATCCCAAGTGGGGAAGGAACACCCTGCTCTGGCCCTCGCTTCTCGCGGCGCTGACATCCACGGACTACGAGTAGCGGCATCGCGCCCCCTTCTTTGGAGACGGGCGGTGGGTGGTGTCCCCCGCCCCTCGTCTGGCAGGGTTGGCGGGTCTCCCCACGATTCTGCTCAGGCGTCAGCCCAAGATTGATCGTCGGATGGGTCCATGACGAGCGATAGTGCTCCGGCGACTCGGCCGGGAACGGAAGGAAATCGCGAGGGTTGGTCTGGAATCGTCCCGACCGCTACACGCGCGGCTGCGGGCCAGATGGATTCCGTCGACTCCGCTACCCCGCCGAGGTACCGTTCATGTCCCTCAACACTCTATCCAGCGAGCCGACCAACTTCCCTGCAGACGGTGTCCGAGGTCGAGGTCTGCCACCCTCGCGGCCGATCTCATCTCTGCGGGCAGAAGGTGTAGGAACAGGCGGACGCCGGTCGCGTGGCGAATCGATCGGCAGTTGGAGGCGCCGGGCGCCCCAGGGTCGCTCGTCAGGCGAGCCGATCCCCTCTCCAGCCTGAGGCGGAATTGAATTTGGATCCAAGCCTGACACGATGGCTGGATGACCGAACCCATACCCGGTGATCCGAAGCGGATCCTAGTCGCCGGCGATACCCACGGCAACTGGGTGCACTGGCAGCGTGTCCTGCTCCCCGCAGCTCACGACCACCAGGTGGACGGGATCGTCCAGCTCGGAGACTTCGGCTACTGGCCGCTGACTTCCGACGGGCTGGACTACCTTGCGTGGCTCAGCGCACAGCTGGACCAGGATGACTCATGGGTCGTCTTTGTGGACGGGAACCATGAGGACCACAAGGCATTGCTCCAGATCCCTACTCGGGCAGATGGATTCGTGGAGATCACAGATCGGATCCTCTGGGCCCCCCGGGGTCACAGGTGGGTCTGGCGAGAGGTGCGCTTCCTGGCGCTGGGCGGTGCCTTCTCGATTGATCGGGCTGGCCGGAAGCTCGACTCTGGCCGCTGGGGGTGGTTCAGAGAGGAAACCCTGACCGAGCGGCAAGCCGACAAGGCCAAGCGCGATGGGCCCTGCGACGTGCTGCTGACCCATGAGGCGCCAGCCGAAACCATCCCCCAGTTGATGCGGCACGCGATCGTGCCGGGTGGCTATCGGTCACCTGAGGCGGCGGTCAGCGCCAGGCTGGTGCAAGAAGTGGCCGAGACCACGAAGCCCAAGCTCCTTGTCCACGGTCACTGGCATCAGTTCCAGCAGGTCCAGCTACCCGGCCACGACACCGAGGTGGTGGGACTCTCCAACGACGGCAACCCCCAGAGCTGGCTAGTTCTGGAGTTGCCCACTCTGGCGATCACCCACGCGCCGATCGACGACCAGCTGACCCCGGATGAGACCTTGTCCCGATGACCGGAGGTGTGACTCTGCGGCATGTCGTCCTCGGGGCTACCGGCGGCACCGGTCGCCAATTGGTGGAACTGGCCCCCGCCGAATGCCATTGACCGGACCGTGCCGACGAGCCGGTGCAACGCGGCCTTCCCGAAACTCGTGATCACCGCAATTAGGCCTAAGGCCAACATCGCGGTTCGACCTTAGGACGGATCGCTTCGCGGGACGGGACTGCGACGACGTAGCGGCCGTCAACGCCGGCGAAGTGCTCCGGGTTGCACGTGAGACGGTCCGTGGCGGCGTCTGCGTCCACGATCAAGGGAAGAGGAGTGGCTCGCCGGGGGATGCCTCAGCTCAGCCCGGGATGCAGGAGGTCGGCCCGGACGCCGACAGAAAGGGTATCAACTTCCCAACCCGGCGCACTGACTCTCTGGAGATATACTTCTGGTGACTGGTATATACTGGCTTGGTGGCAAAGCATCTGATTGACTTAGACGAAGAGGCCCTTAGTGCCGCCAGAGCGGAGCTTGGCACAACTTCGATCAGAGACACGGTGAACCTGGCCTTGTACCGGACGACCGCTGGCCGAGACGGTCGAGTGGCTGCGGCGCTGGACATACTCGCCTCAGCCCAGCTTGAGGAGCGCTCCGAAGCTTGGCGCTGACGTTTTTGGTCGACACCAGCGTCCTAAAGCGACTCGGTCGCGCCGAAGTCCGCCAAGTGGTCGAACCCTTGGTCGCCGACGGGCGGCTCGGCCGGGCGAGCATCTGCGACCTCGAAGTCGGGTATTCGGCCCGCAACGCTGACGAGTGGGATATTCTGCTCGGCGCCCTAGAGCCGTTCCAAGCCATCGAGACCACGGCCCTCCACCTACGCCGTGCGCTGCAGGTCCAGAGATTGCTAGCGGAGCGAAGCCAGCGTGGCCGCAAGATCCCGGATCTCCTGGTCGCCGCGACAGCTGAATCACACGATCTGGGCGTGCTCCACTACGATGCCGACTTCGATTCCATCGCGTCGGTCACTGGGCAACACTGCCAGTGGGTGGTTCCGGCCGGCACTGTTGACTGACTCGCGCGGATCCAGTGCCGTTTGGGCACATGGAAGGTGATCGGGGCCATCACGGGCTTCGACTGCCGAGGTGAGAAACCGGCCGTGCCGGCGGAGTCTGCCACCACAATTGTTCCGGACTTCTCCTCGCGGTGCGTGTCTCAGAGCCACTTCGCTCGATGGCTCAATCTGCTCGGCTCGAGCAATTGCTGCTAACCAGCGAGATAAATCGGAAATGCGCTGTTATTGAGTTCTCGAGGAGTCAGTTTGCTACCGTCATCAGCAGCGTCTGCTTCCCATTCACCACGTCTGAGACCCAAAAGCATCAAGCCAGCCGTTCATGTGAAGCGTCCGTTGGAGCGGAACGTTCGTGGAGGACTGCAGACGACCACCAGCAACCACCCTGGTCACCTCCGGTGCTGCCCGCCATGGGGATCGCGCCGTTGCGCTCGGGATCGACGCTTGACCGCCTGAGCTGCTCCCACCCGCAGCGCGCCCCGGAACTCAGATGACCGCTCAGCGAGAAGTAAGACCACCGGCCACTCCTTGACGTCGTAGTTTCCCACTAGATCGTCAGCCAGGCACTTCTGCAAGGAAGTCAGGGCCTGCGGCACGTCCCCCAAAAGTGCAGCGATGGCGAGTCGGTACCGCGGCTGGTCAATTGGCGGGGACCATTCTGCGATAAGGTGGCTCATCGCGTCGCGATCCAAGACTCCCAGTTCGCGCTGCGCCAACCACCAGTTTACCCGCAGCTCGTGATGCTCGTGGTTCGGCGGGGCATCCCTAAGAGCCTCAGCGGCCATCACCTCGGCTTCCCTCCAGAAGCCTGCTCGGAGGGCACGGTAGACGGGACTGTCGGCGAGCTCCCGCATCTGGTTATCAGCCGGCGCCAAGCGAGCGGCGAAGCTAACGGTCAGCACATCAGCAAGGGTCTCCAGGAGTTGCAGGGAGTGCTCCATGTAGGCGCGATCGCTGACGAGCACCGCGCCTAGCGGCGGTAATTCTGAAATGTCCGAAAGGCGCTGCCGGTATCTGTCGCTAACTCTGCCCTGGTGGTGAACTACCACATTCCGGCGTTCAAAGACCTCGCAGGTGGGTAGCCATCGCTCGCCCAATATTGCTGGGACATCCAAGCCCACCTCCCGTAGTAGCACCTCAGCCCAGCGTTTTGGGCCACGGCCGGAAGCGTTGTAGACCCCCCGATATGCCCTGGCTACTTGTCCAGCTTCCTCAAGGTCGGTGACGCTGGTATCGGAGAGCCGTGTAGAGCGCCACGTCCAGATCAAGACTGATAAGAGATCTTCGGCAGCACTTATGAGCGTCGGGATTAAAGATTTCCTGAGGACGTCAGCGTCGTCGTCTCTCATCAACCACTGCAGATATTCAAACGCATACTGAGCCACGGCGGGCGTGTTCCCACAGTCGGTTAGCAGTTGTTCCAGTAGGCCCGTGCGGAGAGAAGGACCGATTCTCGCAAGCGCGGCGGCGATGTGGACTTCAAGTGGAAGAATAGTCGCGGGCGCTCGTTCAGCGTCCGCGCCCGACGACTCCGCGGGCTGAGCAGAGAGCCAGCGCCGCTCAAACTGCGCCGGCGCGGTACGCGAGAATTCCGTTGCGGCGGCTCGCGCCTGAGCCACGCGCAGCTTTCCGAGCAGCTTTTCGTGGTCGCGCAGTTCCGTCGGCAGCTGCCGACTACTTTGGACGCCGGTCACGAGCTGCCTCAGAGTGGCGAGGACGCTGGAAAACCTAGAACGTGCTACTTGCACACTGAGCAGTAGCCGCTCGGCCTCCGTATACCCATCCGCAAATCCAGCATCATCCGGCATGGCGTGCCCTCGCTCCAGCAACAACCGCTGGAGTTGGACCTGCGGTCGAAGATCCGATCCGCGAGTCGGCAGCGATCAGTCTTCCGCGTTGGCTACGAGGCGGATACGCCACCAATCGTGACAAGGGTCGTCCAGCTGATGTCCGATGCTGCGTGCGAGACCATTCGGGAATGCCTCGATGGAATCCAGGCTGCGTATACGCGCTCATCCTCACGTCCGGGAGGCTCGAGCGCCCGGATATGCCGTGGAGTTGTATCCGCTCTTGCCTCCCCTTCGAGGTCCGCGCTGCCATGGCCCACAATCCTCAAGGTGCCCGCTCGATCCTCGTGGCTAGGGCAATCGTCTGACTGGGCGGCCAAATCGGGTTCGGACGCACGCGCGCTAGCGCTCCGAGATGATGTTGACGCGACGCTTCAAGGGATTGCCCTTCGTCCACGGCCACAGCCCGTCGTGTTGGAGTCGGCCGACGACGATGCCGTCGGCGATTCCGAGCTCCGCTGCGAAGCGCTGAACGTCAGCGGTCGATGACAGTTGACGAAGGCCATCGGCCTGAGCGGGGGGAATCAATAGATCGCTCGCGTAGCGGTCGGCTTGGCGTTCGAGGTCGTCGTCGTCGTCGCCGTAATCGATAAAGGTCTCCTTCTTGGAGTGCAACAGGATGTGGCCCGCCTCGTGGAAGAACGTGAACCAGAATTGGTCCTCGGCCTTGTATCGATCGCTAAGTGCGATCACGGCCTGAGTCGGGCTACTCCACCAGGTCGCCCCACTGATCCGGCACTTGTCGATCTCCCTAACGAAGACGAGCACAACTCCCGCTTCGTAACAGAGGCGGATGACCGCAGCGACGTTAGGTTCGCGGGTGAGGGCAAGGATGCG
>Ga0307372_10002186_pt1 | contig 32787 bp, 38 predicted proteins | sample OX1MG_FD_202533 | JGI IMG/M metagenome (GOLD analysis project Ga0307372, IMG submission 202533) | Soil microbial communities from Risofladan, Vaasa, Finland - OX-1 | ecosystem: Environmental > Terrestrial > Soil > Coastal area > Acid sulfate soil | place: Finland: Risofladan, Vaasa | collected... | reverse complement strand
CTTCCGTGTACAGGCGTTTGACGCCCTTGTGAATGATGTTCCGTATCTTCATTTGATAAGTGTAGCCTAACGGGCTACAGTCGGCAACGGTAATCGCCGGGCGGGAACTTCGTCCATACGCCGGCCTTGGCCGGCATTCACCGCGGCTGGACCTAATGCGCGGCGCTTGCCGGCGCCCATGGTTACCCGCTCCCAGCCCTCGATTCCTTCCACCAACGCAAGCGCCGCCGCGACTTCGGCGCGGCCGGTCGCCTGGGTTACGCAGCGCCCACCGCAAGCCCGTTACGATTTTCCATCAGCACGTGACCGGGGTAGCTGAGTTTGGCTTCCTTGCCCGGGCCTTTGCGGGCAAGCAGCGCCGCAGGATCAGTAGTGGACTGGCGGGTATCGTTGCGGCGCCATTGGCCGTGAAAGGCCACGCTCGGGTTGCCGGAGTTTAGGCCCAAGCTGGATCACTTTTTGAGCGCAATATGGAGTGACCCCCTTGGGCTGGACAGGATTGTCAAAAGCACGAGCTAACCACGCACGAGGCCGCCGAACTCCTCAACGTATCCAGGACCCTTCTGATCGGGCTGCTTGAAAAGGGCGCCATTCCTTATCGTTTGTCGGGAGCCATCGCAGGATCGCCTTGACGGATCTTCTGGCCTACCAGGACCAGACCAACGCACGGCGCAAGGAAGCGCTGGATGCGATAGCCGCAAAAGCCCAAGAGCTAAAGCTCTACGAATAGTCCGTGGCTAAATTTACCTCCGTTCTGGATGCGGGCGGGCTTTAACCGATGGTAGCATGAGCCGCAGTTTCGCTGCGAGGAATAACCGATGACCACCCCGCGCACAAAACACTCTCCGCGACACGCGCCGGACAAAGAATCGCTTACGCCGAAGTCTCGCTTGGGTGGGCTGATTTCGATAGTCTCCTGAGGTCGTGGTCATGCCATCGCTGCGCAGACCCTCATCGAGTCCAGCCTGCCTGAGCCACTGGCGGATCGTTTCGAACGAGGGCTCGAACTCGTGGGCCAGCGCGGTGATGCGGCGACCGCCGTGAGCCAACTCGACGAGTCGCCGCCGATATTCCGGTGCGTATGGTGATGGGTTCGCGGCATTGGGTAATCTCCTCTTCCTTATTCCCCAACCCCCTCTACCAGAACGGGTCAACTCCAATCCAATGATTCGAATATGGTTTCGAGGTAGCTTGCGGCGGGTATCCGCTATTCCTACTTCCGAACTTCGCGCCGCCCACTGGCCTTTTTGTGCATGCCGCGCCCAAGCGCGGCGCGCACCATATAAGCCGATCGGGTCATCCCCGCCTCATCGGCCTGCTGGTCAATGGCGGCGATCTGGCTTTCCTTCGCGGTGATGTTGAGCCGCACCGTTTTCTCCATACCGACGCTTACCAGAAACGCCACGGCTCCTTTCATGGCGGGATCTTCCGCCACATCGTCAATCGTAGACGGCTCCGGAATCGGCTCGCCGTCTTCAGCCATGCCCCCGATATGCAACGCCAGAGCCTGTACCGCCATGCGGCGCGCCTCCTCGAGAGTCTTTCCGGCCGTCACGCAGCCGGGAAAGTCGGGAAAACTCACGCCGAAATCGGATTTGCGGTCTTTGTGCAGATACGCGATGTACTCCATAAGTTGGTTCCGTTGTCGCATCCGGGGTTATCTCAATTTGATCCCGGCCTGTTTCTCTATGCTCTTCAGGGTTCCGATCGGAATGTTCCTTTTCGGATGAGGCACCGTCACGCGGCCTTTTTTCGCCGGGTGCTTGAACTGTTTGTGGCTGCCGGCCTGATTCACTTCGTACCAACCATCGCGTTTCAGTTGCTTGATAATTTCCCGGCTCTCCACCGCCCGCCATCCATCCCTCGTAAGCCTATAATACACACCTTTTACACACTTTACCAAACTATCAAGCGCGACCGTTTAGGCCATATCGGCGCAAATCCCATCGTCCTGGCCAGCCCGCCTTGGTCGCCCACGCCGACCAGCGCGTGCGGAGGCAAAGCGCTCGATGAAGTTGCTCCACTCCACGTGGCCGCCTGGATCGAGTGCCAGACGCACCGCTATTCCGCACCCACGGCCAAGCAGCAGCTCGCGGCCATCCGCCACCTGTTCGACTGGCTGGTGACGGGTCAGGTCGTGCCGGTCAACCCGGCCAGCTCGCTGCGCGGCCCAGGCACCCGGTTGGAGCTCCCCCTTGAGGTTCCATCGCTTGCCGCCATGGTTCAGCCCGCGCTTGGGCGGTTCCTGATTGGCAGTTGGGATGGCGAACGATCATTTCCGTGCTACACTGGATTCGTGGAGCACGGCCATGTCCAACCTTACGATAACCATTGACGACGCAACCTTGAAGAAGGCGCGCCTCAGGGCGCTGACCGAAGGAATATCGGTTAATCAGATGCTGCGGAAGTTCCTCGAATCGTATGCGGGGGTAGGCGCCGAGCAAGCCGCGGCGCTGGACGATCTTATGGAGATCGCGCGCCGGGCCAGATCGCGGCATTGCGGCGCCAAGCGATGGTCGCGCGAGGAACTGCACGAGCGCGAATAATGCGCCGCTTCTTCGATACCAATGTCCTCGTCTATCTGTTCGATGCTTCGGCGCCGCGCAAGAAAGCGCGCGCCCAGGAGCTGCTGAAACAGGCTGTGGGCGAGGGCTTGGCGCTTCTGAGCACCCAGGTTTTGCAGGAGTTCTTCGTTGCGGTAATCCGCAAGCTATCCGTGCCGCTGCCGCATGAGCAGGCGCAACGCGCGGTGCGGGATTTGGCCAAGCTCCCAACCGTGCAGGTGGACGCCGAGATGATCCTGAAAGCGATCGAAACCATGCGCCGCTACCAGCTTTCTTTTTGGGACAGCCTCATCGTTCAGGCAGCCCTGCATGGCGGAGCCACGATCCTCTACACGGAAGACCTTCAGCACGGCCAAGCCATCGAAACCCTGACGGTCCAGAATCCCTTCCGGCCGTGATGAGGATCACTCATCGCTGAGTGGCCCTTGAGCGATGAGTCCCGCTCCCGATTTCGATACTCTAAAGCGGCCCATTTCGATGCTGTAAAATGGCCCACCAAGGGTCGCGCCGAGCGCATCACGCGCGCCGAACAGGCCTGGAAGGAACCAATGGAGATCGCTTCCACTTTCAAGAAGCTCGACCCCGTGACGGTGAAATGGATCGCCGAAGATCCTGACCCCGAATACCTTTAGTTTAGATGGTTTCCGCGCCACCCGCACTTCCAAGCGGGACCATCGTCCTCGTGCGCGCGAACATCTTCGTGTACGGACTGTTCCGAGAATCGCAGCAGTGCGCGCAGCTGATAGAACGTTGCCGCAACGAGGAACTGGCGGGCGTGACGACGACCGAAGTCATCGGTCAAGTTTATCACCGTTTGATGCTTAAGGAGGCGATGGACTCGGGTCTAATCAACCGACCCGCCGCGGCATCACTCAAGCGGAAGCACCATGCCATACGGCGACTGCGCAAATCCGGTGATGACCCGCCGCAAGCGCCCCAGCGCGGCGGCATCCTCACGATTGCCCCTGTTTCCGGCTCGCACTGCCCTCAAACCAAAGGGCAAGTTTCGCCTCATCGACTTTGCCTTTCGCGACTTGAATTACCTTCTCGACAACCTCCACCTCAGATGGCGCTATCACGTAGCCGTTGAGTTCGAGAAAGACGGCAGCCGTCAAGAAAGCGGTCCGCTTGTTGCCATCGACGAAGGGATGGGTCTTCGCAATGCCAACGCAATAGGCCGCAGCAAGATCAAAGAGCGACCGGTCGTCCCCGTATGCGCTCAGATTGCGCGGTCTAGCCAGAGCGCTTTCAAGTAAGCCGACCTCCCGCACCCCGCTCCGGCCGCCAAATTCAGCGAGCGCTTCGTCATGGAGGGCAAGGACATCGGCGCCGGTCAGCCAAACCGCGTCCATTTACCGCCGGGCAAGCTCGCGCATGGCGTTGCGGTAGCGGCGCATATAGCCCCGGCCGCTTTGGATTGCAGCCGCAAAGTGTGGGTCATACGGCGTAAGCCGCAAGCCCTCGGGCGTCTGTACCGCGAACAGTTCGTCGCCTTCCGCGACACCAAGGGCGCCGAGCATCTCGCGTGATAGAATCACGCCGAGGGAATTTCCGATGCGGCGAACCTTGATCGCCTGAGCGTCCATGTTGACAACCTAAAGTGGGTTAGTTTCAACATTCATTATAACACCAGGATTGACGAAAGGAAGGACTGCGCCAACCCCACGCAATCGAAGATCGCAAGAGAGACCTCCTTGTCCGAGGGATCGCCCTTCTCTGGGGAACCTTCATGCGCGGACCAATCACCGCTACCCTCAAACCGCTCCTCCGATGTGAATTCCGATGCGTCGCTGGCAGGCGCGGATCCGTCTGGAATGAATTTCGGCTCCGCATCATCGGCGCGATTAACCGCGCCCCGGACGCCGCCACGCTCGTAATCCCATAGTGTCAGCGATCATGTGAAACTCCCCCCTTGATGATCATCTGAAACTCCCCCCTCCGAACCAGGCCGGAGGAAGGGAACGATGGAAGACGGACAGGATCGGGTAGCTTCTGTGTCGCGCGCAACGGGCGCGGCGGAGGAGCGGATGTTGGGCATGGATCTGGTGCGGGAGATGGTCGCGCGCAAGGAGCGCGGCGAAGGCCTCAAGCGGATCGCGCGCGAACTCGGAGTTGATCGCAAGACGGTCAAGCGCTGGCTGAGGCTGGGGAGCTGGCAGCCGCGCAACCGCGCTGTGTGCCCAAGCCGATCGAGCGGTTCGCCGAGTTCGTCGCGCGCCGAGCGCCGGAGATTGGCTTTAACGCGGTGGTGCTGCAGCGCGAGGATAAGAGCCTCGGCTTCACCGGGAGCTATCAGCAGGTGCGGCGCTTTTTACGCCCGCACCGGCTTAAGCGTCAGTGGTCGGAGCTGGCGACGGTGCGGTTCGAGAGCGCACCCGGCGAGCAGGCGCAGGTTGATTACGGCCAACTCTGGGTCTGGAACGGCGCGCAGTTGGAGAAGGTCCATCTGTTCGTGTTTACGCTGGGATTTTCGCGCCGACAGGAAGCGTCAGGAATTTCGTGTGTGAGCAGTTAGTAGTAAATGGCTGCTTAACGCAGCAGTCGCCAACGGCGACTGCATAATCACCTTCCAGCCGGAGCAACGGTCGCGGTCAAGGGCGGCGCGAGCCGGCGCGCGCAGCGCGCGAACCCTTGAGGGCGCGCCCTGAGATGAAGCAGACCCGCAAGGGCGGGAACTGGCATTTCGGGATGAAGCTGCACGTCGGGGCGGACCAGCGCGGCATCGTGCATACGGTGACCGCGACCAACGCGGCGGCGGCTGACATTACCCAGATGCCCGCGCTGCTGCACGGGCAGGAGCGCGAGGTCTTCGGCGATCAGGCGTACTGGAAAGAGGCTGACCGGCAGGCCTATGAAGCGCGCGGGGTGCGCTACCGGATCAATCGGCGTCCTCACCCGAGCGCCCCGTCGAGCCAGCGCTGGCGGATGATCAACCGGGTCCGCTCGCGGACCCGCGCGCGCGGCGAGCATGCGTTCCGCGTGGTCAAACATCTGTGGGGCTTCGTTAAAACGAAGTACCGGGGCTTGGCCAAGAACCTGGCCCGCGCGCAGACCATGTTCGCACTGGCTAATCTCTACCAAGTCCGATACCAACTGCTTTCCCTCGGCGCGCGGTGCGCGCTGTGAGCGCAATGACCGCAGCCAGCGGCCCCGTCGGCCACCGCCGGGCATCCAACAGGCCGCCTAAACAATCACTCGCTCACTGATATTCAACGCTCCGATGACTCCATACCTGCCAAACTCACATTCACCTACTTGCGCAGAGCTTCCCTAGGGCGGCCCCGCGCGGATACTCTCAACGATTCACGTCACGCAAACATGAAGGAATTAAGATTCGCCGCCGCTGACGGCGCCTGGCGGGTGGCCTTTGCTTTCGACCCGAACCGCAAGGCCATTCTTTTGGTCGCCGGAGATAAGTCGGGCGGCAGCGAAAGGCGGTTTTACCGCCGATTGATCGATCAGGCCGATGCGCGTTTTGACGCTCATCTGGCCAGGATCAGAAGGCCGAAGGAAAAGAAAAGGAAGTAACGACCATGACCAACCTCGAACGGATAAGGAAGCAACTAGGCCCGGCCCGGCGCAAGAAGGTGGCGGCCCGCGCGGCCCAGCTCATTGCCGAGGAAATGACCTTGCAGGAGCTCCGCCACGCCCGCAAGCTCACGCAGGTCCGCGTGGCCAAGGAACTCGGCATCGGGCAGGACGGCGTTTCCAAGCTCGAAAAACGCGCCGACCTGATGATTTCCACTCTGCGCAAGACCGTTGTAGCCATGGGCGGAAGCTTGTCCCTGGTAGCTGAATTCCCTGACCGACCGCCGGTCGTCCTGTCCGGCATTGCCGAGGTCGAACCGGACCCCAAGCCCAAGAGCCGCAAGCATACTCACGCATAGCAGGCGGAAACCCGATCCAGACATCCCGTTCGGCTTCCCTCCTGCCGCCTGCGAATCAAATCTCACCGTAGGCCAGCTCCGAATCTTTCAGGGCAAATTGCGGTTCCGGCAGGGCCAGAGCGTTGGTCATCAACTCGCCGAGCGCGCGCCACTCTTCCGGCGAGAAAACGCGATCACGGTACCTTTCCTCGGGCACCGGAAGTTGAACAAAACCCGCGGCCGCTTACCTATCCGGAGAACTCCGTACCGGTCAACCAGTTCGATTCGGGGCCAGTCTTAAGCCGTACAACGGCGGCTGCGCTGTGAGACGCCCGCTCGGGCTGCGCAAGCTGCGCCGCTCGCGCCCCTCCCGTAACCGCCCCTGACCCGGCCCGCGTCTCCGCTGCGCCGCCGCTCCAAGTGGTGGCGCGCGCTGCGCTAGCACGCCGTGCCAGCCCCTGCGGGGCCGCTTCGCTCTGTCACGTCCTGCCGCCCGCTCCGCTCGCGCAGCTTAAGAATCTGCGCTGCGACCTCCAGTTTTGGGTGAGAGGTCGCCGCGAAAAAAATTGCGCGGGGATGAAAGCCAAGCGCAGCACGCCCTGCCGCATAGGCGGAAGCGGGCGAAAGGAGAAACCAAACATGCGACACAGGTTCAAATCCGATCCCAAGTGGATCACCACCAGGTATCCGGCGAGATGCGCCAAACCTGATTGTGAAGTCCCGATAACTCCCGGCCAACGCGCCTTCCACTATCCCGAAGATCGAAGCCTTTACGGCTCCCGCTGCGGACACGGCAAGGAAGCCGCCCGCGACTTCGACGCGCACCGGGTCGACGAAGACGGCTATTGAGCAACGCGAAAAACCACAAGGAGGTTTTTGTCATGTCAGTTAACAAGGTGATCGTGATCGGCAATCTGGGAGCCAACCCCACGGTTCGGGCGCTGCCGTCCGGGCAAAATGTCGCGAATTTCTCGCTGGCGACGACGGAGCGGTTTACCGACCGCGACGGAGCCAAGCAGGCGCGCACCGAGTGGCATCGGATCGTCGCGTTCGGAGCGCTGGCCGATACCTGCGAGCGGTTCCTCAGCAAAGGCCGTCAGGTTTACGTCGAAGGCCGGCTTACTACCCGCCAGTACGAAGCCAAGGACGGATCGGGCAAGCGCTACCGGACCGAAATCGTGGCGCGGCAACTCCGCCTGCTCGGGAACCGGGCAAGCGGCAACGCACCCAAGGCGGAAGCATCCGACGACATCCCCTTCTAGCCAACCCACCCAGGGAGAGCCGCGCAAGCGGTTCTCCCGCAATCCACCAATTCACAATCGGAGATTACGGACATGGACGTTTACAGCATAATCACGGAGCGGATTATCGAGAAGCTCGAACAGGGCACGATTGCGTGGCACAAACCATGGCGCAGCATCGGAGCGCCGCGCAACCTCGTATCGAAGAAGTCATATAGAGGGATCAACGTGTGGCTGCTGGCCGCACAGGGTTGCGTTTCGCCGTACTGGGCGACCATCCGGCAGATCAATGAGCTTGGCGGCCAGGTGCGTAAAGGTGAGAAGGCAACCCCCGTGGTCTTCTGGCGGATTTACGTCGATGGCGTCGAAGTCAAGTCCAACGGCGACGAGCAGGAGCCGCAGCACGAACCCAGGGAAGAGCAAGGCAGCCGGCGGTTTGTTTTGCGCTACTATTCAGTTTTCAACTCGGAGCAGTGCGAGCTTCCCGGCGAAGTCACCGAAAGGCTCGCGCTTCCCGAGCAAAGGCAGCTTGAGCCGATCGAGGCTTGCGAGAAGCTTCTTGCCGGCATGCCAAACCCGCCCGAGATCGTCCACGCCGGCGACAAGGCTTTCTATTCGCCGACGACCGACCGGGTAACGATGCCGCCGCAGAGTTTATTCGAGAGCGCCGAGGAGTATTGGGCAACCCTATGGCACGAGTGCGGCGGCCACGCGACCGGCCACCCGAAGCGGCTCAACCGCGACTCGATCAAAGAAGCCGCGCCGTTCGGCTCGGCGACCTACAGCCTCGAAGAGTGCATCGCGGAAATGGCGGCGGCCTATCTGTGCGGAGTGACCGGCATCGCGAACCGCACGATCGATAATTCCGCCGCCTACATCGCGGGATGGCTCCGCCAGAAACTCCGCGATGACCGCAAGTTCCTCGTCCACGCCGCCGCCCAAGCGCAGCGCGCATGCGATTACGTGCTGAACGGAAAGGCTCAAGATTGAACCGCACGCAAGCACGCGGGACGGGGGCGGCCGTCAATCCGGCCGCCCCCGTTATTATGTGCAAGCTCTGCGCGCAGGGCCCGCCGTGCGATAGCGCGGCGGGGGCGGAAAGGCGCGCGCGAGATTACTGCTCGCTGCGCGCCTTCTCCGGCCGGATCGGATCAACGAGGCCAAACTCGCGGATTTCGTCCGGTTCGCTGCGGCAGATCACCAGAACCTTCGTCTCCACCGCTGCGAAGAACCCGTGCGGATGCGCTTGCGGATTGAGCACGTAATCGCCGGGAAAATGGATGAGATCGCCCGCCTTGTTACAGTAGCCGCCTTCGAGCAGGTAAACATTTTCATCTGAACGCGCTACCGCTATCATCTGGCAGGGGCGCTGGGCGGCGCTTTGGCCGAGCGATCATTTGCAAGGGAATGGCTCGCGCCCGTGCGCCAGAGCCGGGCGGCGCGCCTGACCGACCGCGGGCGGGCGGCGTTCAAGGAAAGCCTCGGGATCGCGCTCTGACCCGAAGCAACCACCGCGACTCGGTCGCGGACGAACCCCTTGCGGATCGGCAAGCTACAGCGCCCAGGAAGTTCTAAAGCTCAGGGTTCGGACCGGAGCCTGTTACCGCTGTTTAGTTGAGGGAGTCAAAATCATGACCGATCACGAACGCCGGCTGGTGCTGCGCGCGATGAACATCGCGCGCGGGCTGCTGATCAACACGCCATGCACCCACCACGGCCTGATCAAGGAGTACCTGAAGGCGCTGGCCGAGGCATGGAAGATCGACGACGGCGGCCCGCAACGCCAGGCCGAGTTCAAGCAGCTGGTGGCGGAGATGAACGAGGCGATCGCCGCCACTTTTCCGGACGCCGCCAATATCCGGGAGGTCGTTGGCAAGCCGCCATTCAAGAACCGCAACTGACCAGAAACCGGCGATCAAGGGCGCGCCGCGCCGCCTTTGATCCGCGCAATCATCTCCGGCCGGCGAAAGTAGCTGGCGCCTCCGCAGCGCGGTGGCGGCGTTGTGGACCAGCACGATCTTTTCAACGTAGCTCCACACACCCTGGACTTTCACCTCCAAGTCACGCGCCCTGCCGGGCGCGCAATTTTCGGCATCGCTCGGCTCTGCGCCGAGCGATGCCTTCCTGCCCGCCGAACGGCTGGAACCATCGTCGCTTGGAATTACCCGAGTTGCTGCGCTCAAGTTCCTTATAGCGTAAGAACAAATAGACGTAAAAAATGCCTTCTTGAGCTGGTCAACGGCGCAGCGGGCGGCTAGTATTTGCCGCACTGTATGCCTGTGGATAACGAGCAGTCAGCAACCATGAGTTTAGAATTCGCAGGGCGCCGCCTTGCGCCGGACTCGCTCTCCGGCTCCGCTCTCGATTTTGGCGCGCCCCATCCTCAATCGGATTTCACTCGCTTGCTCATTAACCTGGATGGTTCGGCGATCGTTCTCAGCTCGAGGGCGAATCGCCGTTTCTGTGGATCAACCCAAACCGACCGGAGAGGTGAAGTATGCGGAAACCAGCGGGCAATGGTGGATCGCCCCTTGGACCGCAAGGGTTCGGTGCGGCGGGACTTTTCAGTGTCCCGAGGCTGGAGGAGCTGGTGGCGGACCCTTGCCAGGTCAGGGTGCTCGATGCGCACACGGCGCGCGTACTCAGGACGCAGGCGATTGCCGCGCTCAATGTACTCAACGGCCACGATCTGGAGATCGCGCGCGCCGGGACCGAAGCATCCGGGCAGCAGCGGCACGACCGGCTCCTGAACATCGCGGAAGCGGCAGAGAAGCTCAGCAGCAAGAAGGATTGGCTGTACCGCCATCATCGGGAACTCGGATTCACCGTGCGCCATGGCAGGCTGCTGCGTTTCTCGGAACTCGGAGTCGAAGAGTACATCCGCAAACGTCGCGGTTGAAAAATCGGCGCCCGGGCAGTTGACACGGCGGCGAACGAAACATTGATCTATATCTATAGTGTTGAAGCGACCCTTGCTCGGCGGCTTCAGTGGCCGCCGCGCTTGGGCCATCGCGAGCGCCGGGCTTCACCCGGCGGTTCGCCGGTGAAGCTGTGCATCTGCGGGCACTCCCGAAAGCCAGGGACGCAAACCAATGAGAGGGATGGGCCGAATTTTCAAGCGTGGTCCCGTCTACTGGATTGCGTACAGTTATCGCGGCAAGGAGCACCGCGAAAGCGCGTGCTCCGGGAGTGAGAGCCAGGCGCGCAAGCTGCTCAAGCAACGAATCGGCGAAACCAGCGCCGGCACATTCATCGGCCCGAACGAAGCGCGCGTCGCGTTCGAGGGTATGGCCGACCTGCTGTTGACCGACTACCAGATTAACGGCAAGCGATCGATCGCGACGCTGCGCGGGCTGATTCGGCATCTCGGCGGCTCCTTCGCGATGGCCAGGGCGGTCGATATCACGGCCGACCGAATCGCGGCCTATATCGCCGTTCGCCAGCGCGAGGGCGCCGCGAACGCCTCGATCAATCGGGAACTCGCGGCGCTCAAGCGGATGTTCACGCTGGCGGTCAGGGCGCGCAAGCTGAGTCACGCGCCCTATGTCGCGATGCTGGCCGAGAACAACGCCCGGCAGGGTTTCGTGGATCATCCGGGCTTCCTCGCCGTCAGGGACGCGTTGCCGGCGCATCTTCAGGACCCAATCACGTTTCTATATTTCTCCGGATGGCGCGTCGGCGAGATGCGGGCGCTCCAATGGCGCGACGTTGACCTCGACGGAAGGATCGTTCGGCTCCGGCCCGAGAACAGCAAGAACAAAGACGGGCGGGTATTACCACTGGCCGGTGAGCTGCTTGAGGTTGTGGAACGGTCGCGCGCGAAGCGGCGCCCCGATTGTCCGTTTGTGTTCCATGACGACGGTCAGCCGATCGGTAACTTTCGCAAGGCTTGGAGCGCCGCGTGTAAAGCGGCGGGCCGAAACGAGATTCTGGTTCACGATCTGCGACGCACCGCCGTGCGCAATATGGTCCGCGCCGGAGTCCCCGATCGCATCGCGATGGCGCTTTCCGGGCACAAGACGCGCAGCATCTTCGACCGCTACAACATCGTCAGCGAGTCGGACCTTGTGGCGGCCAGCGAACGCCTGCAGGCGCACTTAAAGGTGCAAACCGGGTCGGGCAAGGTGGAGCCAATAGGGAAACAGGCAACCAGCCAGAAGCGAATTCGTTGACCGCGTAACATTGGAACGCTCAGCGGCAACCACCAAGAAAACGGATTCGCACACAGATCTTGAATGCCCAGCAATCGTCCCTCGCGCGAGGATTAGCATGGCCACGGACTTATCCAAGATTCTTTCCGGTCAATGAAGCGCCACAAACGCAAAATCGGCGTCATGCGTTGTCTGGCAAGGATGACGATTCTTGTCTTCCTTGGGTTTCTCGCGTGCAGCCCGTCGGCACTGCTCGCGGCGCAGATCGGCAGTGGTGTTACGATTGTCAGCAGCAAAGCGGAGATTGAAAGCCGAACCTGCTTTCGCTTCGATGAGACTGCTCGCATGGAGGAGTCGCCCCGCGCGGTCTTCGACGCTTTCACCCGTATCGATCAATGGGGAGGAATGAGACCGCTTCGTGTGATCGGATCTCCCGACCATCGGTCAACGATTCTCGAATTCGACTTCGTTCTCAGCCATGCGGAGCCCCCTCGGGGTCAAGGGGTGGTGTATCAGCGTCAATTCCTGTTCGACCCGCAGAAGCTCACGGTGTCAGTCCAGTGGCTCAACGACCGGCCCATACCTTTAGGCGAGCATTACCAACTTTCGCCCCTCGGAGACGGCACCGGGACTCTGGTTAAGTACCGCGGTTCGGAGTGTATTCCTGATCGCCCCAGCGATGATCTCGGGACTGCGGAGGGTCTTGAGCGTCAAGTAAGCTCGGGCTTAAAGCGCACGCTGGAGGATGTCGAACGCGATATCACCTTCAAAGCTCCCGAAGGCGCAGGAGCCTCGCCCCATACCGCGCCCCTCAACGCCGATAACCAAACGAGCCCGTCCGCCTTTGCGACGCCGCCGCTATCGCAACGATGAAGCCGAGACGAGATTCACAGCCCCGGCCAATGCCGTGCTGGTGGCCATCCGTGCTGGGAACGCCCGACATCTCCCGAAGTCCATAAACCCGCCACGCCAGTCTCGCCGCGCGAACTCCCGACAGCGTTGGATTTTCTGGACACCACATGGCGGTGGGAATCACTCGCACCTCAAGCCCATGGCGTATCGCGAACATCAGAGCGCCCGGAATAACAGCGGCGTATCGCTCCGCGTTGTCTCGATCGATCACGGTATCGGGTGGCCTGCCCCTCCTCGCCCCTCCGCGTGAAAAGGCATTGATGTTGAGCGGGCAGGATATCTTCGATTGCCCGCGCACTGTCGGTCGCGATGGTTACCGCAGCTACCATTCTTTGGGCTTCTCTGTCGGATTTAATTTACTTGGCATCAATGATCGAGATCGCCTGGTTCACGCGGATTGACCTGGACTCGAGGTCAGCTCGACCGGCGGAGCTTGCGGCGAACACGAACTGTCGCGCCCACTGCGCACGCCAGCGCTTGACGCGCCGCTGCAAGGTTCGGAGTTGGGCGCCGGTGGGATAAAGATCTGGAAGCTGACTGGTTAGCCGCGTCATTAGTTCTTTGGCGGTGATATTGGGCTCCGCCACCAGCCAGCTTTCCACCAGCGGCAAGCTTTCTGCGAATGGATCGGCGCGCGTCCTCCACCAGTGCTTGGCGACCGTCTTTCTCCGCCCCCTTGGGCGCGCGGTAATCGTTATGCCACGCGGTCGCGAATGCATTGAAGTACTCCGGTTGTGCCGCGGCCGCAGCCGCGCTGGTCTCGTGATTCGACAGGGCGACCAACTGTTGCTGTACCTCGCGGATCGCGTTTAGCAGCGCCACCGGATCGAGCGCTGCAAATTGCTCGCGCAGGCGCAGCTTGACCGACTCATCGACCGCATCGGAAGCCAGCAGCCGCTGGTACGGGGTGAGCGGCGGATAATAGCGTTTGTGCACCTGCGCCCCATCGCGTTGCTTGCTCGCCAGCTTGAACGACGGCTGAAAAAAGTTGACGTAGAGCCGGGCGCTCTCATACAGGGGCTGAACGGCCCCGGCCGCGGCAAGCCCGCTCAGCCTTCCGTATCCGGCCAAACGGCGAACCACCGCGCCGTTCTTCTGCTCGACCCAGGCCTGATCGTTTTTGTGATAAGCGCGCGAGCGGGTCCATTCGATGCGGTGCTGCGCGCAATAGCCCTGCAGCGTCTCATTCATGAACGCGCTGTCGTTGTCGGTTTCAAGGCCGCGCAGGGCGAAAGGAAGGCACTGTGCGATGGCGTCGATCCCTTCGACCACCAGACTCTGTTCCCGTATCACGAGGGCTGCGCATTCGGTCCAGCCACTGTGAATGTCGGTCAAGGTCAGCGTATGCACGAAGTTCCCGCCTTCCTTCACGCCGCCACAGTGTTCGACCATATCGCACTCGCAGTAGCCGGGCGGCGGATCACCCCAATCGGCAAAGGTGCGTATCGGCACACTCTGCCGAATCGCCGAGCCCGCGCCCCAGCGGCGCCGCCGCGCACGTCCGGCCGCTCCGCGCTGCGGGCCCAGCAGCCGATCAATGGTGGCGGCGCTCACGCTCAGCAGCCGGGTTCTTACCCCCGCGTCGAGTTCGAGATGGCCGTGGCGCTCCATGGCATCGATCAAAACCGGGATCAGCGCCCGCAACCGCTTGCCGCAGATGCGATCGCCCGCCTCCCACAACACCGTCACGGCTTGCCGTACCGCTTCATCGTAAAGTCGCCCCCGTGGGCGCTGGCTTTGCGGCGCCGGCGCTTGATTCAGCACGCGCAGCGCGTGTTTACGATGATACCCGGTTACTCGTACGAACTCGGATAGAATCTGCTCTCGCTCCTCCCGCCTGGTGGCCGCTTGATACCGTTCTCTAATCGCAGCTTTCAGCTCTCGCCGTGTCGCCACGCTCAATCGCCTCGCCATCTCCTCCACCACCCCGCAGCTCCGCTGCTGGGTAGCAGTTTACGTGAGGCAACCAGTACCGACTCGGTAACAAAAATCGTGAGTCAATGCGACCGGCAAATTTAATTGCCGTTGATCACCCGGACCATACTGTTCTCGATTTTGTGCGTTGCCAAGATCCTCATCGCGAGACCCAGCGGACGACTGACCCCAACAGAAATTCCTCGACTGGAATGCCGTCTCCGCCCACGAGGAGTTGTCGGATCGGTTTGAATGAATCCGCAAAAGCCACGAGGCCAGGATGAGTATCGCGGCTGCGACCGCTCTTCACCTCGATCGCGGTAATCTCGCGCCCGGCACGCGCGACGAAGTCCACTTCTCGGTTGCGCTCGCGCCAGTAGAAGAGCTCGCATTCGTCCACCGCCGCCGCATTAGCGAGGTGAGCGCCGATGGCTGATTCCACCAGGCGTCCCCAAAACTCGCGGTCCTCTTTCGCTTCTTCGAAAGAGAGCCCGGACTGGGCGGTCATAAGCGCGGTGTTCAGAACTTGGAGCTTCGGGCTCGACCCCTTCTGCCGAGCAGGACGGCGGGCGAATTTGGAGAGTCCGGTGAGCAACCCCGCTCCGCCGAGCAACTCGAGATAGTGGGCCAGCGTAGTAGTATTGCCGGCGTCGTGAAGTTGCCCGAGCATCTTGGTGTAGGACAGCACTTGTCCCGAGTAACGACAGCCCAGTTCGAACAGGCGTCGCAGCAGAGCCGGTTTGTCCACACGAGTTAGCAACAGCACATCTCGGGCGATCGTAGTCTCGACCAGCGCGTCGAGGATGTAGCGCCGCCAGCGTGCAGGCTCACCTGCCAACGGTGCGGCGCCGGGGTAGCCCCCGAAATAGAGATATTGTTCAACGCTGAAGTCGAATGCCGCCTGCATCTCCGCCAAAGACCAGTGCGGCAGGCGCAGGATCTCGAAGCGGCCAGCCAGGCTCTCGCTGAGACCTTGTTGGACAAGCAGCGGTGCCGAGCCGAGTAGCACCACCTTGATCGGTCGCTTGGCGCGAGTGTCCTCGTCCCACAGACGCTTCACCGACTCGGACCATCCAATCGCCTTCTGCACCTCATCGAGAACAAGGATCGCGCCGGCGTGACCGCCGGACAGGCGCGCCGCTTCCCACTGCTGCGCGATCCAGTCGGCACCGCGCAGGGTAGGCTCGTCGGCGCTGGCGAAGCGGACGGGAACGGTGATGTCGCCGGTGACTTGCTGCACCAAGGTGGTTTTACCGACCTGACGCGCGCCAGCCACCACCTGGATGTGTCGCCGCGGTTCCCGGAGTCGGCGGGCGAGCTCGGCTCCTTGAGGTCGCCGAAAAGGTTCTGTCGATTTGCTCATTGTTCTGAGTATTTTTACTCAGTATCTTGAGTAAAACAATACTCTCGCCATCTCTTCGTATCGACGCGGCATATCGCGGATGAAAAGATTAATCCCCGTGCCGCCCCTGAGCGCGATGCACTCTTCGTGCGCAACCTGGGGCAAAGCTCGCACGACGAGCGGGTACTGTCTGAATTAAGCCACTCGGGGCGGGAAATTAAGACAGTCAAACAAGCCGTGCCAGCCGAGTCGGCACACGTACTATCGTGAAGGCCACGCCGGTCGAACCGGAGCCACCCGAAACCGCTTCTGGAGCGGACACGAAACGCCGCGTGCAGATCAGCGGCACGATTTCCCCCGAAGTCTGGAATCGAATTGGCACCAAGCGCGTCCCGAAGTTGCGCTCCGGCACGAATCTGGAAATCAGCGTTCAGTTCACTCTCGATCTCGACGCCAAAGATGCCGCACACGTCCTGCAGGAACTCAAGCAGGCGCTCGCAGACTTGAACCTCACGGATGCGTTGCCGGTCGTGATTCGTCAGCGGGACAAGAGACCGTGGTGAAATGACCGCTTGTTGGACAAATGCTTGCCGCTGCTCTCGCGCTCCCCAGCGCGGTCCCGTCGATGCACGACCTGATTGCAAGGCTGCAAATCAACTTAGTGCGCCATTTGGGTGCTCAACGTCTGTTAAATTCTTGCTTTTACCATGCGGTTGCCATGCGGTCAGCTTTCGGATAACATTCGGCTTGAGAGGTAGCAACCATGCGCTCCGCAGCCGCGACGACATTTCCAGACGCGCCAATTCTTCGGCAAGCAATCGACGAGAACGGCAGGTACGACGCGGCCAAGATTGCTCGGCTACTTGATTGGACCCTTTCCGATCTCGCCCAGTATCTGGGCAGAGATCCTTCAACAATATCCCGCTTTGGCGCTGCCCCCGTCCATCAGGAAAAGCTCGCTGCTCTCGCCTCCTTGGCCCAGGAAGTCTTCGAGATTATGCGCGAGAACCTGCGATCTTCCCGCGCATGGTTCCGCACTCCAATTCGCGCACTCGATGGCGCCTCTCCCCAGCAACTGATCCTTAGCGGCGACTTCCGCAGGGTCTCGAGTCTAATTAAGGAGTCGCGCAGCGGCCTAACCTTGTAGCACCGCGCGATCCCAGAAGCCACAAAGGCCGTGCTCACCGGTGCGCCGCTCGATGCGGCGATTCTGCAGCTTCCCTCGCGTCCCAAGCGCGACACCTATTTTCGTGCCACCCGCCTCATTTTCGCTTCCGACCCGCTCGGCAGGAAGCGGCCAATCGACGCCCAACGTTTCAACTTGTCCGGCAGTGCCAGGTGTCAATGATCACCCGAAAATCACCCCCTATGATCACTTGAAACTCCCCCCTCGGGTTTGATGCCTGATGGGGGAGCGCGAGGGGGATCTTTTTCCCCCTCGCCGCTCCGTATAGAACCTCGGCGTTCATGCTGCGGGCTGGCTCTCCAGCTTGGGTTTGAGCAGCCCGGCTTTGAGCTTCTCCTTGAGCCTGTAACTCTGGCCTTTAATGTTGACGGTGATGGAATGGTGGAGCAGGCGATCGAGGATCGCGCCGGCGATCACGGTATCGCCGAACACCTCGCCCCAGGCGCCGAGGCTCTGGTTGCTGGTGATGATGATCGAGCCGCGCTCGTAACGGCGCGAGACCAGCTGGAAGAACAGGTTGGCGCCCTGGCGATCGATCGGCAGATAGCCGATCTCGTCGATCAGGAGAAGCTGCGGCTGAGTAAGCAGCTTCAGTCGATCTTCGAGCTTGCCCTCGGCCAGCGCCTTGCCGAGCGTGGTGATGAGCGCGGTGGCGGTGACAAACAGCGTGCGCTCGGATTGTCCTGAAAGAATTCCAGCAGCTTCGCATTCACCCCGACCAAGGGTTTGGGTCAGTCCAAGTTCACCGTTGGCATCGCGAGTCTTCTCCTTCCGGATCTCGCGTGCTCATGGCGGCAGCGCGGAGGTTCACGCTGCGCGGGAAACCAGCCGCTCTGTCCTCACCTTAGAACGGTCCAGGCGCTTGAGCACGAATCGTTCGCCACCATCGCGGGCCGCATCCCGCACCAGGAAAAGGTGGCCTTGCTCCCTCGGGCTTCTGCTCGACAAGTCAATGAATACCCCGGCTCGAAAACGGAGAATGATGATCTTTCCACCGATGGGGCTCGGGACTGCCCGTGCGAGATACTTCCGGCTTTGACCGGAATGCCGGGGCTCCGATCGGTTCGGGTCTATTGAATCGCGGATCAGATGCGGCGCCGAAAGTTAGCCATCGTCGGCGAGTCCGATCCGCATGCGGTACCTGTCGCTCGGCGAGCGAATCACACTCGGCCCGCCGAAAGACATAGCTTGAGTCATCTCGGAGTCTCATCTTGGAGACTCGTCGATCTCGGAGAGTCCGGTTTCTCCGCTCGCGATTTTTGCTCGACCGCTATTCCACGGAGCGTCGCAGGTTCGCCGGACGAACTTTCACGCCGCTTGACAGAACTCGGACAAATCTCGTACAAATCGCGTTATCGAGGGATCCGGTGATTCCGATGTTTTACAAAAAACCTTTGATTTTCTTGAGGAATCTTGGTGAGCCGTCCGGGACTCGAACCCGGGACCCTCTGATTAAAAGTCAGATGCTCTACCTGCCTGAGCTAACGGCTCGCCGAAGTTTTAGAGGAACGATGTTTACATCGATTCGCGCGCATTGGAAGGCCGCGCAACGATCGATTGTTTTCGGTACGGGCTTTAGGTCTCGGTCCGCCGCCGCAATCGTGACGCGCTGGGTTTGACCCGAATGAGCTTCGATCAGGATATGGGTTAACGCGATGGCAGTGCCGAACAGCGCCCGCCTTGGCTTAAACGAATCCAAAAAATCCCGCCACTGCACTTGACAGGTCCCATCCGCCTAGATTAGATATTTTTCCTACAACATGTAGCTCTGTCTTTCCGACAGAGAGTAGGCTCGCGGCGGGGATTCCGCGAAGGGGTTAGTTTGATGCGTCAGAGCGGGGACACGGCGGCGCAGACCGCAAAGAATGGTCCGGCGCACCGGCACGGCACAGAGTCGAACGCGGGGTGCTCCGATTGTATCAGCCTTGAGGAACTTTCGCATGGCTCGGAGCGGATCGGCGGGATGGTGGTGCGGTCGGCGCAAGCACGCAAGGTTCTAAATACGATCGCACGGCTTAGCCCGTATAAGTCCACCGTGCTGATCCACGGCGAGTCCGGCACCGGCAAGGAACTGGTCGCCCGCGCGCTGCACACGCTTGGCCCCACACCCAACGCTCCCTTCGTCACCTTCAATTGCTCGAATCTGGTCGATTCGCTGGCCGAGTCGCAGCTTTTCGGGCATGTGAAAGGCGCCTTCACCGATGCGCGCGAGGATTCGCTGGGCTATTTCCGGTCGGCAAGCGGTGGCACCCTGTTTCTGGACGAAATCGGCGAGTTGCCGCTCAAGCTCCAACCCAAGCTGCTGCGCGCGGTCGAGACCCGGGAGATTCAGCCGATCGGCTCGACCCATAATTACAAGGTCGATATCCGTCTGGTCGCCGCCACCAACCGCGATTTGCGCGCGATGGTCAAGCGGGGCGAGTTTCGCGACGACCTCTACTATCGTCTCAACACCGCCGCCATCTTCCTGCCGCCGCTGCGCGAGCGGCACGAGGCGATTCCCGCCTTCATCGCGCATTTTATCGAGCACTACAATCATCTGTTCGGCAAGTCGATCAGTCATATCGAGCGGCCTGCGCTCGAGGCGCTGATGGCCTACGAATGGCCGGGCAATGTGCGCGAACTCGCCCACGCGATCGAGAGCGCGGTCATCCTGACCGAGACCGATCGCCTGGTTGCCGAAGACCTGCCCGACCACGTTTATGATCGCTCCGCCACCGAGCGCGGCGAGCTGGAATTGTCTTCGACCGCGATGGTTGGCGACGCGGCCGAGGCCCCGGCTTTGGCCGAGCCATCCGACAAGGCGCCATGGCCCTACGAGCTCGACGCCGTCGTCCGCGAGGCGTCGAAGCTCGCGCTGATGCGCGCGCTCGAGGCGGCGGGCGGCAATTGCCATCGCGCGGCCGAGCTGCTCGGGGTTTCGCGCTACACGGTTTACCGGATGCTCAATCGCTACGGACTTGGCGAGGGGCGCGCCTACCGGAACCTGCGTAAGGCAGCGGGTTAGGTCAGACGGGTTTCCCGGCGCCGGTCTCAGGCGCGGCGCGGCGCGACTTCACCGGCACGGTGTGGTTCCGCACGCGCCGGGGCTGTCTTCCACGCTGACAGATCACGCCCGCTGATTTTCTCGAGGTGTTCGATATCGGGTATGAGCGACGCGCGGATTCGCGCGTCAACTTCCGGCGTCGGCCGCGCGAAAGGCTCTCCGCCCTCGAACGAGTAGCGCCATATTGGACTCAGCCGGATGAGCCTGGCCGCGCGATGCATCCGGCGGTCGTTCAGCCATCCGATAGCGTTGCGCACGTTGCGTGCAAGCGCCGGATGGCGAGCGCGCGCCGGAACCGAATGCACGCGCGTACCAGCGGCTTGAGAATCGCTCAGTGAAAACCGCGGGCCGCCGATAAAGTCGCACACCGAATCCACGAACGCCTGTGGATTGCTCTCCAAGTCTTCGTAAAACAGCAACAGCACGTTTTCGCGGCCAAAACTCTCGATCCAGTTCGCCGCATAATGCCCGTAGCGGCTGGTTTCGCGGATATCGCGCAGACGCTCGACGGCCTGCTCGAAGTCGAGCCTGGTGCGCAGGCTACGCGCCAGAAGCCGCCAGTGCGACCACGCGCGCTCGACCGGATCGCGAAACGAGCAGATGATCCGGCACCGCGGTATCACCCGTGCGATTCGTTCGCGCGCGTCATCCGAGGCGAAGTACAGCGGCGACATCTCGCCCATCGGCAAATCGCGCGGGCATGCGGCAAAGTATTGCAGGTACCACTCGAGGCCGCGGCCGTAAAAGCGGGTGAAGAAATCGGTCTCCTTGCGGAAGTCGGAAAATCCAACCTGTCCCTGCATGACTTCATAGAGCCAGGTGGTCGCCGTACGCGGCGGTCCAACCCCGATAAAATCCGGCAGCCGCCGCGGTTCAGACGACGCCGTCACAAGCAGCTTTCTCCATCTGGAATCCCATCGGGCGCGAAACTAACAACTCGCATCCACCCTAACAAGCGATTATCTCTGCCCGGAACCGCCCGCTCTGGTGCCGGAGAGCGCGCGCGCAATCGCGCCCGGCAGAAACGTGCGGGCATAGCGCAAGTAATTTCTGAGCCGCCACGGATCCATCCGCAGCGCCGCGCCGAACGCGCGCCGGGCGCCAAGCCGATCCCCGCGCGCAAGCGCGTGCAACCCGATATAGCCCAGGATACTGCGCGGTGCGCGCTCGCGCGCAGCCACATGCGCAAGTCCGCGTACACCGTAGCGCCGCTGCAGCATCTGGTCGAAAATCCTGCCTGCCGCTTCCTGTCCCCCTGCGGGCTTGAGCGGCGCCGGAAACAGTGCGAAACGCCACCTCGCGAGCGGCTCCTCGATATACCTGAAGTCGCCCTGTTCGCGCGCGAGCAGCCAGAAATACACGTCCTCGAAACTGGTCAGTTCTTCGGGAAAGCCGCCCGCGCGCTCGAACGCTCCGCGCCGCATCACGACCGAACTGGGCAGAATCGGCCACAGGCGTTCGAGCATGTCGTGCATGGTGGGGACCGCGCGCTTGCCGATCAGCCGCGCACCCATCGCGGCGCCGGTCGAGTCGGCGAGCTCGAGGTCGGTGTAGACGAGCACGCTTGCCGGGTCGGTATCCAGCAGCGCGACCGTGCGTTCAAGAAACTCAGGAAGCCAGAGATCGTCGGCGTCGAGAAAGCCAAGATACTCGCCCGACGAATTGCGCACGCCCAGATTGCGCGCCGCCGACGGTCCGCGATTTCGCTCGCTCAGCACGGTAATCCTCGGTCGGTAGCGCTCGAGCACCGCGAGCGAGTCGTCGTTCGAGCCATCATCGACCGCAACGATTTCAAAATCCGTAAACGACTGCGCAAGGATGCTGTCGAGCGCCGCCGCCACCGTCGCGGCGCCATTGTAAACCGGCACGATCACCGTAACCCGCGCACCCATCGCGGTTCTCACCGATCCGCGCCGCCGGCCGACGCGGCCCGCCCGCGCCCGATAATGGTTGCCAGCAATCGCCGGTAGTTCTTGAGGCGCCCGGGCGCATAGGCCAGCGCACGCAGATAGCATTGCCGCGCCATCGCCGGCTCGCCCGCGGCTATCGCCTCGGCGGCACAGCGTTCGAGCAGGCGCGCTCGCATGTGGTGGAAGTCGCCGAGCAGACCGCGGGCGCGCGCTCCGTATCGCTCACGCACCGCGCGCGCAAACGCTCGGGCGCCCGGGTCGCGCTCGAGCACCTTTGGGAAAAGCCCATACTCGGTCTTCGCCACCAGAATCTCCGGGATATAAAAAAATGGCCCCGTTTCGCGCAGCACCAGCCAAAAGAAGATGTCCTCAGGACCGCGCAACGCCTCGTCGAATCCGCCGGTCGCCGTAAACGCCGTCCGGCGCATCATCGCGGTGCTCGGAACGATCGGCCAGATGCGTTCGAGAAGATCCGCCATCGAGGGCGGCCGCGCGCGATCTGGCGCAACCATCGATTCCCGCATGACTTGCCCGCTCGCGCCGATAATTTGGGCGTTGGTGTACGCAAGCACGCATTGCGGGTTTGCGCTCAGCGCGTCCAGGCATCGCTCGAACATCGCGGGCCGCGGCAGATCGTCGGCGTCGAGAAACACGATAAACTCGCCGCTCGAGGCGCGCGCGCCCGCATTGCGCGCAGCCGCCTGCCCGCGATTGTGCTGTGCCAGCACGCGGACCCGCTCGCCGTAGCCGCGCGCCACCTCGGCCGAGCCGTCGGTCGAGCCGTCATCGACGCAGATAATCTCGGCCGCTCCGGCGCTCTGGGCCAGGACGCACTCGATGACTCTGCCGACCGTCGCGGCGCCATTGAAGACCGGAATTATTACTGAGACTTGAGGCATCGGCGGTAGATCTCACTGTGACGAATCGGACCGTGCGGCGCTTGGAATCTTCCACGCCGCGAGATTGCGGCCGAGCATTCTTGCCAGCGCATCGATCTCGGGATCTAGTATCCGATGCAGCTGCGCCTCGATTTTCGGATCGATCGGCCCGAACTTCGCGCCGCCGCCGAAGCACCATCGCCACACCCCCGCGCCGTCGAGATGGTTTATGAGCCCATATGCCTGCCGCTCCTCGAGCCAGTCCATCAGGTGACGCGCGCGGCGCGCGACTCGCGGGTAACGCGGCAGGTCGTTTATGGAGTTGATCATCTCGGGTCCGGCGGACACAACTGGATACCGCGCGATCTCTAAAAAATCGCACACCTGATCCAAAAATCCCTGCGGGTCCGCGCGCAAGTCGTCGTTGAGCAGCACCAGCACACGCTCGGCGCCAAAGCGCGATTGCCAATCAGGCAGATGCCTGGCGTAGCGCGTGACCTCGATAACCTGCGGGACCTTCACCAGGAATTCGTCCATCGGCAAGCTGGTCTGCGTGTAATGCCGCCAGAGTTTGTACGACGAATAGATTCGCTCGACCGGATTTCGAAAGGTGCAGATAATCTTGCAGCCCGGGATATGACGCTGGATTCGCTCCGCGGCCTCGCGAAATCCGAAATATGGGTTCACTTCGCCGATCGGCACCGCGCCCGACGCGTAACGGAAATGGCGCGCGTACCAGTCGATTCCCTTGGCGTAGTTGGTGGTGAAAAAATCGGTCTCCTTGATTCCCGCCGGAAGATCGACATGTCCCTTGAGCTTCTCGTACAGCCACGTGGTCGCGGTGCGTCCCGGTCCGACCGCGATGAAGTCCGGCAGTCTTGCGATGCGCGCGGCTGTCATGCCCTGGCCGTTACGCTTTCGCTCCGCGCGCGCTCAAGAAGCCATCATGCGGTATTTCAGAGCGCGGGTGCGGACGCTTCCACGCGTCCAGGTCGCGGCCCAGTATCGCCTCGAGCGCTTCCACCTCGGGCCGAAAGTACTCGCGCAGACGCGCCTCGGCGGCCGGATCCATCGCGCCGAACTTTCCGCCGCCCTCAAACGCGAAGCGCCACAGCCCCAGCCACTCGAGCGCGCGCTCGGTGCGGTGCCAGCGACGCATCGCGAGCCAGTCGCGCGCGTCGCGTGCGCGCTGCGCGATTCGCCGGCTGCGCGGAGCCTCGGTCACCGTGTTCACCCGTTCGGTCGCCGCGGTGATGCCGCGCGCCGCAACCGCTGGCAGGCCGATAAATTCACAAATCCGGTCCAGGTAGGCCTGCGGATCGGCTTCGAGATCGTCGTACAGGCACACCAGCACGCGGTCGGCTCCGAATCTGCGCCGCCATTGCGACAGATGAAACGCGTAGCGGCTGGATTCGCGGATGATCTCACTGCGCATCACGGTTTCCTCGAAGCCGGTGCGCGTCCACGCGTCGCGGCGCATCGTCCGATACGACGACCACGCGCGCTCGGTCGGGTCGCGCAACGACACGATGATCCGGCATCGCGCGATGCTCGCCGCGATTCGCTCGCGAGCTATCGGCGCCCCAAAATAATTTGGGTCGATTTCGCCCATCGGAACCGCGCTCGGACAGGCCGCGAAAAACGCCAGGTACCAGTCGAGTCCACGCTCGAAATTTTTCAGAAAGAAATCGGTTTCCTTGGTCGCCGGTAAACCCACGTGCCCCGCCAGCACCTTGTGCAACCAGGTGGTGCCGGTACGCTGTGGACCCACGGCGATAAAGTCGGGAAGCCTGCGATGCTCGGTCATGGGTGGAATCCGCCGTCGCCCTGGTGCGGGTATTTCTCCGCTGCGCCAATTGCCCGCGGCCAACCGTCGGCGACGCTAACATCCGCTACCCGCTGTATCAAGTTGCCGATCGCTCAATAGCCCGAGGATGACCCCGCGCCTGCCGCGGCGCCCAGCACCACTACCGCGACCAGGGCGGTAGCCACTGCCGCTACGAGCACCACCTCGAGCATCACTTTGCCGACTTTCACCGCGGTGCCGTCGCTGACGCCGCCCTTGACGATATTTTGCGCCTGCTCGAGCGATTCGACGAACCGATACTGATTTTTCCCCGCGTCGGCCAGATAACCGCGGGTCGCGCCGTTGTCGCCGTTGCGCACCAGCAGGATGCCCTTGGAAATCTCGGTCAGCTCGAGCGAGGTGTCGGCGACCCCCGGAATTGCGCTGGTGCTGACCGTATAGTCGGTGCATGCGTCATTTAGGCAGGCAAACTCCGCGATACCGCCGTCGCGATGGACGACTGCACGGCGCGGCTTTTCGCGGTTAGGGTAAAAGTCGATTTCGCCATGCGGATAAAACATCGCGTCGTAGCCCGGATTGCGCCCGACCCTGGCGACGTGATTGTACGCAACGAATTGCTGCGCTGGCGCCGACGCGGCGTGCGCCGCGCATCCCGATGTCCATAGGACAGCCGTGGCGAGCATCACTCGCGCGGCAAATAGCCTGAGTCTTCCAAGCGGCATCTTATCTGGCCGGCGTGCGGCGCGCGCGTCCGGCCCAGTCTCTGGATTCGCGCATGCGCGCGTTTCGCGCAAGGCGAGGCGGCAAACTCCTCGACAACCGTTGTCGGGGCGATTATCGGCTGGGCGGCTATCCGGTCGGATCGGCCGGCGGCGTATCCACAATGCTCAACTCCTGGTCCAACTGCCCGAGCGATGCGGCCCGCGGCGGCGCGGATTCCTTGCGTGCGCACCGGCTCGAATCGGTTTCCATGCCTCGTCAATGAGCCAAACGCGCGCGCAAAGCAAGCCGCGCCGGGCGACGCCCCAATTCTGGTATAATTGACGCTTAAGTGGTGGACTGGTACTCAAATGGGCGAAGGACCGCGCTGCGCGGCGACGCGCTATCGCGGCGCAGGACAACCTTAGGATGAGCTCACAGCCGAATCACGAAGTAAATCTCTACGAGCCGATTCCCGCGGACCAAGTCAAATTCCGCGAGTACAAGCTTTTGCTGCGTGCGGACAAGTTCCACAAGCCAACCTCATTTCACAAATTCTGGAAGCTCGCGCATCACACCGCCAAACAGCTCGGCGTGCATCTGAGCAAGATCGACCCACAGCCGGCGCCACAGATTCGCGAAGTCGTGTTCTTCGACACGCCCCACTTCAAGCTCTACAACTCGGGCTTCATCCTGCGTAAGCGGACTTTCTACAAACACGGGCTGCCGGAGAACAATCACGAGCTGGTCCTGAAGTTCCGTCATCCCGACAAAGCGACGGCCGCCGCCGTCGATGTGCGCCCGCTCCTGCCCTGCCTGCACACCATCAAGTTCAAGGAAGAGATTCTGCTGCCCAAGGATGATTCGGTCGGGATGCGGCTGGTGTACTCGCACAACTGCGAGCTCGATACGCCCAATATCCTGCTGACGCAGAAGGTCGAGCTGATCTCGAACGCGTTTCCCGCGCTTAAGACGATCGGAGCCAATCCAAAGGCCACGATGGCGCCGGTGCATGGCGCCTCGATCGCGGAATATCTGTTCGAGCTCGGGGTGCTCGATTTCGGCGGCCACCTGAGCGCCAAGTGCAACGTCGCGGTATGGAGAATCCGCACCACCGATCAACCGCTGGTGGCCGAGTTCGCGTTCCAACTCAAATTCGATCGGCCCGAAGCGATGCACAAAAAGCCGCGCGATCTGTCGGAGCTATTCTACACCGGCCTGCAAGCTCGCGCCGCCGAGTGGATCGATCGCGGCACCACGAAGACCGCGCTGGTGTACGGATTGGGCAATGCCGCCGTCAAACACAGCGAATGAAACCCCGGCGGTGGCCAGGAACGTCACGCTGTTCGATCTCTTCAAGCTGTTTTTCCTGGCCGGAGCGGTCAGCTTTGGCGGCGGGGTGGTCGCCTACGAACGCGAGTACCTGGTCGGCGGCGCCAAGTGGCTTTCGGACGAGGACTTTCTCTCGACCCTTGAAATCTCGGAGACTCTGCCCGGCCTGAACTCGGTCAATATCGCCGTGATCGTCGGCGATAACCTGCGCGGAATTCCAGGCGTGATAGCCGCCGTGGCGGGCCTGGTGATTCCCGGCTCCGTGATCGTGATGGTGCTGGGATTGCTGTGGAGCAGCAGCCACCACGATCCGCGCGTCCAGCACTTCCTGCTCGGAATCGCCGCCGCCGCGGTCGGGATGCTCTCGGTGGTGACGCTGCAACTCGGACGCCGTCAATTCCAGAGCGCGCTCGACCTCGCGATCATCGTCGTGACCTTCGCGGCCGTTTCGATTTTCAAGATTTCGCTCGCATGGGTGCTGCTGGCGATCGGCCCGGTCGCCATCTTTCTGTACCGTCCCGCCACCGATCGCGCGCTAACCCAGGGCGCGGAGCTGCACCTGCCGTTTCATCGCGGACCGCGCCACGGAAAGTTACGCCATTAGGCGCATTAGTGAGAACCCAATTGCTCAAGCTCGGCGCGGTCTTCGCGATGCTCGGCATCCTGGCGGTCGGCGGAGGAACCGCCGTGCTGCCCGAGATGCAGCACGCGACCGTGCATTGGTTCAATCTCACCGACAAGCAGTTCCGCGATATCTACAGCCTGGGCCAGGTCGCGCCCGGGCCGAACATGCTGATGGTGCTGGTGATCGGATACCGGCTGATGGGCGCGCTCGGCGCGGCGGTCGTTGGCATCGCCTTCTTCATCCCCGATTGCGCGCTGACCCTGCTCGCCAACCGGCTGTGGGTGCACTTCGCGGGTTCGCCGTGGCGGCTCACCGTGCAGCGCGGGATGGCGCCGGTGGCAATAGGGCTTATGTGCGCGGGAACCTACGCGATCGGCAGGCTGACATTGGTCAGTGCGGTCACGGGCCGGATCAATCCGCTTTCGATCGCGATCACGATTGGGGTGGGCGCGATTTTACTCTGGCGCCACGTCAATCCCGGCATCCTCGTGCTGCTGTCTGGAACGGTCTATATGTTGCTGTCGCGTTAGCGGCGCCCGCGCGCGAACGCTTGGAGGCTTGCACCGCAATGGATTTCGATCTCGATGCCACGGTTGCCACCGTCGAGCGCGACGGGATTGCGCTCATCCGCAACTTCATGCCGCCCGCGTCGCTGGCGCACCTGCGCGATTCGATAAGCGAGCTCAACCGCGCCGAGCGCGCGGCGGGGGTCGGCTTTATCGAATCCGAGGGCGCCAACCAGCGCGTCTTCAACCTGGTCAACAAGGGCAGGGTCTTCGAGGACGCCGTTGCGCATCCGGCGGTGATGGCGATAATGGAGCGAATCCTCGGCGCCGATTTCATCCTGTCGGGATTTTCCTCGAACACCACCGGGCCGGGCGGCGAACCGATGCTGCTGCATTCGGATTCGGGCTACGTGCCGCCGCCGCATCCGCAGGCTGTCCTGTCGGCCAACGCGATCTGGCTGCTCGACGACTTCACGCTTGAAAACGGCGGCACCGAGTACGTTCCCGGTTCGCATCGGATGCGCCGCAATCCGGATCCGGGCATGGCGTACACCTGCGTGCCGATCGTCGCGCCCGCCGGGTCGCTGGCGATCCTGCACGGCTACACTTGGCATCGCACCGGGGCGAACGTGACCCGCGCGGGACAGCGCCGCGCGATGTTTGCGTACTACGTGCGCCCGTTTTTGCGCGTGCAGGAAAACCATCTCGTGTCGGTGCGCGAAGAGGTATGGCATCGCGCATCGCCGCTCTTGCGCCGCCTGCTGGGCGGCGAGCTGTATCTGAACTCGATCGGGTTCATCGACGGGCCGCCGGCGCGGATGCGCGCGCTCGCGTTTTCAAAGCGCAAGCGCAGCGCATTCACTTGAGCCGGCGACGCGGCTCGAACGGCAGGTGCTCAAGCAATCGCCGGCGGGAACCGATGGCTCCCGCCGGCGATTTCAATCGAGCATTCTTCGCACGCGCCTGGCAGGAGGCTGAAAATTGCATTTTCAACCTCCTGCTCCATCTCTCGTTCTCCCCCCCCAGGGGGAGCAGATGAAGGAAGGCAGTTTTCCGCAGGGTGTAACAGACCCGAGAGTTCCCGCTACGCGGGAACTGCCATTTATCAACACCCTGCTAGAACGACGCCGCACGCACCATCGCGTCGGTGGTGAAGAAGGCCCTATCCACCGCGCCCATGTTGATATACCAGCATTCGCGCTCGGGGGTTTCGATTCCCGGCAGATAGCACATGCTCGCCAAGCCCGACTGGAGGTCGGTCGAAACCGCACCGACCACGAACGAGCGCTTGAACGGGTAGATCGCGACCCTGGCGTCGGGCACCGGACGGTCGCGGGTCGCCAGCCAGTAGGTGTGGTTGCGGAACAGTTGTCCGCGGCGATCGTAGGTGTCGATGTAGGGCTCGAACCACAGCTCGCTGTCGAGGTAGATCACCGACTTGGAATCAATCGCGTTGATCTCGCCATGCCGCGGGAGCGCCTGGACCACGTAAAGGTGGCGCATCTCCCAGTTCTCGGGGCATGCGCTGCCGCCGCCGTCGGTCGTACAGCGGACCTCTGGCGAGTGCGCGGCATGCACGCAGCCGAGCATGTTTTTCTCGCCCAGGAAATTGTAGTCGTACTCTTCGGTCTTGGGATTGAAACCCGAGTAATGGTCGGGGTCCCAGGTGTGGGCCGAGGTGCCATTTGTAGTGGTGGACGAACTCATGATTGCTTCGTTGAGCCGCCGCACCCGGCGGGTCCCGCCCGAAAGATCCCAGATGTCATCGCCGCGCTTCGGATCGGCGTAGCGCCAGCGGATAAAGCCAGTGCCGCGGATTTCCTGCGGGGAGAGAATTGGATACAGGCCAAACAGCCAATAGCGGCCCGTTACCTTGAAGTCCGGATCAATCGGCAGCGGCTCGACCTCGGTGCGGCCGACCAGGTCGTAGCCCATGTAGTGGCCGATCTGGAAATACTCGATCTGCTTCTGCTGCGGACCTTTGCGCTCGTAGCTCGAGTCGCAGTCATAGAAGCGCAGATCGTAATCGTCGGTCGTGATGGGGCGGAAGACATTGTTCCAGATGATCTTTTCGGCGACTTCGGGATCGTTGGCGTCGATCAACGGGAATGGCTGTCCGGCGACGTAGCCGACCACGCTGCGATGATCGCGCGAGAGCCGCACCTGCGAGGAATATTTTTCGGTCGCATCCATGTACGGCGGCGGCCAATCAACCCTCTGCGTGGGCACGATGTTCATCGTCATCCCGTGCGCGACTTTGTAATACACGCCGGGCGCCACCAGGTCTTTGATCTTGGCCGCGTTGTCAGGAGTGATGAAATCTCCCGGCTTGACCTGTGCGGAGGCTGGCGCTGAGAAGCCAAGGGCCAGCACGCAGATAAACAACATTGCGCGGCATCGGCCCGCGGTTGCGATACCCGTTCGTCGAAGCTCCATCGCCATGCCTCCCCTGCTGCGCCGCAACCGCCCTGAATGATCCACGGAGGATGCGCCGCACTGCTTGATTTCCCGGTCCTCTCCCCGGCGCCGCATCGCAATGCGGCGGCGACCGGCACGCCCCTCTTCGCGGTTCCCAGTGCAAGTGCCGGCCGGTTTATCCGGCGGTGTTCCCAAAAGAGTGTCGCCGGGCCGTTTCCGGACCGTAAAGGTTCTGAGCTGCATCGCGCGTGCCATTCACCTGTTGCCCTTACAACCGTTAGAATATGCGGCTTTTCATCCGCGAGGCCGATCGGCAGGCGAGTTTCATGGCTCTCTCGGCTACATCGCTGTAGCCATCAGCGCCAGCGGGCGGACGCAGCGGCCAGAGTGCAGCGCTGCTCTCGACACCGGCCCGGTCGGTCGAAGCCTTCGCCTTCAATGAAACTTCCCGGAACATGGATTGAAACGCCGCGAGAATTCTCGGCCAGGAATTCGCGCCGAACGGCGCAAAGCAAACGCCGGCGGGAGCCGATGGCTCCCGCCGGCGTTTTCGATCAGAAAATCTATTGGCGCGAACACAATGGCGGGCGCGGCCTGTTTATGGCCGCGCCCGCCGACTAAGCAAATATTGCGGATTGGCGCTTAGAACGACGCCGCACGCACCATCGCGTCGGTGGTGAAGAAGCTCTTTTCCACCGCACCCATGTTGATGTACCAGCACTCGCGTTCTGGCGTTTCGATTCCCGGCAGGTAGCACATAGTGCCCAAACCCGACTGCACGTCGGTCGAAACCGCACCGACCACGAACGAGCGCTTGAACGGATAGATCGCAACCCTGGCATCGGGCACCGGACGGTCGCGCGTCGCCACCCAATAGATGTGGTTGCGGAACAGTTGTCCGCGGCGATCGTAAGTGTCGATATAAGGCTCGAACCACAGCTCGCTGTCGAGATAGATCACCGTCTTGGAATCGAGCGCGTTGATCTTGCTGTGCCGCGGGAGCGCCTGGATCACGTAAAGGTGGCGCATCTCCCAGTTCTCGGGGCACGCGCTGGTGCCGCCGTCGGTCAGGCAGCGGACTTCGGGCGAGTGCGCGGCATGCGCGCATCCGAGCATGTTCTTCTCACCCAGGAACTTGTAGTTGTACTCCTCGGTTTTCGGATTGAAGCCCGAGTAGTGATCAGGATCCCAGGCGTGGGCCGCAGTGCCGCCGCCGGTGGTCGAACTACTCATGATCGCTTCGTTGACCCGCCGGATGCGCCGCGCGCCCGCGTCGAGCGACCAGATGGCGTCGCCTTCGGTTGGATCGGCATAGCGCCAACGGATGAATCCTGTGCCGCGGATTTCATTTGGCGCCAGGATCGGATAGAGCGCGAACAGCCAGTAGCGGCCGGTCTTCTTGAAGTCCGGATCGACCGGCAGCGGCTCGACCTCAGTGCGCCCGACCAAGTCGTATCCCGCGTAGTGCCCAATCTGGAAATACTCGATCTGCATCTGCTGCGGACCTTTGCGCTCGTAGCTCGAGTCGCAGTCATAGAAGCGCAGATCGTAATCGTCGGTGGTAATGGGCCGGAACACGTTATTCCAGATGACCTTATTCGCAACGTCGGGATCGTTCGCGTCGATGAGCGGGAACGGCTGACCGGCGACGTAGCCAACCAGCGACCGATGATCGCGCGAGAGCCTGACCTGGGCGGAATATTTTTCCGTCGCATCCTTATATGGCGGCGGCCAATCAACCCGCTGCGCGGGGACGATGTTCATCGTCATCCCGTGCTCTACTTTGTACATAACTCCCGGCGAAACAAGGGTTTTCACCTTGCTCGCATTTTCCGGAGTGATGAAATCCCCCGGCTTGACCTGCGCCGCGGCTGGCATTCCCCACGCCAGCATCGCGAGCATCGCAATCAAACCTATAAGAGCCGCGCCTCTAACAGAACCACCAGAATGCATACGCACATTCCTCCGTCGAGATAAATTAACCCGTCACGCCTCAGCGAAAAGCGCCAGTCTCTAGGAATCAAAGGAACCCCTGCGCCGCGCGCCACTAACTCTTCTATGAAACATTCAGTGGAAAAAGTCAAGGCAAGCTAATACCGAGCCTATCGGTCGGCGGACGATAAAACGATTACCGGCGAGAGCCTGCGGCTCCCGCCGGTAATTTTGCGCTGAGAAGCTAATTTCTCCCGGCATCCACCGTTCAGCGGCCCGCGGAACTCTGTACCATCGCTAGAGGCGAAATATCTTCGCGACTCACAGCGCCCATATTGATGTACCAGCACTCGTGCTCGGGCGCGTTCGGCGTGGGCAGGTCGCAGAAGCTCGAGAGCCCGGTCTGGACGTTGGTGCTGGTGCCATTGACCTGGAACACGCGCTTGAACGGATAGATC
>Ga0307372_10002184_pt1 | contig 32810 bp, 31 predicted proteins | sample OX1MG_FD_202533 | JGI IMG/M metagenome (GOLD analysis project Ga0307372, IMG submission 202533) | Soil microbial communities from Risofladan, Vaasa, Finland - OX-1 | ecosystem: Environmental > Terrestrial > Soil > Coastal area > Acid sulfate soil | place: Finland: Risofladan, Vaasa | collected... | reverse complement strand
AGAGCTCGAGGCCGCCCATGCCGGGCAGCATCAGGTCGAGGAGGATCAGGTCCGGCTTGGCCGTCCGGGCCGCCCGCAGGCCGGTCGTCCCGTCCGCCGCCTCCAGGACCGAGAAGCCGGCCGACGCGAGGTGGTACTTGAGCATGTCGCGGATGCCCTCGTCGTCCTCGACGACCAGGATCCGCGCGAAGCCGGCGGCGAGCGGCGCGGTGGCGTTCATCCCAGCTCCACGACCTGGCCGGATTCGAGGAAGACGATGTCCTCCGCCACGTTGGTCACCCGGTCGCCGATCCGCTCCAGGTCGTGGGCGACCAGCATCAGGGTCACCGCCCGCAGCACCTCGTCGCTGTCGGTGGTGCCCTTGGCCATCTCGGCGATGATGTCGTCGAAGGCGCGGTGGTAGAGGCGGTCGATCTCGTCATCCCTCGCCGCTATCTCACGTGCCCGGGGTTCGTCCTGCTCGATCAGGGCGTCGAGTATGTCGTGGACCTGTTCGACAGCGAGGTCGCCCATGAGCCCGAACTCCGCGCGGATCTGGTGATCGGGCAGCCCGCACAGCGTGCTCGTCATTCGGGCGATGCGCACCGCGTAGTCGCCCATCCGCTCGAGCTCCGCGGCGATGTAGAGCACGCCCATCAGGTTGCGCAGGTCGCGGGCGACCGGCTGCTGGGTCGAGATGACGATCATCGCCTGCTCCCGGATTTGCCGGAAGGTCTCGTTCATCGCCTGGTCGTCGCGGCGCACCTTCTCGGCGAGCGACCGGTCGCGGCGGCGGAGCGCGTCGACGGCGTCGGCGATCTGAGACTCCAGCATCCCCGCCATCCGCAGCAGCGATTCGCGGAGCTCTTTGAGCTCCAGCTCGAACTGTTCTCGGGCCAACCTGCGGTGCTTCTTAGCCGAACCGGCCGGTGATGTAGTCCTCGGTCCGGCGGTCGCGCGGCCGGTTGAAGACCTCCACGGTCGGCCCGAACTCCACCAGCTCGCCGCAGCGATCCTCGGGGTTCATCAGCATGAAGGCGGTGAAGTCGGCGACCCGAGCCGCCTGCTGCATGTTGTGGGTGACTATGACGATCGTGTAGTCGGCAGCGAGGCGGTGGATCAGGTCCTCGATCTTCAGGGTGGCAATCGGGTCGAGCGCCGAGCAGGGCTCGTCCATCAGGATCACCTCCGGCTCGACGGCGAGGCAGCGGGCTATTGAGAGGCGCTGCTGCTGGCCGCCCGAGAGGCCGGCAGCGGGCTCGTCCAGGCGGGTCGACACCTCGTCCCAGAGTGCGGCCCCCTCGAGGCTCTCCCGGACCGCCTTCTCAATGCGCTTGCGCGGCCAGCCCAGGAGCTGGGGAGCGAAGGCGACGTTGTCGCGGATCGACATCGGGAAGGGGTACGGGCGTTGGAAGACCATGCCCACCCGCTGGCGAAGCTCGAGCAGCCGGCGCGTGGTGAGGACGTTCTCGCCGTCGACGGTCACACTTCCCTCGGCTCGCGAGTTGGGGACCAGGTCGTACATCCGGTTCAGCATCCGGAGCAGAGTCGACTTGCCGCACCCCGAGGGGCCGATTAGGGCCGTCACCCGTCGTTCGGGGATGTCTAGGGTGACGTCGCGGAGCGCCCGGAAGCGGCCGTAGAAGAAGCCGACATCCTTGAGCGCAACCTTGACCTGCGGTGCGCCATCGAGGGCTCGGAGCCCGGGCCTCGCCGGCGACGCCTCGCGCAACTCGGGATCTACCTCAGCCACCTTTCCGAAGATTAGGTTCCCGCAGGTTAAGGCTGGGTTATGAGGTTGTTATGGCTCCGCAGGAAGCGCGAACCCGAAGACCTGGCCGCCGCCTTCGGCGGCCGCCGTCCAGACCCTCCCGCCCATCAGCAGGACGAGGTGCTTGGTGATCGCGAGCCCCAGGCCGCTCCCGGCGACCTCCCGCGAACGGGCGGGGTCCACCTTGTAGAAGCGTTCGAAGATCCGATCCCAATGCTCGGGCGAGATCCCCTGGCCGTGGTCGCGGACCGTGACCAGGAACTCACCCTCGGCGCGCTCGGCCCGAACCTCGATCGGGGTCCCCGGCGGCGAGAACTTGGCGGCGTTGTCGAGAAGGTTGGCGAGCGCCTGGGCGACCTTCTCCCGGTCGGCCGTGATGGCCAGCGCCGATGCGACATCCACCCGGACCTCGCGGTCGAGCCCGATCCGCCGGCCCACCTCGGTGAGCAGCTCGGCGAGGTCGAAGTGGCTCCGCCGCAGTCCGCTCTTGCCGGCCTCGATGTCCGCCAGCTGTCGCAGGTTGTCGACGATCGCGGCCAGGTGGTCCGCCTCGGCCAGGGCCCGTTTCGTGAAACGCCTGCGGTCCGCGTCCGCCAGCTTCCCGCCCAGGCTCTCCGCGGCGAGACGGAGCGACGTGATGGGGGTCCGGAGCTCGTGCGAGAGGTTGGCGACGAACTCTTGGCGGACGGTCTGGAGACGGCGCAGCTCGGTCAGGTCGCTGAGGAAGGCGACGACCTCGTCGGGGTTGACCCCCGGCACGACGGTGACCTGTACCGTCGCCGGCCGGTGGACGAGCTTGATCTCGGCGTGGAGGTCGCCGCCGTGCCGGATCGCCGCCTCGAGCCGCAGCTCGCGGGTCAGGATTATGAGGCTGTCTGGCACCTGCTCGGCGGCGATGTCGAAGAAGTCGCGGGCCGCACGGTTGGCTTGCAGGACGAGCAACCGTGGGTCGAGCACGAACGCCATCAGAGGCACTTCCTCGAACAGCGCATAGGCCGTCCGGGCGGGTCGCGCGGGCGCCGGCTCCGGTGGCCGCGAGCGGAGCCGCGTGAAGGGGTTCCAGCTCACGGCGCGGAGTATATGGGCCCGCTTGTGGCCTGCAGATTTAAGCCACCAATAACCCTGCCTTAATCACCCCCCCCTAGGCTGCGGCTCGAGGCCGGTGTGCGGGGGGTACCCCGACATGCCCGGAATGGAAGCGAAATAAAGGGAGCGAAATCGAGAACAGATGCGTCGAATGACACCACTTCGAACCTTGCTGGCCGTGCCGGCGATGCTGGCGATCGTCGCCTGTGGGGGCAGCACGCCCACCCCCTCGGCCAGCAGCACGCCGGCAGTGACCGACGTCGGCTCCGGCAGCATCAGCGGCGCGGGGTCGACGTTCGTCGCCCCCTTCTACAACCAGGCCTTCTACGAGTACAACCAGAAGTACCCGAACGTGGCCGTGAACTACCAGGCGATCGGATCGGGCGGGGGTATCAAGCAGTTCACCGCGGGCACGGTCGACTTCGGCGCCACCGACCTGCCGATGACCTCCACCGAGCTCGCCGCCGCGGGCGGTGATGCCGTCCTGGTCGAGGTCCCGACAGTTCTGGGAGCAGTCTCCGTCGCCTACAACCTGCCCGGCGTCGACAAGTTGCAGCTCGACGGTGCGACCCTGGCGGACATCTACCTGGGCAAGGTCAAGACCTGGAACGATCCCGAGATCACCGCTCTCAACCCCGGCGTGACGCTTCCCAGCAAGCCGATCACCGTCGCCCACCGCTCCGACGGCAGCGGCACGAGCTATGCCTTCACGGACTACCTCGCCAAGGTCAGCCCGGCCTGGAAGAGCGGGCCGGGCGTCGGCAAGTCGGTCAGCTGGCCGGTCGGCATCGGCGGTTCGGGTAACCAGGCGGTGGCCCAGGCGGTGCAGTCCACCGAGGACGCGATCGGATACGTCGAACTCGCCTACGTCATCCAGTCGCATATGCAGCAGGCCTACATGAAGAACGGCGCCGGCAAGTTCCTCCAGGCGAGCGCCGCCGGTGCCACCGCAGCCGCCGCCGGCCTCAGCAATGTGAGCGCAACCAACTTCTCGATCACCAACATGGACGGCGCCGACGCCTACCCGATCGCGTCGTTCAGCTGGGTTCTGCTCAAGAAGTCCTACTCCGACGCGCAGAAGACGAAGGCCCTCGTCTACCTCTTCAAGTGGCTCACAACCGATGGCCAGACCTTGGGCAACACGCTCGACTACGCGCCGATTCCCAGCCCTGTCCAGGCCTACGCGCTCGCCCAGCTCAAGCTGGTGACCGCCGGTGGCACGCCGATCCTGAAGTAGCTTTCCCTTCCTACCCCGTGGAGCCGGCCTTTTCAGGCCGGCTCTTTTCTTTTCATCGAGTAGGCGCAGGCCAGGCTGCAGAAGCGCAGGCCGCCACTGACGACAGCGCCATCTCTGACCGGTCCGGCACAGCCGGCGCAGTTCGCCGAGTCGATCCGCCAGGTCCGGACCAGCCGACGGCCTGGCCGCCATGGGCGCCTCCTTGTTGTCATGGGGTCAGGGTGCGCGGCGCGGGTTAAGCCCAAGGTCAGAGCAGGCCAATCGACGTTTAACGCCCGCTCAACGAACCGTTAACTCACAGGCCCTGGCGTTCGGGCCGTGATCGGCAGCGCGCTCGTCCATGGACCCCGGATCCTCGTCATCGCCGAGGACCAGCTGTTCGGCGAGCGCTGCCGGCGGGGGATGGAGGCCGCGGATCATCAGGTGCAGGTTGCGCCCGGCTGGTGGGTCGGGGCCCACCTCGAGGGCTTCCGGGTCCCCGACCTGGTCGTGGTGGACGAGCTGCTGGCGGACCTCGACGGCCTCTCCGTGCTGGCGATCCTGAAGGCGCACCCGAGCACGGCGTCCCTGCCCGTCGTGGTCGCCGCCTCGCGCGCGCGCGACGACCTCACAACTGCGCGCGGGCCGGCTCGGAGCGGTCGCGATCGTGCTCAAAGCCGAGCTCATGGCCGGACGGATCGAGGCTTACCTCAGACCATCGAAGAGGGAACCGGCGAGCTGACCGAGCCCGCGCTCGCGCCGGCGTCGACCGGGAGCACGATCCCGGTCACCCAGCGCGCGTCGTCGGAGGACAGGTAGACGACCGCCCGGCCGACGTCCCAGCCGGTGCCCTCAGTCTGCAGCAGGGAGCGCCGCCGTCGCGTCTCGCGCATCTCGTCGCTCATTCCGCGCGTATAGACCATGGGCGTGTAGACCATCCCCGGCGCGATCGCGTTGACGCGGATGCCGGACGGCCCGTGGTGGGCCGCCATCGCGCGGGTGAGGCCGATCACCGCCGCCTTGGTGGTGGGGTAGAGGAGCGACGGATGGCCGCCCTGCAGCCCGGCCACGGATGCGAGGTTGACGATCGAGCCGCCGCCCTGTTTCAGCATCTCCGGGATCGAGTGCTTGGCCATCAGCATCATCGAGGTGACGTTCACCCGCATCGCCTGGTCCCACGCCCCTGGGTCGACCTCCACCGCGGTGCCCGGCGGACCTCCGACCCCCACGTTGTTCACCAGCACGTCGAGCCGCCCGAAGGTCGCCACCACGCCCGCCACGGCCGCCTCGCAGGCGGACGGGTCGGTGACGTCAGCCTCCACCACGGTGGCTCGCCCGCCCTCGGCCTCGATCATGGACAGAGTCATCTCGGCCCAGTCGCGGACCGAGTCGAGGAGGCCGACCGCGACTCCCTCGCGCGCCAGCAGCACCGCCGCCGCGCGGCCGTTCCCGATGCCGTCGCCTCGCGAGCCGGCGCCGGTGACCAGCGCGACCTTACCTTCGAGTCCTCGTCCCATCTCTCGAACCCCGGAATCAAACCGGATTGGCCGGGCCCGGTTTCGGGTACCATTGTCGTCGCCGGCTCCGGTGAGTTGTGGAGTTTGGCGCTTTCCGCCGTGGTCGTCTCTCAGAGTGTTCTTCTCGAACAGGCCCGTGCGTTAAGGGAAACCATCGATTCGTTCGAGAAGACAGGAGAAACCGACGACATGCAGACAGGAACCATCAAGAAGCTCGTCTCCGACCGTGGCTTCGGCTTTATCGCGGCTGAGGACGGCAAGGAGTACTTCTTCCACCGCAGCGGCACCGAGGGCGACTTCGACAGCCTGAACGGCGGCGAGAAGGTCACCTTCGAGATCGAGGCGAGCCCCAAGGGTCCGCGCGCGAAGAGCGTCCGGATCGCCTAATACTCGGGACTTCCGGAACCCCGCGTGGTCGCACGAGACCGCGCGGGGTTTTCTTTTCCGCCGGCGACCAAGACTGAAAGAAAATGACGATTAGCCTCCGCCGCGACATCCGCAACCTCGCCATCATCGCCCACGTCGACCACGGCAAGACGACGCTGGTCGACGCGCTGCTGAAGCAGAGCCACACCTTCCGGGAGAACCAGGAGATGGGCTCATTGATCATGGACTCCAACCCGCTCGAGCGCGAGAAGGGGATCACGATCCTGGCCAAGAACACGGCCATCCGCTACCACGACACGGTCATCAACATCATCGACACGCCTGGACACGCCGACTTCGGCGGCGAGGTGGAGCGGGTTCTGAACATGGCCGACGGGTGCCTCCTTCTGGTCGATGCGGCCGAGGGGCCGATGCCGCAGACGCGGTTCGTGCTTCGCAAGGCGTTCGAGGTGGGGCTGCGGCCGATCCTGGTCATCAACAAGCTCGATCGGCCGCTTGCCGACGCCAAGCGCGCCCTCGACCTCGCCCATGACCTCTTCCTCGAGCTCGCCGAGAACGCGGACCAGCTCGACATCCCCGTCCTCTACGCCATCGCCAAGGAGGGCCGCGCCGGCCTCCAGCCGGATGAACTGGAGGACAGCCTGGAGCCGCTCTTCAGGGCCATCCTCGACCACGTCCCGGCGCCCCTGGTCGAGGAGGGAGCGTTCCAGATGCTGGTCGCCAATCGCGGCTACGACGACTACACCGGCACGCTGGCGATCGGGCGCATCTCGCGCGGGTCGGTCCGTCCCGGGCAGTGGGTCGCGGTGCTGACCGGCGACGAGGGCGAGCCCCGTCGCGTCAAGGTCGGCCAGGTGCTGCTCTACCGCGGCCTCGGCAAGGAGCCGGTCGAGGAGGCGAGTGCGGGCGACATCGCCGTCCTGACGGGCCTCGAAGAGGTGACGATCGGCGACACCCTAGCTGACCCCGAGGCGCCCGAACCGCTGCCGCGGATCGCCATCGACGAGCCGACTGTGAAGATGACCTTCGGCGTCAATACCTCGCCCCTGAGCGGGAAGGAGGGCAAGTTCAGCACCTCGCGCCAGCTTCGCGCCCGACTCTTCCGCGAGCTGGAGGTGAACCTCGGCCTACGCGTCGAGGCGACCGAGTCGGCGGACCGCTTCCTCGTCAGCGGCCGCGGCGAGCTGCACCTGGCGGTGTTGATCGAGACCATGCGCCGAGAGGGCTACGAGCTGGAGGTCTCCCGACCCGAGGTGATCACCAAACACGCGGAGGGACGACTCCTGGAGCCGTTCGAGCACCTCACCGTGGACGTGCCCGAGGAGTACCTGGGCGCCGTCAGCGAGGCGCTCGGGCGCAGGCGCGGGGAGATGGTCGAGATCGCCTACGGCGACTCCGGGGTCCGCCTTGACTACACCATCCCCACCCGTGGCCTGATCGGCTTTCGAAACACCTTCCTCACCATCACCGGTGGGACCGGGATCATGGGCTCCCTGCTGCTCGGCTACCGGCCCTGGGCCGGCGATTTCCGCGAGCAGCGCAACGGCGCCATGACCGCCTCCAGCCCGGGCAACGTGCTGGCGTTCGGGCTTGCCAACGCCCAGGAGCGGGGCTTCACCTTCGTCGAGCCGGGGGAGCAGGTCTACGAGGGGATGATCGTCGGCATCCAAAAGCGCCCGGGCGACATGCAGGTCAACGTTTGCAAGGAGAAGAAGCAGACCAACATGCGCTCCTCGACGGCGGACATCATGGTGCGCTTGACGCCCGCCACCAAGATGTCGCTCGAGCAGTGCCTCGACTTCCTGGCCGACGACGAGCTGCTGGAGGTGACGCCCAAGCACATCCGACTTCGCAAGCGGCACCTGACCGAGGTCGACCGCGCGCGGGCCCACCGGGCGCAGGGATGACGGCGCTCCGTCTCAACCACGTCAGCATCCACGCGCTCGACCTCGACCGGTCGGAGGCCTTCTATCGTGAGCTGTTCGGCATGAGGCGCATCCCGGCGCCCCACTTCGGTCACCCGGTTCGCTGGCTTAAGGTCGGGGATTCCCAGCTGCACCTCTTTCAGCGCCCGGTGGAGGCGCCCAGCAACCACCACTTCGCGGTCACCGTGGACGACCTCGAGGCCGTCTACCGCACCGCCCGCGACCGTGGCTGGCTGGACACCGCGCGCGTCCGCCGGCTGCCCGACGGGGCCGCCCAGATGTATGTCCGCGACCCCTCCGGGAACCAGGTGGAGGTCAATGCCGCCGACGCCGACTCGCTCGACACCGCACTCGTCGGCGAGCTGGTCCCGGTCGGCGGCGATGAGGGCGCCAGGCTCTTTCTCTGAGTCGGACGGGCGTACCTGGCTTCCCCCCGGTTGGGCCATCCGCAGGCTGTAGCCTGCGGAGTCGTGGAGACGAGCCGGATCAGCGTCCGCCTGTGCCGACCGCTCGACCTCGCCGCCACCCTCGCGCGCTCCCGTCTGCCAAGGGTCGCCGCGCCCGGCGCCTGGCGGGCGACCCGGACCCCTGCGGGCCTCGCCACCGAGCGGCTCTGGCTGGACGGTGACGTGCTCCGGGTCGAGGCCTGGGGCCCGGGCGCCGATTGGCTCTGCGAGCACGCCGCCACCCTCGTCGGCGAGGACCGGGAGGCGCCGCCCTTCGAGCCCCGGCACCCGCTGCTGGCGGAGCTGCACCGCCGGCACCGCGGCATTCGGATCCCGCGGACCGAGGCGGTCTTCGAGGCACTGGTGCCAGCGATCCTGGAGCAGAAGGTGATCGGGGTCCAGGCCCGATACGCCCACCGGCGGCTCCTCGCCGAGCTGGGCGAGACCGCGCCCGGCCCGCTGCCGCTCCGGGTGCCACCATCGCCGGAGAAGCTGTCCGCCACGCCCTACTGGGCGTTCCACCGCTGGGGGGTGGAGCTGCGCCGCGCCCGGACCATCATCGGTGCCGCCTCCCACGCCGGACGCCTGGAGGAGGCAGCCGCGATGTCGCCCGCCGACGCCCGCCGGCGGTTGACCGCGCTCCCCGGCATCGGCGCCTGGACCGCGGCGGAGGTCGCGGTGGTCGCCCTCGGCGACCCCGACGCCGTCTCGGTCGGCGACTACCACCTCCCCAACCTGGTCAGCTGGGCGCTGGCGGGGGAGCCGCGGGGGACCGACGAGCGGATGCTGGAGCTGCTGGAGCCCTACCGAGGCCACCGGGCGCGGGTCGTCCAGCTCCTCGAGATGGCCGGGATCACCGCTCCCCGGCGGGGACCCCGGCTGCCGCTCGCCAGGATCACGCGCATCTAGGCTCCGATCGCGGTGAGGTGTGCCCCCAGGACGGCGGCGTCGGTCTCGCCGAGGTACTTGCCCTCGATGCTGCCGTCGGCGCGGATGAAGACCGTCACCGGCAGCACGCTGACGCCATAGAGGCGACCGACGGCGCCGTCGGGGTCGGCGGCGACCGGCTCGTTGACGCCCACCTGGCGCAGGAAGGCGCGGGCCGCCGAGGCGCTGTCGCGCTCGTCGACCAGCAGGACCTTCACGTGGTGGGAGGCCGCCTCGCTGGCGATGAGCGGCATCTCCTGGCGGCAGGGCGCGCAGCTGCTGGCCCAGAAGTTGACGATCAGCGGTCCGCCGCCGAAGTCGGCCAGCGCGACCCTGCCGCCGTTCAGCCCCGCCACCGAGAAGGCCGGCGCCCGGCCGCCGCCTCCCGCCGAGGGGTCGCCCAGCGCGGCGGCGGTGCGGACCTGGTCGGCGACCTGGGCCGCGTCCCAGCCGTCGCCGTGGCTGTGCAGCTCGCTGAGGCCGACCGGGCTCAGGACGGCAGCCAGACCGCCCGGCACGCTCCCGGCGTCGGGAATTCCGGTCTCGACCTGGTGGAGGAAGCCGTTGGCGTCGAAGACGCCGAGGAAGTTGGTGTGCGAGTCGGCACCCGAAAGCTGCACTCCGAAGGTCGACCAGAAGGCCTCCAGCTGGGCCTGGCTGCCGGTGAGAAGCGGCCAGCTGGTGTCGGCCAGCTGCGCGTAGGCCTTCAGCGCGGCGACGTCGTCCACGGCGGGGTCGGTGCTCACCTCGAGGAGGTGGACCGAGCTGGGGACCTCGCCGCGAAGCTGATGCAGGATCGAGGTGTAGAGGGGGCAGGTGTCGTGGCAGGTGGTGTGGAAGGCGGCCAGCACCAGGACCGAGCCGGCCACCGCCTGGCGGCTGACGGTCTGGCCGTCCTGGTCCACGAGCGCGAAGTCGGGCAGCGATTTGAGCCTCCCCTGGAGGCCGAGGAGGCCGTCGTTGAAATCCTGCCCGCCGGCGTAGGCGGCCTGGGGGACGCCTCCTGCCACGCTAATCAGGACCGGTTCGACCTGGCCGGCGCGGATGGTGATCGACGCCTTGAGGTCGGCCGAGGCCAGCCGGATGCCGTCGTACTCGGCGGGGGCCACATCGACCTCGGCGGCCGTGACCGTCTTTGGGGCCGCTGGCACCGTGGTGTTGGAGAGGTGGGCGAGGGAGCTCCAGCCGGCTGGGGAGTGCAGCTCGATTTGGGTATCGCCGATGCTGTCGCCCGAACGGGAGCTCAGCTCGACCAGCAGGGTGCCGCCGCTGGCCGGGTTGAGATGGATGCCTATGAAGGCGGAGACCAGGCCGAGCGCCACCAGCGTGGCGGCCGCCGCCATCCCCAGCGCGCGCCGGCTCACGAGCCGAGCCTCGCCAGGTAGCGGTCCAGCGTCGGCGCGTCGAGGGGGCCGGCGTAGCGGTCGCGGATCGTGCCCCCGGCGTCTATGAAGTAGGTCTCGGGCGGACCGGTGACCCCGTAGCGCAGATAGCCGGCCTGGCCGTCGATGCCGTCGGAGTAGGGGACCTTGAACTCGGCCTCGAAGGCCCTGGCCGGGCCCGCCGAGTCCTCGATGGCGGCGCCCAGGAACCCAATTTCGGGGTGGGCCTGGGCCGCGGCGGCGAGGATCGGGGCCTCCTGCCGGCAGGGCCCGCACCAGGAGGCCCAGAAGTTGAGGACCAGCGGCCGCCCACGCAGCGAGGCGACCGTGACCGTGTCGCCGGTGAAGGTCTGGACCTCCAGCTCAGGCGCGGGCCTGCCGGCCGCGACCGAGGAGGCGCCGGCGGCTGGGTGGGCGAGGCCCCAGCCGAGCACCGCGAAGAGGCCGCCGGCGAGGGCGCCGGCCACCGCCCAGCCGGCAAGTCTCACGCGAGAGACGGATCTCAACCTCATCCCTTGGCTTCGCACCTTACTAGGCGGCCGAGTGCCGGTCCGCCCCGCGGCTGCCCGGTACGTTCGCCGGTAGGGCCGCAACCCGGATCGTCGGACCATGGTGGGCGCTCAGAGGCTGAAGCGGATCCGTCACCTCGTCCTCATCGCGCTCGCCTTTGGCGCCGTGGTGTTCGCGGTCCAGGCCGCCCGGCGAGGCGCCCAGACCCCTTCGAGTTCGCGGCTCGGAATAGACTCAGTTGCATGACTGAAGCCGTGATCGTCGCCTACGGCCGTTCCCCGATCGGCCGCGCTCGGAAGGGTTCCCTTGTCGATGTCCGCCCCGACGACCTCGCCTCCTACGTCCTCGGCAAGGTAGTTGACAAGGTGCCCGAGCTGAACCGGGCCGAGATCGAGGACGTGATCTGCGGCTGCGGGCTGCCGGGTGGCGAGCAGGGTCACAACATCGGCCGGGTGATCAGCATCCTCGCCCATCTCGACGTGCCGGGCGTGACGGTCAACCGCTACTGCTCGTCGTCGCTGATGACGACCCGGATGGCCGCCCACGCCATCAGGGCGGGCGAGGGTGACGTCTTCGTCAGCGCCGGCGTCGAGTGCGTTTCGCGCTACGGCAGCGGCTACCCTGACGCGCCCGACACCTACAACTCGCGGCTGGTCCCTGGCAACAGCGAGGAGTACCCGGACATCTACATCGCGATGGGCCAGACGGCCGAGAACGTCGCCGAGCGCGAGAACATCAGCCGCGAGGAGATGGATCGCTACGCGGTCAAGAGCCAGGACGCGGCCGTCAAAGCACGCGACGATGGCTTCTTCGACCGCGAGATCATTCCCGTGCCGCTGCCCAACGGGGAGACCTTCAGCAAGGACGACGGCCCCCGGCCGGGCACCAGTGTGGAGGCTCTCTCCCAGCTCCAGCCGGTCTTCCGGGAGAACGGCAAGGTCACCGCCGGCAACGCCTGCCCACTCAACGACGGGGCCGCCGCAGTCGTCGTGATGTCCGACACCAAGGCGAAGGAGCTGGGCATCAAGCCGATCGCCCGCATCGTCTCCACCGGCGTCTCCGCCCTGGAGCCGGAGTTCATGGGCCTGGGCCCGATCCAGGCCTCGCGCGCCGCGCTCAAGCGCGCCGGGATGACCATCGACGACGTCGACATCCTGGAGATCAACGAGGCCTTCGCGGCCCAGGTGATCCCCTCCGCTCGCGCCCTCGGCGTCGATCCCTTCAGCGACAAGTTGAACCCCCATGGCGGCGCGATCGCGCTCGGCCACCCGTTCGGGATGACCGGCGTCCGGATCCTCTGCACGATCCTCAACGGGCTCCAGGAGCGCGACCAGACGATCGGGCTGGAGACGATGTGCGTCGGCGGGGGACAGGGGATGGCGATGATCTTCGAGCGGCTGAACTGACCGCTGCCCCGTACGGCTCCTGGCGGTCGTCGATCACGGCCGACCTGATCGTCGCCGGGACGATTACGCCGTCCAGCCTCTGGTTCGACGGCGAGGACCTCTACTGGAGCGAGCAGCGACCCGCCGAGGGGGGTCGGGTGGTGATCGTCCGCCGCTCCGCCGAAGGCTCGATCAGCGATGTGACTCCTCCCGGCTTCAACGCCCGAACCCGGGTCCACGAGTACGGCGGCGGCGCTTTCGCCGTGGACGCTGGCACCGTCTGGTTCAGCAACTTCGACGATCAGCGCCTGTACCGCCAGGACGCCGGCGGCGCGCCGCGGCCGCTGACGGAGGCGGTCGACCGCCGTTATGCCGACTTCGTCGTCGACCGTTCCCGCGGCTTCCTCTACTCGGTGCGGGAGGACCACGCCGACCAGGGCCGACAGGCTGTCAACGTCATCGTCGCTCTCGGACTCGACGGCGAGTCCGAGTCGGTGGTGATTGAGGGCAATGACTTTTACTCCAATCCGCGCCTGGCGCCCGACAGCCGGCATCTCTGCTGGCTGACCTGGAACCATCCGAACCTGCCCTGGGACGGGACCGAGCTCTGGGTCGGCGAGCTCGCCGTCGATGGCTCGGTCGGTAACCCCCGGATGGTCGCGGGCGGCGGCGCCGTCTCGGTCTTCCAGCCCGAGTGGTCGCCGGGCGGCGATCTCCACTACGTCTCCGATGAGAACGGCTGGTGGAACCTCTACCGGCTGGAGGAGGAGGGCCCTCGCAACCTGACCGAGACCAGCGCCGAGTTCGGCCTGCCGCAGTGGGTCTTCCGGCAGTCTACCTATGCCTTCGCCGGCGATGGGCGGATCGCCTGCAGCTGGATCGAAAACGGCTCCGGCGGCTTTGGCGTGCTCGAGCACGGCCTCCTGACGAGCATCGAGAACGGGTACACCTCCTTCGGCTACGTGGTCGCGCGCGCCGGCGACGCCTATTTCTGCGCTGGTTCGCCGAAGCTGCCGATGGCCGTCGTCCGCCAGCCCCTCGACGGAAGCCCGCCCGAGGTGCTCCGCTCCTCGCTCCAGGTCGCAGTCGGTCCAGACTGGCTCTCGGAGCCGGAATCGATCGAGTTCCCGACCGAGGACGGGCGGACGGCCTTCGCCTTCTACTACCCGCCGCTCAACCCCGATTTCGAGCCTGCCGACGAGGCGCCCCCGCTGCTGGTCCACTGCCACGGCGGGCCGACCGCGGCGGCCACCTCGCTTCTCAACCTGCAGATGCAGTACTGGACCAGCCGCGGCTGGGCGGTTGTCGACGTGAACTACGGTGGTTCCACCGGCTACGGCACCGAGTACCGCCGGCGCCTCAACGGCAAGTGGGGCGTCATGGACGTGGACGACTGCGTCAACGCCGCCCGCCACCTCGTCGCGCAGGGACTGGCCGATCCGCGGCGGGTGGCGATCGCGGGCGGTAGCGCCGGCGGCTACACGACGCTCTGCGCGCTCACCACGCGCGATTACTTCCGGGCCGGCGCCAACTACTTCGGGCTGAGTGACCTGCTGCCCTTCGTGAAGGACACCCACAAGTTCGAGTCCCGCTATCTCGACTCCCTCATCGGGCCGTGGCCGCAAGCGCGTGACCTCTACGTCGAACGGTCGCCGCTGACCCATGTGGAGGCCTTCGACTGCCCCCTGATCGTGTTCCAGGGCCTGGAGGACAAGATCGTCCCGCCCAACCAGTCGGAGCTGATCGTCGACGCGCTCCGTCGCAAGGGCCTGCCGGTCGCCTACCTCGCCTTCGAGGGTGAGCAGCACGGCTTTCGGAAGGCGGAGAACATCAAGCGGTCCTTGGAGGGCGAGATGTACTTCTACTCCCAGGTGTTCGACTTCGACCTGGCGGACCCCGTCACCCCGGTCGAGATCGAGAACTTCTGACCGGCTCGCCATCGCGGCGGCACCTTACTTGATATCTTTGCTATCAAGATGAACCTTCCCTCGGTGGCGGCTTCGGCGCGGGCGTCCTGGCCCGGGCGGCTCTTTACCAAGCTCGGCCAGGACAACGCCTTCAATTGGGCGGTGATCATCGCCTGGAACTTCCTCCAGTCGCTTTTCCCGATCGTGCTGGTGATGGCGGCCGTGATCGGCCTGCTCCTCGGCCGGGTCGGGGTGGGGTCGCAGAGGGTCTACTCGACGGTGATCTCGATCATCCCCGACCACGCCGCCCAGCAGCAGGCCCTGCAGGCCCTGAGCCTCTTCCACCAGAGGAGCGGGATCTTCTTCCTGGTCGGCTTCGCCGGCCTCGTCTGGAGCGGTGCGGGCCTCTTCCGGACCATGGAGCAGGCCTTCGCGGTGATCTATCACACCCACCAGCGCCCGCTGCTGAAGGGAGTGCTGATGAGCATCGGCATGGTCTTCCTGCTCACCCTTTTCGGGGGCCTGATGCTCGTCACCACTACCCTGCTCGGCCTGCTCCACCAGCTGCCCTACCTGCCGAGCCTCCTCGCCAACGGGCTCGTGGCCTTCCTCCTGCAGGCGGCGATCGGCGTCGGCGCCGGGTTCGCGCTCTTCCTCTGCATATACTTCGTGGTACCCAACCGCCGCCAGGACTGGGGCAAGGTCTGGCCGGGCGCGCTCCTTGCCGGGGCGCTCTTCGAGGTGCTCTCGCTTGTCTTTCCGCTCTACCTGCGCCTCACCGGCACGGCCGCCACCTACGGAAAGAGCTTTGGGCTGCTCTTCCTGCTGATGGTCTACTTCTACTTCCTCGGCATCGTGACGATGCTCGGGGTCGAGGTGAATTCGATGCTCTACCCCGTCCCGGTCGAGCAGCCCAACGGCCGGGAATCGCTGGTTAAGCCCACGCAAGCCGATCGGCCCGCCCCTCTCGCGGCGCCGCCTGCGGCGGAGAAGTCCCCCCGGCCAGAGCCGCCGCGGCACTCCCCTGTCAAGGGGATGGTCGCCGTGGTGCTCCTCTGGCTGGCAGGCCCGCTGCGCCGGCGAGCGAGGCCCTCGTAGCAGCCGGTAATCTTCAGCGTCGTGGACCTGGGCCTGGCCGGCAAATCGGTGATCGTCACCGGGGGCGCCAACAACATCGGGCGCGGCATCGTCCTCGGCTTCGCCGCCGAAGGCGCCCGAGTGCTGATCGCCGACATCGATGAGGCGCGCGCGGTTCAGGTCGCCGACGAGGCCGGCGGCGGCGCCGCCGCCCACCGCACCGACGTCTCCAGCTGGGAGTCGACCCAGGCGATGGCCGCCCGCGCCATGGAGATCCACGGCCGCATCGACGTCCTGGTCAACTGCGCTGGGGGCACCATCGACCGGCTGTTCATGGAGAAACCCCGCGAGGAGTGGGAGCGCGAGGTCGCCATCAACTTCTGGGGCTTCATCAACTGCACTCGCGCCGTCCTCGACTCGATGGTCGAGCAGCGCGCCGGCGCCGTGGTCTCGATCGGTTCCGATGCCGGCCGGATGGGGGAGTGGCGAGAGACCGTCTACTCCGGCGCCAAGGCGGGGATCATCGCGATGTCGAAGTCGCTCGCGCGCGAGGTCGGCTCCAAGGGCATCCGCCTCAACGTCGTCTGCCCGGGCTTCATCCCCGGCCGGAAGGACGCCGGCGGTGACTTCGGCGAGGGATCGATGTGGTCCGGCAGGCAAGGCGAGCAGTTCAGCGACGAGGTGCTCGAGAAGATCGCCAAGAGCTACCCGCTGCGCCGCCTCGGGCGACCCGAGGACATCGCGCCGGCGGTGATGTTCCTCGCGTCAGACGCCGCGTCATACGTAACCGGCCAGACGCTCAGCGTCTCGGGCGGCTACACGATGGCGTAGCGGGCAAGCGGGGCCCCTCTTCCTGATCTCGGCGCGACGCTATCCCGACCGGTCAGGCGGGCTTGGCCTACGCGGGTCTGTTGCGGGCGCCCTCCGCGTACATGGCGTCGATCAGATCGGAATAGTTCTCGCGGATGGTCTTCCGTTTGATCTTCAGCGACGGCGTCCGCTCCCCCTCCGACTCCTCGAAGTCGCGCGGCAGTAGACGGAAGTATTTGACCGTCTCCCAGTGCGCAAGCTTGGCGTTCACCGAGTCCACCGCGCCCTGGACCGCGGCCATGACGCGGGGTTCGTCCACCATCTCCGGCGGGTTACCCGCCAGCCCCAGGTCGCCGAGGACGTTGTCCCACTTCGGCACGATCAGCGCGGTGACGTACGGCCGGCCCTCGCCGACCAGGACCGCCGTCTCCACCATGGCCGTGGCCTGGAGGGCGGACTCGATCGGCTGCGGAGCCACGAACTTGCCGTCCGACGTCTTCATGAGGTCCTTTTTGCGGTCCGTTATCCGCACGAAGCCATCGGAATCCACCTCTGCGATGTCCCCCGTCCTGAGCCAGCCGTCCTCGAGAACCTCGTCCGTGGCCTCCTGGTTTTGGCTGTACCCGCGCATCACCCCGGGGCTCTTCACCAGCAGCTCGCCGTCCTCGTCGAAGCGGATCTCGACCCCCGGCATCGCCTTGCCCACCGTGCCGTAGCGGTGGGAGCCAGGACTGTTGGCGATGGCACCTGAGGTAGTCTCGGTCATGCCCCAGCCGTTGTAGATCGGGATCCCGAGCCGCCAGAAGAAGGATTCCACCGACTCCGCCAGGGGCGCACCGCCGCTGACGAACATCCGGAGCCGGGTTCCTCCGATCCGTTGCCGGACCGGTTTCAGGATCACCCCGCCGAGCGGGCCGAGCCGTCCGGCGACGGCGGAGTTGAAGAGCCAGCGTTTCCAGCGCGGCTGCCTGGCGACCTCGGCCTGGATGCGGTCCACGATCTTCTCGAACATCCGCGGCACGCCCAGCAGCACCGTCGGGTTGACCGACGCGATGTCCTCGGCCAGACGGTCCAGCCCGCGGGAGATGAACCCCTGGCCGCCGGCCAGCAGGCCCACCACCAGCCCTGACTGGCGCTCGAAGACGTGCGAGAAGGGCAGGAAGGAGATCATCACGTCCTCGCTGCCGACCGGGAAGACCTCCAGGCTCGACCGCGCCATCTCAACGAAGTTGGAGTGGGGGAGGACCACGCCCTTGGGGTCGCCGGTGGTCCCCGAGGTGTAGATGATCGTGGCGACGTCGGAGGGTTTCAGCGCTGCCAGGCGGCGCTTCAGCTCAGCTGACGCCTCCGCCGGCGGCCCGCTCTCCATCCATCCGGCAAGGTCGTCATCGACGGCCATGACCGTCACATCCTTCGGCAGCTTGGCGACCAGCTCGGGGCTGCCCGAGATGGCGAGCCGAGCGCCGCAATTGGCGGAGATCTTGGCGATGGAGTCGGGGGTGCTGGTCGGGTAGACCGGGACGGTGACCCCGCCGGCGGCCTGGATCCCGAGGTCGGCAAGGATCCACTCGACCCGGTTTTCGGAGATCAGTAGCACTGCCTCGCCGGGTTCGACGCCGAGCCCGACCAGCGCTCCCCCGATCCGCTCGACGCTGCGGGCGGCCTCGCTCCAGCTGACCGCCTGCCAGCCGCCCTGCGCCCAGCGGTGGGTCATCGGCCGCTCACCGCGGTTGCGGGCCTGCTCGAAGAAAATCCCGACGATCGTCCCCGCCGTCAGCTCTCCTTCCAAGCTACCCGACCGTGTAGCCGAGCGAGGTGGCGGACCTCCGGAGGATGCCGAGCGCGTCCTCGACCCGGGCCGGGTCGGCGCCGGTGCAGCGGAGGGTCAGCTCCTTGCTCTCGAAGTTCGGGTAGGAGCCGACGGCCACCTCCGGGTGCGTCTCCTCGAGCTCCTTCAACACCGGGTAGAAGCGGCCCTCGACGGCGAACCGGATGCGCAGCTCCCGCACCGTCAGCGCGGTGCCACCGGCGAGGTAGCCGGGCTCGATCTCCTCGGCGAAGATCGCCTTCATCTCGGGCGGCACGCCGGGCAGGACGAAGATCCGGGTGCCGTCCACCTCGTAAACCGGGGAGGGCGCGCTGCCGATCCGGTTGCTGAGGACCGCGGCCGCCCCGGCGGGGATCCGGGCCATGCGCAGGTGCCCCTCGTTGAGCTCGGCACTGTCGATCAGCCCCGCCTTCAGCATCCGGTGCAGCCGGCCCTCGATCCGGTCGCGGACCTCCTCGACCACCACCAGCTCGCGGCCCAGGGCGGCGGCGAGGGCGGAGAAGGTGCGGTCGTCGGGCGTCGGCCCGAGACCCCCGGTGAGGAAGACTGTGTCCACCTCGGGGTCGGCCAGGTCCCGGCGAACCTGCTCCACGATCTCCGGCTCGCGGTCGCGGATCTGGCTCGTCCTCTTGAGGGCGACGCCGAGCGCCCGCAGCCGCTGGGCGATCCAGTTGGAGTTGGTGTCCACCGTGTAGCCGCTCAGCAGCTCGTCGCCGATGGCGATGATGGCAGCGGTCATCTTCAGCTGGGGCCGCCCCCTCTTGCCCATAGCCCCTCACCGATTGCGATGATCGCGCCCGTCACCACCAGCAAGGTAGCCCTCCGGTAGGCTTTTCAGTCGGCCTTGATCGAAGTACACGAACTCAGCAAGAGCTACGGAACCCGGGTCGCTGTCGACGAGATCAGCTTCTCGGTGCCGCAGGGGGAGATCCTCGGCTTTCTCGGCCCCAACGGAGCCGGCAAGTCGACCACGATGCGGATCCTGACCGGCTACCTGTCCGCCACCTCGGGAACGGCCTCGGTGGCCGGGTTCGACGTGTTCAGCAACCCGCTCGAGGTCCGGCGCCGCATCGGCTACCTGCCGGAGAGCAACCCTCTGTACAACGAGATGCGCGTCGAGGGCTACCTGGAGCTCTGCTGCAAGCTCCGCGGGGTGGCGCCGTCCCGGCGCCGGGGCCGGATCGACTACGTCCTGACCGCGTGCGGCCTCGAGGACCGGCGCCGCGAGGTGATAGGGAGACTCTCCAAGGGGCTTCGCCAGCGCGTCGGCCTGGCGCAGGCGGTCGTCCACGACCCCGATCTTTTGATCCTGGACGAGCCAACCAGCGGCCTCGATCCCGCCCAGACGCGGGAGACCCGCGACCTGATCGTCGCCCTGGGCAGAGACCACACGGTGATCCTGAGCAGCCACATCCTTCCCGAGGTGAGCGCCACCTGCGACCGGGTGGTCATCATCAATCGCGGCGTGCTGGTCGCCGACGACCGGCCCGACGACCTCGCTCGGCGGATGAGCGAGGGCCACGGGGTCGACGTTGAGATGATCGTCCGCGGCGACTCCGAGGCGGTCCTCAAGAAGGTGAGCGCGATCAAGGGCCTGGACTCGGTCGAGGCCACCCCGCTGCCCGCAGGCGAGTGCCGGATCGCGGTCCACAGTACCGGCGCCGACCCCCGCGAGGACCTCGCCCGGGTGGTGGTGCGAGCCGGTTTCGGACTTCGCGAGCTCCACTCCCGGAGCCTCAGCCTGGAGGACGTGTTCATCTCCCTCACCACCGAGGAGCCACAGACATGGCCCGCGTGAGGAAAAAGCCGGCCGCCGCCCCGGAGCCGGCGGTCGAGGAGACTGTCGCCGACGCGCCGGCGCCGGAGCCCGAGATGGAGCCCGAGCCGGACCCGGAGGCGGTCGCAGAGCCGGCCTGGGTCCGAGGAGGGATGTACGAGCCGATCTACGGCTCGGGCATCACTCGCGTGCTGGCCATCGCCGGCCGCGAGGTGGGCAGCTTTCTGGTCTCTCCGATCGGCTGGGTCATCACCCCGGTCGTGATCCTCATCGTCTCCTGGTTCGGCTACCTGACGCCGGTGCTCGTCGGCAACCAGGCGAGCATGGATTCGGTCTTCAGCCTGGTCGCGTTCCTGCTGATCCTGCCCATCGTCCCGCTGACCACGATGCGGGTGCTGGCCGAGGAGCGCCGCCAGGGCACGCTCGAGATGCTGCTGACCTCCCCGGTCCGCGACTGGGAGCTGGTGGCGGGCAAGTGGCTCGGGTCGCTCGCCTTCTTCGGCCTGATGTTCAGCTTCACGCTGGTCTACGTCGTCCTCTTCCTGGTCTACCTGCCGCATGTCAGCGTCCACCTGCTGGGCGTCCCGCTGAGCTTCGGGGACGTCGACCTCGGCCTCCTGCTCTCCGGCTACCTCGGCCTGCTCGCGCTGGGCGCGTCCTTCATCGCGATCGGCGTGCTCTGCTCGAGCATCACCCAAAACCAGATCGTCGCCGCCTTCCTGACTTTCGGCGCCCTGCTGATCCTCTATTACTGCGGCACCGCGTCCCAGTTCCTCGCGCAGCCCTACGCCGGCTTCTTCGACTACCTCGGAGCCTCCAACCGCTACCAGGGCTTCAGCCAGGGCCAGATCGCCCTCAAGGACGCGGTCTATTTCCTGACGCTGACCTTCGGCTCGCTCTTCCTGGCGACCCGCGTCCTCGAGTCGAGGAAGTGGAGATGAGCGGCTGGGAGCGGCGGCTGGCGATCGGCTGCCTGCTGCTCGGCGTCGTCCTCCTCTTCGTGGGCGGCTCCGACGTGCTGGTGGAGCAAAAGGTCACCGGCAGCGCCTCCTACCCTCTGATCGCCGGCCTGGCACTGGTGATCTCATACGTGATCCTCGACCCGACTGCGGCTCGCGACCTCGTCTCCAGCCGGCGCTCGCGCTTTGGGACCCTGAGCGTGCTGGTCACCGCGGTGGTCGTCGGGATCCTGGTCGCCGTCAACGTGCTGGCGGCGCGCAGCAGCCAATCGCTCGACCTGACCCGCTACCAGATCAACACCCTCGCCCCGGAATCGGTCGACGTGGCCCACCGGCTGACCTCGGAGGCCGACATCACCCTTTGGGACAACAGCAGCGATTCCTCCTATCAGACCGTCGACACCCTGCTCGCCCGCTACCAGGCCGCCTCGGCGCGCATCAAGCTCACGGTCATCGACCCCAACAACGATCCCGCGACCGCTCGCAGCCAGGGCGTGACCGCTCTCGACACCGTGGTCATCCGCTACCAGGGCAAGAGTCAGATCCTCGGGGCCGGCAGCCAGGGTGAGTCCGACATCACCGCCGCGCTCTTGAAGCTGGAGTCGGTCCGCACCCCGGTCGTCTGCTGGGCGGGCGGGGACGGCGAGGCCGACCTCACCAACACCGACCCGCTTCTCGGCTACTCGGAGGCGTCGAACCAGATCCTAAAGGACAACTTCACCATCCAGAACCTGCTCCTCTCGCAGGCAGCCACCATCCCCACCAGCTGCGACCTGGTCGCCATCGTCCGGCCCACCGCCGTCCTGCCCGATGCCACTGTGAAGGTCCTCACCAGCTACCTCGCGGGCGGAGGCCGGCTGCTGATCGCGCTCGACCCCTGGCAGGACACCAAGGTCATCGCCAGCTACAACAGCGTCCTGGCAGCGTTCGGGCTGGCCTTCGACGGTGGCCTGGTCGTACCCGACGCCGCCGACCACGCCAACAACGAGCCCACCGCCGTCGCGGTCGTCGACTACGGCAGCTCGCCGATCGCCACCGGCCTCAACAACCGGGTCAGCTTCTTCCCCGAGACGACCGCCATCAACTCCACCTCGAACGCCGCCGTCACTACGACGGCGGTCGCCCAGACCAACTCCAGTTCCTTCCTCATCACGACGCCGCGCCAGCCGCCCTTCACCCAGCAGACGGGCGACAAGGCCGGCCCCTTCACGATCATGGAGACGGGCGAGATGGCCGGGACGGGCACCCGCAAGTCGCGGGTCGTGGCCGTCGGCACCGGCGCCTTCGCCGAGAACGAGGCGCTCCTCGCGCAGGGCGAGAACGTCCAACTGCTGACGGGCTCGCTCGACTACCTGACCGACCAGGAGCAACTGATCTCCATTCCCCCCAAGCCCTCCACCGCCAAGACGTTGAGCCTCACCCAGGAGCAGCAGAACCTGAACCTGTGGCTCACCCTGCTGCTGATGCCACTGCTGGTCGCCCTCGGCGGCATCGCCGTCTGGTGGCGCCGCCGCCTCACCTGACCCCGCCCAGATGACCAACTGGAAGGGAGCGGCCGTGCTCGGAGCCGTCCTCGTGGCCCTCGCCGTGTACGCCTTCGCGACCCGCCAGGGCCCTGCGACCCCGCCGCCCGTCGTGCTGCTGCCCTGCGTGCCCGGCCAGACAGTCGAGTTCAAGCTGGCGGGCTCCGACGGCAAGGTCATGGACGCCAGGCGCGCCTCGCCCGCCGGCGCCTGGCAGCTGGTCGCGCCGGCTGGGCCGGCGGCCGACGGGACGGCGGTTGACGACCTCGTCTTCGCGGCCGAGTCGATCGCGCCGACCGCCACCATCAACCGGCCGCCGGCGTCCGGCGGGCTCGGTCTCGACCCGCCGTCGCAGGTGGTGACCTGCGCCTTGCAGGGGGGCCGTTCGTATACCCTATCGATCGGCGGTCAGAACTTCGACGGCAGCGGTTACTACGCCCGCGTGGGCGTAAACGCCAAGCTGTACGTCATCCCGTCCGCCCCGGTGGTGAAGTTCCGCGGAGCGCTGGACAACCCGCCGGTAGCGCCGTCCCCATCCCCATCGGGCAGTCCGAGCCCGAGCCCGTCCACGTGATCAGGACATAGCGAAGAGGAAGAAAGAAGAAGAATGGATTCGACAGTACTGCTGGCGCTCGCCGCCGGCGCCCTTGCCGTGATCTGGGCGATCGTGCTCACCGTCCTGGTGATGCGCAAGGCGCCCGGGAACGCCCGCATGATCGAGATCGCGGGCTTCATCCAGGAGGGAGCGAGCGCCTACCTCAACCGGCAGTACATCGTGATCGCCGGCATCGGGGTGGCGATCGCGATCGTGATCTTCTTCTTCCTCGGCTGGCAGACCGCCGTCCTCTATCTCTTCGGCGCGGGGCTGAGCGCGGGGGCCGGCTACGTGGGCATGAACGTCGCCGTGCGGTCCAACCTGCGGACCGCCGAGGCCGCGCGGAGCGGCCTCAACGCGGCCCTCAGCGTCGCCTTCCGGGGTGGCGCGGTGACCGGCATGATGGTGGTCGGGCTCGGCCTCCTCGGCGTCGCCGGCGGTTACCTGGTCTTCCACAACCCGACCTACCTGGTGGGCCTTGCCTTCGGTGCCAGCCTGGTCTCGGTCTTCGCCCGGCTGGGCGGTGGCATCTACACCAAGGCCGCCGACGTCGGCGCCGACCTGGTCGGCAAGGTGGAGGCGGGCATCCCCGAGGATGACCCCCGAAACCCGGCGGTGATCGCCGACAACGTGGGCGACAACGTGGGCGACTGCGCCGGCATGGCGGCCGACCTCTTCGAGACCTACGCGGTGACCATGATCGCCGCCATCCTCCTCGGTTCCCTGCTCTTCGCCGCGCAGCCGGGCTGGGTGGTGTATCCGCTGCTGCTGGGGGGCGCGTCGATCGTCGGCTCGGTGGTCGGCACCCTGGTGGTCCGGATCTACTGGCCGGGCTGGATCATGGGCTCGCTCTACGTCGGCCTCGTCGTCGCCTCGCTGATCTCGATCGCGCTCTTCTGGTTCATAACCAACAGCTTCGTCAGCGGCAACAGCTTGACCAACGCCGCCAAGGGCGGGGTCAACGACCCCTCCAACCTCTTCTGGTGCGGCGTGATCGGCGTTGTGATCACCGTCCTGATCGTCGCCATCACCGAGTACTTCACCGAGACCCGCTACCGGCCGGTGCAGCTGATCGCGCAGGCCTCCACCACCGGCCACGCGACCAACATCATCGCCGGGCAGGCGATCGGGATGATGGCCACCGCCCTGCCGGTGGTGACGATCGGCGTCGGAATCATCTTCGCCTACAACCTCGGCGGCCTATACGGCATCGCGATCGCCGCGGTGGGGATGCTCTCGATGACGGGCATCGTGGTCGCCATCGACTCCTACGGACCGATTACCGACAACGCCGGAGGCATCGCCGAGATGGCGGATCTGCCCGAGGAGGTGCGCGGCATCACCGACCCGCTGGACGCGGTGGGCAACACCACCAAGGCCGTCACCAAGGGTTACGCCATCGGCTCCGCCGGCCTCGCCGCGCTGGTCCTCTTCGCCTCCTACACCCAGGAGCTGACCAAAGCCGGCCACAGCTATAGGTTCGACCTCAGCAACCCCTCGGTCATCGTCGGTCTCTTCCTGGGCGGGATCCTGCCCTTCCTCTTCGGCTCCCTGGCGATGCTGGCCGTCGGCCGGGCCGGAGGCCTGGTGGTGGAAGAGGTCCGCCGCCAGTTCCGGGAGAACCCCGGGATCATGGAGGGGACGGTCCGGCCGTCCTATGGCCAGGCGGTCTCCATCGTCACTGCGGCGGCTCAGAAGGAGATGATTATTCCCGGCATCATCCCCGTCGCCGCGCCCATCCTGGTCGGCTTCATCCTCGGCCCGATCGCCCTCGGCGGCATGCTGGTCGGGGCCATCGTCACCGGCCTCTTCCTGGCCCTCCAGATGACCTCCGGCGGGGCCGCCTGGGACAACGCCAAGAAGTACATCGAGGAGGGCAACCTCGGCGGCAAGGGGTCCGAAGCGCACAAGGCCTCGGTCACCGGCGACACCGTCGGCGATCCAAACAAGGACACCGCCGGCCCCGCGATCAACCCGATGATCAAGGTGGTCAACATCATCGCCATCCTCATCGCGGCCTCGGTCGCTGCCCACTCGCTGCTGCACTAGGCTTCGGCGGCGATGCCGCCCAGACGAGTTCGCAGGAAGGCCGCGCCGCGTGCCCAGCGCGGTCCCGGCCGGCTTCGGCGGTACCTGCTGCTGGAGCTTCCGGCCTGGCTGCTGGTGGGCGTCAGCGTCGCCTACGCGATAGCCGCCGGTGGCGGAGGCTTCGGGGCCTACTTCGAGTTCGCGCTGCTGGTCTCGGCGGTCGCCTGGCTGCTCGCGGGCAGGATGGCCAGCGGCACCTGGCGGAGCCTGCTCTTCGGCGTGGCGCTGGGGACGATGGCCCTCTTCAACCTCCTGGCCGGCGACTTCGTGGGCATCCCACTGGGCGCGCTGCTGCTGCCGGTCACCATCTACCTCGGCGTCGTGCTCGTCTTCCTCGAGCTCGACGCCCGCCTGCCGGGTCGCGCCGCCGCCGTGATCGGCGTGCTCCTCTCGGCAGCCGTCCAGCTGCTTGCACTGAGTTTCCTGCTGCGGCACACCTAGACTTGAGCACCGAGGAGGGCCTGCCCCGATGGATGACTACTCGAAGGAGATCGCCGACCTCCGCCGAGAGATCGACCGGTTGATCGAGGCGGAGGCCGAAGCCCAGGAGATCGCCGAGCTCGAGCTGCAGGCGCGGGTCCTGGAGGCGCTCTACCGGCAGGCCGAGGTGCTCTTCGATCGCGGGCGGGACGAGCCCGACCTCCGCCGGCAGCTACGGATCCGCGGCTACGGCGAGTGGACGCTGGACAACGTCTACGCCTTCGTCTTCGAGACGGCGGTGGAGCTGCCCGAGGTCGAGACCAAGGCCTTCCTGCAGGGCATCTCGCATACGGATTTCGCCGGCCTGCTGATCGCCTCGTAGGATTCGGCCAGCGAGATGAGTGAGCTCCACAACGCCGCACTGCTCCTCGACCGCAACCTGGAGGCGGGCCGAGGGGACAAGGTCGCCATAACCTGGTCGGGCGGGACCGTCACCTACGCCGCCCTCCACGGCCTCGCCTGCGCCACCGGTCTCAGGCTGCGCGAGCTCGGCATCCGGCGGGAGGAGCGCGTCCTGATCGTGATGGACGACTCCCCGGCCTTCGCCGCCGCCTTCTTCGGCGCGATCCGGATCGGCGCGATCCCAGTCCCCGTCAACCCCCTCCTACAACGCAGCGAGGACTACGACCACTACCTCGCCGACTCCCTCGCCCGGGCGACGGTGGTCGACGGGATGACCGTCGACAAGGTGAGGGGAGCCGTCGTCCGGGCGGCCGAAGCGATCCCGCTGCTCGGCGCGGACGAGATCCTGGCCCTGGCGCCGGTGGACACGCCGGCGGCTCCGACCCGCCGGGACGACATGGCGTTCTGGCTCTACAGCTCCGGCTCGACCGGCCTGCCGAAGGCGGTCGTCCACCTCCAGCACGACATCGAGTACACCTGCGAGACCTATGCGCGCAAGGTCCTCGGGATCCGTGAGGCGGACGTCACCTTCAGCACCACCAAGCTCTTCCACGCCTACGGGCTGGGCAACAACCTGACCTTTCCCTACTGGTTCGGCGCTTCGACCATCCTCCACTCCGGCCGCCCGACGCCGCCGGCGGTGCTGGACACCATCGAGGCGCTCCGGCCGACGCTCTTCTTCAGCGCCCCGACGCTCTACAACGCGATCCTCAACTTCGAGGGCGCCAGGGGGCGCGACCTCTCCTCCATCCGCCACTGCGTCGCCGCCGCCGAGGCGCTGCCAGCCGAGGTCTGGAAGCGCTGGAAGGAGGCCTACGGGCTGACCATCCTGGACGGCATCGGTTCCACCGAGATGCTCCACATCTATTGCTCCAACCAGCTCGAGGAGGTGCGGCCCGGCTCCAGCGGGAGGGCGGTCCCCGGCTACGAGCTGAAGATCCTCGACGAGGATGGCGCCCCGGTCGCGCGGGGCGAGGCCGGCGACATGTACGTCAAGGGAGACAGCGCGCTCGCCTTCTACTGGGGACAGCACGAGAAGACCAAGCAGAGCGTGCTCGGCGAATGGTTCTTCACCGGCGACCGGTACCGTCAGGACGACGACGGCTTCTTCTGGTACGAGGGCCGCTCCGACGACATGATCAAGGTCAGTGGGCTCTGGGTCTCACCGGTGGAGATCGAGGGCGTCCTTCTCGAGCACGAGCGAGTCGACGAGAGTGCGGTGGTCGGCATCGAGGTCGACGGGTTCACCCGGATCAAGGCCTTCGTGATCGCCCGGGGAGAGAGCGATCCGGAACTAGCCGCCGAGCTCCAGGAGCTCTGCCGGTCGCGCCTCCAGCGCTACCAGTACCCTCACCTGGTTGAGTTCGTGGCGGAGCTGCCGAAGACGGTGACCGGGAAGATCCAGCGCTACAAGCTGCGCGAGCAGGCTCCCCTTGCCTAGGCGCGTCGCGGTGGTCCCCGGCGACGGCGCCGGCAAGGAGGTCGTGCCGGAGGCGGTCAAGGTTCTGCGGGCGCTGGGCGCCGACCTCGAGTTCGAGGATTTCGAGGTTGGCGCCGACCGCTTCCTGGCGACCGGGGTCGCCCTCGACGACGCCACCTTCGAGCAGTTGAAGGGCGCCGAGGGCATCCTCTTCGGAGCCGTCGGCGACCCGCGGGTGTCCGAGCCCTACGCGGCCGGCGTGCTGCTCCGGATGCGCTTCGAGATGGACCTCTGGGCCAACCTCCGGCCCGCCAGGCTCTACGACCGGCGACTCTCGCCGCTGCGGGACGAGGAGCGCGGAATGGTGGACCTGCTGGTCGTCCGCGAGAACACCGAGGGCGTCTACATCGGAGCCGGCGGCCGCTTCAAGAAGGACACCCCGGACGAGGTCGCGATCCAGGAGGACATCAACACCTACAAGGGCGTGAACCGGATCCTAGAGCACGCCTTCACCCACGCCAGGCGGGACGTCTGCATGGTCGACAAGTCGAACGCGATGGGCTTTGCGGGCGGCCTCTGGCAGTCGCGCTGGAAGGCGGTCGCGGCGGCGCACCAGGAGGTGACGACCCGCCACCTCTACTCCGACGCCTGTGCCATGGAGCTGGTCCGCGATCCCTCCCAGTTCGACGTCATCGTCACCGGCAACCTCTTCGGCGACCTGCTCTCCGACCTCGGGGCGCAGCTGATCGGCGGAATGGGCGTGGCGCCCAGCGCCAACCTCAACCCGGACACCGGCCAGGGCCTCTACGAGCCGGTCCACGGTTCGGCGCCGAAGCTGGCCGGCCGCGGCATCGTGAACCCCGTTGGGGCGATACTGAGCTCGGCGATGATGCTCGCCCAGCTCGGCCTCGTGGCCGAGGCGAAGGCGGTCGAGAGCGCCGTTGCCGCCACGATCCGGGCCGGTGACTGCACCGCGGACCTGGGCGGAAGGCTCTCGACCTCCGAAGCGGGCGACGCCGTCGCCAGGAACCTGTAAGGAGAGGTCAAGGAATTCCGATGGCCATGAACATGACCGAGAAGATCCTCGCCCGCGGCGCGAGACGCGAGTCGGTCAGACCGGGCGACCTGATCCTGGCGAAGGTGGACTTCGCCATGGGCCACGACCTCACCATCCCTCCCGCCAGCAAGATCATGCGTGAGCAGATGGGCGCCCTCAAGGTCTGGGACCCGGAGCGGCTGGCGGTCGTCCAGGACCACTTCCAGCCCGCCAAGGACACCGCCTCGGCCGCCCTCGGGAAGACCACCCGCGAGTGGGCCAAAGGGATGGGGATCAGGTGGTACTTCGAGGTCGGCGACGGCGGCATCTGCCACACCGTGCTGCCCGAGCGGGGGCTTGTCCTGCCCGGCGAGCTGATCGTCGGCGCCGACTCGCACAGCTGCACCTATGGAGCCCTCAACAACTTCGCGACCGGGATCGGCTCGACCGACCTCGCCTGCGTGCTCTCGCTCGGCGAGCTCTGGTTCCGCGTCCCCGAGACGCTGAAGTTCGTCTATCACAACCGCCTCGGGGAGTGGGTGGAGGCGAAGGACCTGATCCTCGCCGTCATCGGCCACCTCACCGTCGACGGCGCTCGTTCGATGGCGATGGAGCACACCGGCGAGGCGCTCAAGCACATCGACATGGAGGGTCGCCTGACGATGACCAACATGGCCATCGAGGCGGGTGCCAAGAACGCGATCATGGAGTACGACGAGGTCACCGAGGAGTTCCTCCGGGGCCGCGCCAAGCGCCCTTATACGCCGGTCTCCTCCGACCCCGACGCCGAGTACGAGCGGGTCTTCGAGTTCGACGCGGAGAGGGTCGAGCTTTCCGTCGCCAAGCCGATGTCGCCCGACGCCTACGCCCCGCTCTCCGAGGTGGCGGGCACCAAGCTGGACCAGGTCTTCATCGGTTCCTGCACCAACAGCCGGATCGGCGACCTCCGGCGGGCGGCCGCAGTCCTCAAAGGCCGCCACGTCCATCCCGACACCCGGCTCCTGATCACACCCAGCTCGACCGAGACCGCCAAACAGGCCGAGCGAGAGGGGTTGATCCGGATCTTCTATGACGCCGGCGCCTCCTGGACCGTCTCCACCTGTGGCGCCTGCCTCGGCGGCCACATGGGCGTGCTGGGTGAGGGCGAAACCTGCCTCAGCACCACCAACCGGAACTTTCCGGGCCGGATGGGCCACCCCAAGGCCCTTGTCTACCTCTCGAACCCGGTGGTGGCGGCCGCCTCCGCGGTGGCGGGGGAGATCATCCACCCGGCCGAGATCATGAAGCGAGAGCCGGTGGGCGTATGACCGCCGAACGGGGCCTCGTCCTCCGCGGCAACGTCTGGAAGTTCGGCGACAACGTCGACACCGACCAGATCATCCCGGCCCGCTACGCGATCTACTCGTTGGACGAGAAGGTGCTCGGCGAGCACGCGATGGAGGACGTGCCCGACAACGCCGGCTGGTCGAAGAAGGTGACGGCGGGAGACATCCTGGTCGCCGGCTCCAACTTCGGCTGCGGCTCCTCTCGGGAGATCGCCCCGGTCGCCATCCGCGCCGCAGGCATCAGCGCGGTGATCGCCGACTCCTTCGCGCGGATCTTCTTCCGCAACGCGATCAACATCGGCTACCCGATCCTCCAATGCCCGCAGGCGGCGGAGGCGGCGCGGCAGGGAGACCAGCTGGAGGTAGACCTCGAGGAGGGGATCATCCGCAACCTCACCCAGGGCGACGAGTACCGCGCGGAAGCCTTCCCCGAGTTCATGACCGAACTGATCCACATGGGCGGCCTGGCCCCCTGGGTGCGCAAGCGCCTGGCTGAGAAGGAAGCCGCCGGCAAAGCATGAGCGACGACGGGCCCGTCGAGCTGCAGGAGCCGCTCGAGGAGCTCGCCCGCGACCCCCGGCGCTTCTCCCACGACCTGGTCTTCCCTCCGGTCGAGAAGATCCGCGTCTACGACGACACCCTACGTGACGGCGAACAGATGCCGGGCGTCGCCTTCAGCCCGCATGACAAGTACGAGCTGGCTCGTTCGCTGAGCGACATCGGCGTCCACCTCATGGACGTCGGTTTTCCCGCCGTCGGCGGCAGCGAGCGGGAGACCCTGAAGCTGGTCCTCGAGGGCAAGCGGCGCGGCGAGCTCCGCCCAGACCTCGAGGTGGTCTGCATGATGCGGTCCAACCCGGCCGACATCGACGCCACCTTCCGCGTCATGGACGAGCTGGGTTACCCGCGCGACTCGGTGACTTACTTCATCTTCTCCAGCGCCTCCGACCTGCACGTGAAGTACAAGCTGGGCCGGACGCTGCTCGCCCGGGAGGGAATCCCGACCAGCGAGTGGCTGGAGTTGCCGGTCAAGTTCTACCGCGAGGCGAACCTGCGGATGATGTGCGAGGCGATCGCCTATGCGAAGTCGCAGGGCGCGAAGGAGATCGAGTTCGGTGGCGAGGACGGTTCTCGCGCCGACGTCTCCTACATCTCGGAGATCCACCGGGAGGGTTTGAAGGCGGGCGGCACGCGGCCCTCGACTCCGGACACGGTCGGCTGCTACTCACCCTTCGCGGTCCGCGAGTACATCCCCGCCATCAAGGCGGCCGCGCCCGACGCCCCGCTGGTGGTGCACTTCCACAACGACCTCGGGGTCGGCGCCTGGAACACGGTGATGGCGCTGGGAAGCGGAGCGGAGGTCTTCACAACGTCGGTCAACGGCATCGGCGAGCGCACCGGCAACGCACCCATGCACGAGGTGCTGCTGCAGCTCCGCTACCTCTTCGGGATCGAGATTCCCGGCTTCCACTACGAGAAGCTGCGCGAGCTCGGTCACACGCTGGAACGGCTGAGCGGGATCCCCGTCCCGCCAACCGCGCCCGGGATCGGCCACAACGTCTTCAGCCACGAGTCCGGCATCCACACCGCGGGGATGCTGATCCACCCGGCCATCTACCAATTCATCCCTCCCTCCGACCTTGGTACCGACATCCGCTACGTCTACGGCAAGCACTCGGGCGCGGTGGTCATCGAGCACGCGCTGCGGACCAACCACCTCGCCTACGACTCGGAGCTGGTCGGGCAGGTGATGAACGAGGTCAAGCGGCTGCGCGAGGAGCGCGCCGAGCGGGCCGACTTCCAAGGGTTCTCGCGGTCCTACTACGGGCACCTGGATGGGATGGGCGTCAGCGAAGAGGAGGTGGTCGAGATCGCCGCCGCGCTGGCGGAAAAGCCGACCGCCTGAGAAATGGAGGCCTCCCAAGCCCCGGCCCCCGGCAGCCGCGAGGATTTCCTTCGCATCCATCGCCTGATGGCCCTGACCAAGGCGCTCGACGACCGCATGCACATCCTGGTCAGGCAGGGCAGGGCGCCATTCGTCGGCTCAGCCCGCGGGCACGAGGGCATCCAGGTCGGCGCGACGGCGGCGCTGGACGGGCCTGATGACTGGTTGGTGCCGCACTACCGGGGGCTGGGCAACGTGGTGACGATGGGGATGACCGCCCGGGAGTGGATGCTGGCGGTGTTCGCCAAGGCGGCAGACCCGCTCACCGCCGGTCGCAACATCCCCGGTGGCTGCTTCGGTTTCCGGGAGCGAAGGGTCGTGACGGTCTCCCAGGTGGTGGCGAGCTGGCTGCCCAAGGCGGCCGGGATGGCCTACGCCGCCAAGCTCCAGCACCGCGATTCGGTCTTTCTCTGCAACTTCGGCGACGGCGCCACCTCGACCGGCGACTTCCACGAGGCGCTGAACTTCGCCGCGGTCCACAAGCTGGCGGTGGTCTTCGTCTGCGAGAACAACGGCTACGCGATCTCGGTCCCGGTCTCCCGCCAGGCCGGCAACCCGGAGATCTGGCGGCGGGGAGCCGGCTACGGGATGGCGGCAGTGCAGGTCGACGGCTCCGACGTCCCGGCCGTCTACGCCGCGGCCCGCGAGGCCGTGAGCCGAGCCCGGGCGGGCGAGGGCCCGACCCTGATCGAGGCCCGGATCCGCCGGATCAATTCGCACACCTCGGAGGACAACCAGGCCAGGTACCGGACGGCGGAGGACATCGCGGAGGCCCTGGCCCATGATCCCGTGGCGCGCTTCGAACGCTGGCTGGGTGAGAAGGGCTGGCTGCCGACCGCGGAGGCGGACAAGATCCGCCTGGAGTACGAGCGGGAGTCGAGCGAGGCCGCTGACTGGGCCGAGGCTCAGCCCGACCCGCGGCCCGAGGACACGCTTAGCAACCTCTTCGCGCCCGCCTAGCCTAGCCTTAGCCTAGCCTAGCCTAGTCGCCGGCGGTCTTGCGGCAGCCCCAGGGCCCGACGCGTATGCGCGCAACCAGCATCCAGGCGAAGAGCGCCAGGGCGAGGATGGCAAGGAGAAGGTTGGGGACCAAGAACGCCGGCGGCC
>Ga0307372_10002182_pt1 | contig 32850 bp, 26 predicted proteins | sample OX1MG_FD_202533 | JGI IMG/M metagenome (GOLD analysis project Ga0307372, IMG submission 202533) | Soil microbial communities from Risofladan, Vaasa, Finland - OX-1 | ecosystem: Environmental > Terrestrial > Soil > Coastal area > Acid sulfate soil | place: Finland: Risofladan, Vaasa | collected... | reverse complement strand
TGGCGAACTTAAGCGGGTTGTCGATCGCGTACTGTTGTTGCACATAAGTCGCGCGACGGCTGTTCTCGAAATAGTCGATGCCCTTGACGCGCATGAACGCGTCCTGAATGCCGCGAAAATCAATCCAAAGATGCGAGAGTTGGTGTGTGAACAACGGCCCGGCGTAAAGATATTCGTATCCGTAACAGTGTTCCCACCGGTAAGTGGAAGCCCATGCTGCGTAACTCTCCACGGGTAGCGGATGCGTCGGCGAGCCCAGCCCCAGGATGTAAAGGAGCATCGCCTCATCGTAGCTTTCCCAACGGAATTTGAGGAATCCGCTCTCGGGTTTCCAGCCGTGCGTAACCGTTGCGCCACGGTTTTGCGCCCATTGCCAATCCGCGCGGCGATAGAGCGTGTCGGCGAGGGTGCGGATTTCATGCTCGTCGGAGGTATCCGCATCAAAATACACTCCCGCAGTCAACGCACCCGCCAGCAGAAAAGCGCTGTCTATCGTTGAAAGTTCGCATTGCCAGGCGCGCTCGCCGGTCCGCATGTCGAGGAAATGATAGTAAAAACCCTGGTAGCCGGTGGCCTCGGGTTCGGGGCCTTGCCGGCTGTTCCGGAAAAAACGCAGCGTGGTCAGCGTTCGTTCTACCGCTGCGGCACGCGGCATGAATCCGCGCTCGACAGCCACCGGATAAGCCGCCAGCGCGAAGCCGGTAGCAGCGATACTGGCGGGCCAATCCGCTGCGGTCTTGTCGATCACCAGCCCGTTGTCTGGATTCGTCTCATGCAAAAAGTAGCTGAATGATTGGTGCTGAAGCCTTTCCAGCTCAGCTTCGCCGATTGGTTTCCCGCTGCTCACGGTTTCACCTGGAGGCAATCTTCGGCTCATGCGCGGGCGCCGCCAGCGCAGCATCCACGATGGTCTGTGCTTCCGCCAGTATACGGCGCAGATGATCCGCTCCGCGAAAGCTCTCAGCATATATCTTGTAGATGTCTTCGGTGCCGGACGGGCGCGCCGCAAACCATCCACTCGCGGTAATCACCTTCAAACCGCCGATGGGTGCGCCGTTGCCAGGAGCCTTGGTGAGGATGCTCTGGATTTTTTCGCCAGCCAGCTCCGCGGACGGTATCTGCTGTGGTGAGAGCTGCGCGAGCATTTGCTTTTGCTCCGGGGTAGCTGACGCCTCAACACGATCGTAAACGGGTTCGCCGAACTCGCGCGTGAGTTCAACGTAGAGTTCGCTGGGATCGCGGCCCATGCGCGCGGTAATCTCCGCCGATAGCAAAGCCGGGACGATGCCGTCTTTATCTGTCGTCCAGACGCTGCCATCCAGACGGATAAAGGATGCACCAGCACTCTCTTCTCCGCCAAAGCCAAGCGAGCCGTCGAGCAAGCCATCCACAAACCACTTAAAGCCGACCGGCACCTCGTAGAGCTTACGGCCGAGCTTGGTCGTGACGTGGTCGATCATTCGGCTACTTACTACCGTCTTTCCAACGGCTGCGTCCTTGCTCCACTTAGGTCGATGCTGGAAGAGGTAGAAAATGGCGACCGCGAGGTAATGGTTGGGGTTCATCAATCCGGCCGTGCGGGTGACGATGCCGTGCCGATCAGCGTCGGTATCGCAAGCGAAGGCGATATCGTAGCGATCCTTGAGGTCGATTAAGCTTTGCATTGCGTAGCGCGAGGACGGATCCATGCGAATCCGACCGTCCCAATCGACCGTCATGAACCGGAATGTCGGATCGACGACCTCGTTCACGACGGTGAGATTCAAACGATAGCGCTCGGCAATCGGGCCCCAATAGTGAACCTCGGCGCCACCAAGCGGATCCACGCCCATACGGATGTTCGCGCCGCGAATCGCGTCCAGGTCGAGGACGCGGCCAAGATCGCTTATGTAAGCATTGAGAAAGTCACGCCGGTGCGTGCTGGCGGCGCGCTGGGCGCGCTCGTAAGTGATTCTTTTTATGCCTTGGAGGCCGCTTTCCAGCAACGCATTGGCCCGGGCCTCGATCCATCCTGTGACGTCCTTGTCTGCCGGCCCGCCGTTGGGCGGGTTGTACTTGAAGCCGCCGTTGTCGGGCGGATTGTGCGAAGGTGTGATGACAATGCCATCCGCCATTCCCTTCTCGCGGCCGTGGTTGAAAGTGAGTATTGCGTGAGAAATCACAGGAGTGGGCGTGTATTCATCCTTATCCGCGAGCATGACTTCCACACCGTTGGCCGCCAGCACCTCGAGCGCGCTGGCACAAGCCGGAACTGACAGTGCATGCGTGTCGATGCCGAGGAACAGCGGGCCGTCGATGCCCTGGCGTCTGCGGTAATCACAAATGGCCTGGCTGATGGCCAGCACATGCCATTCGTTGAAAGTGTTGTCGAAGGCGGAGCCACGATGCCCCGAGGTGCCGAACGCAACCCGCTGCGCGGCGATTGACGGATCGGGTCGCTCAGCATAATACGCAGTCACCAGTTTCGGAACATTCACCAGTACCGAGGGCGGGGCGGGTTTGCCTGCCAGGGGACTTATTTTGACAGCCGCATCTTTTGCGTTACTCATTCGGCACCTGTGATGCTTGCGAGTGGCGGCTTTCGACTGAGGTGGAAGCAAACATTCATAAACGGTTCATCGTCCTTTCAAGTTCAGGAGCGCCAGCATTTCGATCCGCAGGAAACCCGGAGCCGGCGTTCTCAGCGTTCGGTCCCGTGCAGTGCAAGCTCCGTGGGGTGTGTCGTCTGTATGATGTCCCTGGCCTTGGCCACTTCGGCTGCCGTGCCGTGAGCCAGTAGCATGAACTTGTCAGCCTTGAGCGCCGACTCGTATTTCATCGCGCTGTCCTTAGGAATACCGATGCTGTAGAGCCCTGCGCAAGCCGCCCATCATCACCGCGCCTTCGAGCCCTGCAACAATCCGTCCAACCAGAGGGTCGGCTACCAGCACTGGTCCAACTCCCGGAATAGCGAAGAAGCCAGCTCCGACCTTAGGCATCAGGTGTTCCACCAGTCGATCGTGTTGTGACGAGTCACCGGCGACGCCACAGTCAGGATCTCCTGGTGCCGCGCTCCTACCGCTGCAAACCCTCTGCTAAGAGTGCGCGCGACGGCCGTCCAAAGCAAAGAATCTTTAGTTATCTGAAGAACATGTCGTGCCAGTCGCGGGCTGGACCAGGCCTTCGACCGCGTCTGGCGCGGGAACCGCCGGAAGCTGGCTTTCTCCGATGCCGTCAAAAAGACGAAGCAGGCCTTAACCACATAGGTTCACCTCCGTATCCGGTTGGAACGCAGGTAAATAAGTAACCTTACCTGATTTCGGCCTTTACCGTGCCTGCCCCCGACCATCTTTATGCGCCCGCACAGCCCGCGCGGTGACGTGTACAGTATCGATCAAGCTCCGAAACTGAGCTAGATGCCGAGCCCACCATTGGTCGGCGTCCCAGGCGGCGACTCTATCGGGCCGGGGCAAGGGTTTCGGCTTCTCACGCCATCGGTGCCAGTCGCGGTAAAGCGCGTCGATGCTGCCGTTCATGTCGAGCCCTGCACTAACAAGTGCTGCGCGAGTCAAACGGTATTGTTCTTCAAGTTTGATGTTGGCGATGGTCATCAATAACTCCCGAGATGAACGGTGCCAGGTGCGAGCTCAAATATCCTACTCACGCTGTTCAGGTGCGCTTAGCGCGTCATAATTATTCAGCGAAGACCAACCGGAGCGGGGATGTTTGAGGCTTCGCGCATCTTGATACACCTGCACGATACTACCACACACGGTGCCTCCGAAGTGACTTGATCCACAAAATAGACGTGCCGTGCCGAAGCGGTCAAAAATGTCATTCGCAAGGAAAGTCGTTCAGGCGCGAGGACCAAACACATGCCACGTGGATGCCTGGCGCATGCCACCCAGTCGACGCCTTGCTGAACTCATGGCCTGGCACGGCAGTAGGCGTGGTTCAGTACTCGTCGGAATGTTGCCGCATCGCGCAAGATCGAGTTTAACGTGTTAAACTGTGGATGCGCGTCGTTGCTGAAAACTCGGGTTCGGACGTCGCGTTGCGCATCTCTGTCGAGACCACCACACGTGCCCGATAGGATTGTGCTTAGAAAAAAAAGACCGGCCGAGGGATGACATTGGGTCAGAAGTTTCTCACCTGATTGCGAACAAGACTTGACAATTGCATGTTTTCGCCACGCTCTCGCACCAACGCAACCGGGTTCGACGTGGTTGATCGCGACAATGGATCGCCTGCGCAGGAGTGAGATGAAACGAGCGATGAATTATTTCGCGCCTCGCTTTGGGAGCGTTTAGGAACTGAGAGGCAGTGTGAATCTTGCGTTCCTTCGCACTCTGAAGGCTCCGTCCGCCGCTTTTGCCCCGGCGGCGGAAGAGCCGATTCGCGCGGAGCTGTTCAGCATCGAGCGCCTTGCGCAACATGCTGAAAGCCTTGCGGCAGCTCAGCACATCACGGCCAGGCCCATCACCGGTCGACGGCTTACCGGGCGACTTCGGGAGAACGGCCGGGTGGTGCTTGAAGCGTATCGTGCTGTCGCGAAAGAAATCCGTGAGGAACGCGTCATCACCCAGGCGGCAGAGTGGTTGATCGACAATTTTTATGTGGTGCGGGAACAGATCCGCGAAATCCGACGCGATCTTCCACGCCGATTCTACCGCGGGTTGCCCAAGCTTGCGGCGGGTCCACTTGAGAGTTATCCGCGTGTGTTCGGGATAGCGTGGGCTTTTGTCGCGCATACCGATAGCCGATTCGATCCACAGATGTTGCGCCGGTTCGTGCAGTCCTATCAGCGCGTGCAGCCTTTGACGATCGGTGAGCTCTGGGCCCTTCCGATTACGCTTCGGGTGATACTCGTGGAAAATTTGCGACGCCTCGCAGAGCAGATCATGAGTGGTCGAGCGGCGCGCCAGGAAGCCGATGCTCTGGCTGACCGACTACTGGGAGTCGGCAATCGAGAGGCCGAGGCGGCGAGCACCGTATTGCGAGGGTTCGACCAAACGCCCTTACCCGCGGCCTTCGCGGCGCAGTTAATTCAGCGCCTGCGCGATCAGGGTCCGAGCGTGGCGTCGGCACTCCTGTGGCTGGACCAACGCCTTGCAGCCCAAGGAATCACTGCAGACGAGAGCGTCCGCGAGGAGCATCAGCAACAGGGCGCGGTGAATGTAACGGTGCGCAACGTGATCACAAGTATGCGCCTGATATCTGATGTCGAGTGGGCCGATTTCTTCGAGAGCGTGAGTCTCGTCGATACTACGCTCCGCGCCGACGCTGGCTTCGCCGAAATGGATTTCGCCACGCGGGATAAATATCGGCATGCGATCGAAGAGCTGGCGCGCGGCTCGGACCAACCGGAGCTCGAAGTCGCCCGGCGCGTGATGGCGGCCGCCAAGCGCGGTGCAGCCGAGCCACGCAGCCGCGATGACGCAACCGCTCGCCGCCAGCAGGATCCCGGCTATTATCTCATCTCGAAAGGGCGGCGGGCTTTCGAGCAGGAGCTCGGATGCCGTGTGCCGATAAGCGAATTGCTGGTTCGCGCCAATGCGGCCGCGGGGATACTGGGCTATGTGGGAGCGATCGTCGTCATCGGCGCGTTCATCATGGCTTTGCCGTTGCTCGCCGTGGCGGAGTATGGCGTCGGCGGATGGGGCCTCTTCTTATTCGCACTGCTTGCCTTAGAGCCGGCATCGGATTTGGCCATGGCGCTGGTCAACCGCGGGGTCACGCGCCTGGTCGGCCCGACGACCCTGCCTGGCCTCGAGCTGCGTGAGGGGGTGCCGTCGAACTTGCGCACGGTAGTGGTCGTGCCCACGCTGCTAACGACAAGAGCCGCGCTCGAGGAACAGATCGAACGCCTGGAGATTCATTACCTGGCAAGCCAGGATGGCGATCTCCGCTTCGCTCTGCTCTCGGACTGGACAGACTCTGATACCGAGAGTGCGCAAGGCGATGAGGAGCTTCTCGCCGCCGCCGCCGAGGGAATCGCACGCTTGAATGGACGGTACGGTCCGGCAGCGGACGGTGACCGCTTCCTCCTGTTCCATCGTCGGCGAATCTGGAATGAAGGGCAAGGAAAGTGGATCGGATGGGAGCGCAAGCGTGGGAAACTGCACGAGCTGAATCGCTTGCTTCGTGGCGCGACCGACACCACCTTTGTGGCGATCGACGGCCGCTCACCGATCCCACCTCCGGGCGTCCGCTACGTGATCACTCTCGACGCCGATACTCGGCTACCGCGAGGAACCGCTAGACGCCTGATCGGGAAGATGGCGCATCCGCTCAACCGTCCGCGGCTGGATCCGGATAGCTGCCGGGTGGTCGAGGGGTACGCGGTGCTGCAGCCGCGAGTTACCCCGTCGATGCCGAGCGGCCGTGAGGGGTCGCTTTTCCAGCGCATCTTCACCAGTCCGAGCGGACTGGACCCCTACGCCTTCGCGGTGTCCGACGTCTACCAGGATCTCTTTGGCGAAGGTTCTTACACTGGCAAGGGAATCTATGACGTAGACGCCTTCGAGGCCGCCCTCGATGGACGGATGCCCGAGAGCACTCTGTTGAGTCACGATCTGTTGGAGGGAATTTTCGCGCGGGCCGGATTAGTCTCCGATATCGAGGTTGTCGAAGAGTTTCCGTCGCGCTACGACGTCGCCGCGGCTCGCCAGCATCGCTGGGCGCGTGGCGATTGGCAGTTGCTGCCCTGGATTTTCGGCTCTGGGAGGGATTCCAACGGCAGCCAAGGCCGAAATGTGATTCCGTTGATCGGCCGTTGGAAAATGCTGGACAACCTGCGCCGAACGCTGTCAGCGCCGGTCGCCTTTCTTGCATTACTGGCCGGATGGACCTTGCCTTTCACTGCCGCTGCGCTTTGGAGCGGGTTCGTAGTCGCGACGTTCGCGATTCCCGCCTTGCTCCCGGCTTTCGCCGGGATTGTGCCGCGAAGGCTCGGAATCTCGCAGCGGAGACACTGGCGCTCGGTGCGCGCGGACTTCGCCCTCGCTCTGTCACAGATAGGACTTCTGGTCACGCTTCTCGCACATCAGGCATGGTTGATGACCGACGCCATCACGCGAACAATCTTCCGTCTGTTAGTGAGCCGTCGGAGGCTGCTCGAGTGGGTTACCGCGGCTCAGGCGAACATCAGCACCCGGCACGATCTCATTAGATCGTATTGGTGGATGGCGGGCGGTGTCGCCCTCGCCGCGGTGGCTGGCATCATCGTCGTATGCGTCGATCCTGGCTCATGGGTGATCGCGTCACCATTCGTGATCCTGTGGGCGCTCTCGCCGGCCGTCGCGCGATGGGTCAGTCTTGCGCCGCCCGTGGGAGGTCCTAATCCGGTCTCCGGCGCTGATGCGCGAACACTTCGCCTCATCGCACGGCGCACATGGCACTTCTTTGAAACCTTCGTCACCGCGGCCGATCACATGCTTCCTCCGGACAACTTCCAGGAAGAACCAAAGCCGGTGCTGGCCCATAGGACATCGCCCACGAACCTTGGACTATACCTTCTTTCGGTGGTCGCCGCCCGCGATTTTGGCTGGCTGGGTACCATTGAGTCGGCCGACCGTCTGGAGGCGACGCTCGCGACGATGAACCGGCTCGAACGGTTCCGTGGTCACTTCTTCAACTGGTACGACACGCATGATCTTCGTCCGCTGGATCCGAAGTACATCTCGTCGGTGGACAGCGGGAATCTGGCGGGACACCTGATCGCGCTTGGGAACGCCTTGCGGGAGATGATCGGCAGTCCCGTGGTAGGTCCGGAATGGCTTGCCGGAATCGATGATACGCTGCAAATCACACGCGACTCCCTGCGCGTGCTCGCTGATGGTCGGCGGACTCAAACGGTGACTCGAAAGCAATTGGACGAAGCGCTCGACATTCTCTCAGCTTCGCTCCGAGACGCTCCCACCACTCCAACCGGCATCGCCGAGCGGTTGGGTGAGCTCGTGGCTTATTCCCACACGGTGGTCGACATTGCGCGAGCGTTGGGCGCGGAACGAGGCGATGGCGCTGACGCCGGACTGCTTAAATGGGCAGAGGCCATGCATGGGTCGATCCTGAGTCGTCAGCGCGACCTTGAACAGTTGATGCCGTGGGCGAGTCTCGTCGCTGGCGACGCTGCGCTCGTCGCTGCAGCGAGCGCGGATAGAAACGCTTCTCTAGAGCAGGAGCTTGCGTCCATCTTTGACTCGGTGCCGACTCTGGCCGATCTGCCCGATCGCTGCGAAACGGCGATCCGGGCGCTCGCGCGCTACTGCTCGGGAGGTGACTCGCAAACGCCTGGAGCAGCGGACTCGCAGGTGCGAACCCACGCTCTGACGGACGCCTTCAAGCACTCCGCGAACGCCGCCCGGTCGCTTAGGGGACGCCTTGAGGCGCTCGGCGAGCTGACGAAGAAAATGTTCCAGGCGATGGAATTCGGCTTCCTCTTCGACCCAGAGCGCCAGCTCCTGGCAATCGGCTATCGGATCAAGGAGAGCGCTCTCGATCCCAACTGTTACGACCTGCTCGCCTCTGAAGCGCGCCTGGCGAGCTTCGTCGCAATCGCCAAGGGTGACGTTCCGATGCGGCATTGGTTCCGTCTCGGACGCGATCTGACGCCAGTAGATCGAGGTGCGGCGCTGATCTCATGGTCGGGGTCGATGTTCGAATATTTGATGCCGTCGCTGGTGATGCGTGCGCCAGAAGAGAGTCTGCTCGCACAGACGAAGCGCCTCGTCGTCCGCCGGCAGATGGAGTACGGTGTCGAATCTGGCGTACCGTGGGGCGTCTCGGAATCCGCGTACAATGCGCGCGACCTGGAGCTTACGTACCAGTACTCAAATTTCGGCGTCCCCGGGCTGGGGCTCAAGCGCGGGCTCAGCGAGAACGTCGTCGTCGCCCCTTACGCGACCGCGCTGGCCGCGATGGTCGAGGCGAAGGCCGCAGTGCGAAACTTCGCACGTCTTGCGGCGGCCGGTGGCGTTGGCCGGTATGGTTGCTATGAGGCTCTGGACTATACCCCGGCGCGCATACGTGAGGGTGAGGAAGTGGCGATCGTTCGTGCCTATATGGCCCATCATCAGGGGATGACCCTGGTGGCGATCGCCAACGCTCTCCACGACGGGGCGATGCGCGCCCGCTTTCACGCCGAGCCCATCATCCAGGCGACTGAGCTCTTGCTGCAGGAGCGAACTCCGCGTGATGCGGAGGTTAGTCATCCTCGCGCCGACGAGGTGGCTGCGGCCGCCAACGTCCGCGAACTCATTCCACCGATGCCGCGCCTGTTCACATCGCCTCACCAGTCGATTCCTCAGACCCACCTGATCTCAAACGGCAGTTATGCGGTGATGATGACCGCGGCTGGCTCGGGATACAGCCGCTGGCGTGACCTCGCGGTCACGCGTTGGCGCGAGGACACTACCTGCGATTCCTGGGGTACCTACGTCTTCATCCGCGACGCGGGTAGTGGCGAAGTATGGTCGGCGGGGTACCAGCCAAGCGGAGTCGAGCCCGATAGTTACCGGGCGGCGTTCTTCGAGGGACGAGCCGAAATCGTCAGGCGCGACGGAACGATTAGGACTGCACTGGAAGTCGCGGTCTCGTCGGAGGATGATGCAGAGGTTCGCCGAGTGTCTATCTCCAACCTCGGGAGCCGTGTTCGGGACATTGAGCTGACCTCGTATACAGAGGTCGTGCTGGCACCCCCGGCGGCAGACGCCGCGCACCCAGCCTTCTCCAATCTGTTCGTGCAAACGGAGTTCGTCGCCGGTATCGGTGCCATCCTGGCCACCCGGCGGCCACGGTCGCCCGACGAGCCTGAGGTTTGGGCAGCGCACCTCGCCGTCGTGGAGGGCGAGGCGGTGGGCGGTGCACAGTTCGAGACCGACCGGGCACGGTTCCTGGGTCGCGGACGTGGGATCCGGACGCCAGTCTCGGTGATCGACGGGCGGCCGCTGTCCAACACGGTCGGTGCGGTGCTTGATCCGATCTTCAGTCTTCGTCGCCGTTTGAGACTGGCGCCGGGAGCCACCGCGCGCATCGCATTCTGGACCTTGGTCGCGCCATCGCGCAGCGAAGCGCTCGACCTGGCCGATAAGCACCACGACCCAGCGGCGTACGAGCGCGCCGTCACTCTGGCCTGGACCCAGGCTCAGGTGCAGCTGCATCATCTCGGCATTAGCCCTGACGAAGCGCATCTCTTCCAACGTGTTGCCAATCATGTGCTCTATACTAACCCCACGATGCGGCCTTCGTCCGAGGTGCTCAAGCGGAGCGATAGTGGACCGTCGACGCTGTGGGCACACGGGATCTCCGGCGATCTGCCGATCGTGCTGGTCCGGATCGATGCAGCCGAAGAGCGGGGCATCGTTCAGCAATTACTCCGCGCCCACGAGTATTGGCGGATGAAGCAGTTAGCGGTCGATCTGGTGATTCTCAACGAAGGGCCGCCGTCCTACGATCACGATCTGCAGGCTTCGCTCGAGGCGCTGGTCCGGTCGAACCAATCGCGGTCGCAGGCTGAGGTAGGAGCCGCGCGGGGAAGCGTGTTTGTCCTCCGGGGCGGCCTGATATCAGCCAAAACGCGCAGCCTCCTACAGACCGCCGCACGAGCGGTGCTACTCAGCCACCGCGGAAGTCTTCTCGAGCAGATCGAACGTCTGGAGGAATCCGAGGTTGCCGCCGCGCCACCGCCCAGACCCTCGCCGGTGAATGAAGTATCGGAGGCCGCGCCGCTGCGACCGAAGCTCGAGTTTTTCAATGGCCTCGGCGGCTTCGCGGCCGGCGGACAGGAATACGTGACAGTTCTCGGCGAGGGGCAATGGACGCCGGCGCCCTGGGTCAATGTAATTGCCAACCCCTCCTTCGGCTTTCAAGCGTCGGTCGAGGGTGGTGGTTACACGTGGTCGATCAACAGTCAACAGAACCAGCTCAGCCCCTGGTCCAACGACTCCGTAAGCGATCGGCCCGGTGAAGTGATCTACCTTCGGGACGAAGACTCCGGAGAACTCTGGGGTCCGACGGCACTGCCGATTCGCGAGGAAGCCCAGCCGTATGTCGTCCGGCACGGCCAAGGCTACAGCCGTTTTGAGCACACTTCGCACGGCATCTGGCTTGAGCTTTTGCAGTATGTGCCGGTCGATGACCCGATCAAAATTTCTCGCCTGAAGATCCGGAATCTCTCGGGGCGATCCCGGCGGCTCTCAGTCATTGCATACGTGGAGTGGGTGCTGGGCAGTTCCCGCGCCACTTCCGCGCCGTTCGTCGTGACCGAGATCGATTCTGAGACCGGAGCGATGTTGGCAACGAACCACTGGAGGCCCGGGTTTAGCAGTCGCGTGGCGTTCGCAGACCTCGCCGGACGCCAAGTCGCCTGGACCGGCGACCGGACGGAGTTCCTTGGCCGCGACGGCACTCTCGACCATCCAGCCGCACTTGAAAGTGGAACAGTCCTCTCCAATCGAGTCGGTGCCGGCCTCGATCCATGCGGCGCTCTCCAGACCCGGCTCGAACTCGCGCCAAACGCGGCGACCGAGATCGTTTTCTTTCTTGGTGAGGCAGCGACCACAGTGGAAGCGATCGCGTTAGTCACGCGCTACCGAATCGCCGATCTCGATTCGGTGTTGGGCGCGGTGACCCGACTTTGGGATGATACCCTCGGCAAGGTTCAGGTGCGGACACCAGATCGAGCGATGGACATTCTGCTGAACCGCTGGCTCCTCTACCAGACACTCGCGTGTCGGGTGTGGGCGCGAGCGGCCTTCTACCAGGTGAGCGGTGCCTACGGCTTTCGCGATCAGCTCCAGGACGTTATGGCGCTCGCCGCGTCGAAGCCGGAGGTGACGCGAGAACACCTGCTGCGCGCCGCCGCCCGACAGTTCGTCGAGGGCGACGTTCAACACTGGTGGCTGCCGCTGTCAGGTCAAGGCGTTCGCACGCGTATCTCCGACGATCGAGTCTGGCTGGCCTACGTCGCTGCGCACTATATCGAAGTCACTGGCGATGTAGGGGTTCTCGACGAAATGGTTCCCTTTCTCGAAGGGCCAGTGCTGCGCGCCGACGAGCAGGAATCGTATTTTCAGCCGACGAATTCTGAGCAGCGCGCCACTTTATTCGAACACTGTGCTCGTGCCCTGGACCAAAGTCTTGCGGTCGGTGACCACGGCCTGCCCCTGATCGGCAGCGGGGACTGGAACGACGGCCTGAATAGGGTCGGCGCTGGCGGGAAGGGCGAAAGTATCTGGCTCGGCTGGTTCCTCCACGCCACGCTCTCGGCCTTCGCTCCACTGGCGCAATGCCGCGGTGAGCAGAAGCGCGCCGCGGCCTGGCTCCAGCACGCAACTGCGCTGGGGGAATCTATCGAGCGAGAAGGCTGGGACGGCGACTGGTACCGGCGCGCTTACTTCGATGACGGAACGCCGCTCGGTTCGGCATCGAGCAACGAATGCCGAATCGATTCGATCGCGCAGTCGTGGGCAGTGATCTCCGGTGCCGGGAACGAGGCTCGGGTTGCGGCCGCCATGGCGTCGCTGGAGGAATACCTTGTCCGACGCGAGGATGGACTTGTTCTGCTCCTGACACCACCGTTCGATCGAACGCTGCCCGACCCCGGCTACATCAAAGGGTATCCGCCCGGCATCCGGGAGAATGGCGGCCAATACACGCACGGCGCAATCTGGTCGGCGATCGCTTTCGCGGCGCTGGGTGACGGGGACAAGGCCGGCGAGCTGTTTTCGCTCATCAACCCAATTAATCACTCGAACACGCGGGCCGCGATTTATCGCTACAAAGTTGAGCCATACGTCGCCTGTGCCGATGTCTACGCCGAGCCCACTCACGTGGGGCGCGGCGGCTGGACCTGGTACAGCGGTGCGGCCGGATGGATGTATCGCGCCGGCCTCGAATGGATCCTCGGATTTCGTCTGCGGGGCGCGACCCTGCTCATTACTCCCAGCATCCCAAAGGCCTGGCGACAATTCGAAATCGTTTTCCGATACCACTCCACGCTGTACGAAATCGGGGTCGAGAATCCTCACGGAGTTAGTCGTGGTGTCACTCGCGTCGAGCTCGACGGCGAAGTCCTGCCGGGAAGCCAATGGGGGATTCCTTTGGTGGACGACGGGGCTACGCATCGGGTTCGCGTGAGTCTCGGGTGACCCGCGCGAGTATCGACAAATGAATGAAATGAATGATAATCCTTCATAAAAGCCCGCCCTCGTTGAGGAATGATGGCACGTGTGGTTTCGTGCGGTTCCCAGAAGCAAAAAATAATGGTCGCGACGCCGGAGAATCGTGGTGTTAATCGAGGAACTTACCAGGCAGGCGAGCCTGGACCTGCTGGCCGGTACGCGTCTCGGTAGATTAGCCTGCACTCAAGGGCCACAGCCCTATGTCGTGCCTTTCTATTTCGCCTATCACCACAATTACCTCTATAGCTTTTCCACGGTCGGGCAAAAGATCGAGCGGATGCGCGCGAACCCGCTGGTCTGCGTCGAAGCGGACCAGGTGGTGAGCCCTCATGAGTGGGTGAGCGTCATTGTCTTCGGTCAGTACGAGGAGCTGCCTGATACGCCCGAATCCCAACCCGAGCGCGAGCTCGCCTGGAAATTGCTGCAACAGCACGCGAGGTGGTGGGAGCCCGGTTACGCAAAGACGATCCTCCACGGCGCAGAGCGCGTGCCAGAACCGATCTTCTACCGGATTCATATCGCTCGAATCACCGGCCGCCGCGCCAGTCTCGAGCCGGCAGCGCCACCCGACACAGACTTCTCACTGACCGACGCGGGCGAAGGCCGTTGGCTGCAAAGAATTTTGTGGCTGGTTCAGGGCAAACTCAAGCGATCATCTCCCTGAGTGCGAAGGAATTCTCCTTTAAGAGGCGCTAACGAATGCGCCCTCCGGTCCCCACTCAGCCCCGGATACTTGTGGGGATTTGGAGGACTTCTGCTAACCGAGACAAAAGAGGCGAGCCAGTTTCGCCCACCCTACGAAGCTAGTGTTGTGCCCCCGTTATAGATTGGGCGGCGCCGATCCATCACCGCCGGGGCACCTCGTGATGGTGCCATCGTGATCGCTCTGCGCTTGATCCGGGGTCTGTACCCCGGGGCCAGCCGAAGGTCGCATCGGCTAAGCACCCGAGCAAGTACGACCTTCGTCTCAAAAAGCGCGAACGACATCCCGATACAGCGACGTATACCTCCACCGAACGGAAAGAACTCGTAAGGTCCAGGACGCCTCTCCAGGAATCGCTCGGGCCGGAACTTCGCAGGCTCGGGCCAGGTCTCAGGATTCCGATGGGTCAAGTCGATCGACGGAATCACGATCACACCCGCCGGCAGCTCATACCCGCCGATGCTGATCGGTCTAGAGACCAGCCTGCCGACATCGGGAACTACCGGATTCAGTCGAAGCGTCTCCCGTACGGTCGCGTCGAGGTAGCGAAGGCTCTCGAGCTTACTCTGTTCGGGCTCGCCAGCGGCGAGAACCTCGTCCAATTCCTTCTTTACCGCCGCGAGGACTTCTCCGTACTCATGCACGCGGGTGATCGTCCAGGCGAGCGCCGCCGCTGTGGTCTCGTGACCGGCGACCAGAAGCGTGACCATCTCGTCGCAGATTTCCTGTTCGCTCAGGTCGCAGCAGTTCTCATTGGCTGCTTCGATAAACAGAGAAAGTATATCTTCGTGTCCCTTGGTACCATTGTGCCTGCGCCGGCGCAGGAGTTCGACGAGGAGTTCATCGACCATGCGACGCGCCTGCCGTATGCGCGCGAGCAACGAGAATCTCCCGCCGATCGTTCGTAGCCATGGCACCATCCACACAGTGCCGGCCGCGATAGTTAGCAGCTCACGCAAGCGCTCGCGAAGTTGGCCCAACCCGGGTCCTGGATCGTCGCCGAACACCGCGCGCATCATCACATTGAGCGTGATCTGCTGCATCTCGGGATAGATCTGAAACGGACGGCCGAGCGGCCATCCATCGATCGCTCGGTCGGTCTCGGCGATCATCATCTCGCAATACCGCCGCATCCGCTCTCCGTGCAGCGCCGCCCCGAGCAGACGGCGATCGCGCGCGTGGCGTTCCCCTTGAAGGATCAGTAGTGAGTTTTCGCCGAGCACGAGATTGAGCGGCCGATTCGCGGCGTGGACTTGGTCACCGTCCGCCTCAAAAACTGTTCGGATAGCCTCGGGATTACTAAAGTGAACGAACGGAGGCAGCCTGGGTATCCAAGTGGTGAAACAATCCCCGTAATGTCTTACACAGTAATCCTGGAAGCGCCTTGGCCAGAACCCTATCAGGAGCGTTTGCAGGAGCGCTGGGATCTTTGGACCGGGAGGTAGTCCGACTGGTAGTGCCACACGATCCTTGCACTGCGAGTGATACATCGGCAGGTCGTCTCCGTTTAGAGAGCCTTGGATTTATTCGGCTTTGTTGGAGCTTTCCGTAAGATTCGAACCGACGACCTGCTGATTACGAAGCAATGTTCGCCAATACTTCGTGGTCACGAGATTTCAGGTAGTTGCGGCAAAAGTGTTACCCATTTGTTGCCCGGAACCGCGTCGATTAACGGACCGTTCGAGCCTAGGAACACTCTATCAGGCGAAGAGAGCTAACGCCTTGACACGCGACCATACCGACCGGATCCGATGCCTGCTCAACGTCTGCCGACATCGAGGATTGCCGGTCTGCACGACGGAGCAGGGGAACGCGTCGCGGTTTCGTTGTCCCTAACCCTGAACGCAATATCGGGTCCTTCGCCCGCTGCTGCTCGAGCCTTTGAAAAGCAGTGTGCGCTCGAACGCGAGCGCATCTGGCCGGACGTGCGGCTGATGATGGGTCGCGTCGAAGAGGTCGCGACGCCGGGGTACGTGACTAAACAAGTTGCAGAAATGGAAATGTAATCTATCCCCAAGCTCGGCGGGCAACTTCCCCTACCAGCCGCAGCTTCGCTTTCTGTGTGGGCTCGCTTATCGGATTGCCGTCGACAATGGAGGCAAAGCCGCATTGTGGCGAGATTGCAAGCTGCTCGCGGGGGAAGAAACGAGCTGCCTCGTTAATACGCTCGAGCAGCGCATCGGCGGTCTCCATCGTTTCACGCTTGGTCGAGACTAATCCCAGTACTATGCGCTTATCGCTCGGGACATCACGCAACGGCTCGAACGAGCCCGAGCGCCAGTCGTCGTACTCGAGCAGGAAGATGCTGTAGCCCGTTGCGCGTTTGAATATCGCTTTCGAAATCTCCTCGTACCCGCCTTCGGCGAGCCAGTGGCCCCGCAGGTTTCCGCGACAGGTGTGCAGCCCGAATGTTACACCCGGACAATCCGCGATCGCATTGAGGACCGCGACTCCTTCGCTCAGCATGCGTTCAAGCGTAACGCCACGCTCGGCAAACTGACGGCTCATGATGGAGTCTCCAACACTTTGGGCGAATTCCGGAGCATCGATCTGTATGTACTCGCATCCAACCGCTGCGAGGTCACGAACCTCCTGGCGAAGCAAGTCCGCCGCATCCCAGAACAAGCCGAACGGGTCTGGATAGGCGCCCGCAGACAGCTTTCGCGACCAAGCAAGCGTGAGCAGCAGAGGACTTGGCAAAGTAACCTTTATGGGCTTCTTCGTTCTGGCCCGAGCATAGACATACTCCTCTGTGGTCAGTGATCGCGTCCGGCGGATTTTGCCGACAACGGAATAAGGATTCGGCCAATCTGCCTGTTTCTCCGTCTCTCCTTCCTTCGTCTTCCAGTGAAATGTCTCGCTCGAAACCGGCGCCAGCCCCTCCCCGAAGTCCATGAGCGGCCCCAGGAAGATCGCGCGGCGCATCTCGCCGTCGGTGACCGCGTCGATTCCGGCCTCTTCCTGTAGATGGAGTGCCTCTTCGACGCTACTATCCTCAATCTCTTTAAACCGCCGAATCGAAATTTGGCCGGCTGCTCTCGCCTTGCGGGCTTCCATTAGAGATCCGGGGCGCAGCAGGGAGCCGATTACTTCAGCGCGATTCACTCCGGGCATGACTCCTCCATCCCGATGGGGGCAATTTCATGTCGGTCTGCTGGCGATGTCCCGCATCCGCAGCCGCGACGGCGCGTTGCGGCTGCGGATGATTACCTGCTGAGGGCGCAAACATCGCACTTCCACACTGCCCACTAGCACAGCTATCGCAATCCGTCGCCCCGGACCAGGTGTTCGGTAGCGACACCCATTGCTCAAGCCCTTTTTTGGCAGCCATTACTTCGGCGGCGTTGGCTGGGATCGGCTTGAAGTTCGCTCGTCCATCATTCGCTTGCGGGTTTGAACCTCCGCGCGCTAGGCTATGCGTTAGAATGACGCAAAGCTGACGACGCGGGGCAGTTTAAAATGACTTCACCGAAAATCCCGGCGCTGAGCGGTGCCGAGCTCCATCGTAAACTGGCGGTGCTTGATCCAGGCGCTTACGGCTCGGTCGCCTGCGAGCGCTACGCCGACCAGATTGAGAAGATAGTGCGCCTCAAGCGAGAGCGTGGCGCCATCGTGCTGGCGCACAACTATCAGCGGCCGGAGATCTTCGAGGTCGCTGATTTCATCGGTGATTCGCTCGAACTGGCGCGGGCGGCGCGCGCAGCCGACGCCGAGGTGATTGTTTTCTGTGGGGTCCACTTCATGGCGGAGACGGCCAAGATTCTCAACCCCGAGCGGATGGTGCTGCTGCCGGACTTGAAAGCCGGTTGTTCGCTTGCGGAGAGCATAACCGGCGACGCACTGGCCGAGCGTAAAGCCGAACTGGCGCAACTCTATCCAGACCTGGCAGTCGTTTCCTATGTGAACTGTAGCGCGGATGTGAAGGCGCTGTCCGATGCCTGCTGCACCTCGGCCAACGCCGTTAAGATAGTGGAGGCAATCGATTCCCGGCACATCCTGTTCGTGCCCGACCAGAACCTCGCAGATTACGTGCAGAGCAAGAGCAGCAAGACCATCATTTCATGGGACGGTAATTGCTACGTCCATCACCAGATAACGCCGGAGGAAGTAGAACGCGTCCGGCGTTCAATCCCGGGCCTTCAGGTCTTAGCGCATCCTGAATGCCGTCGTGACGTTCTCGCGCTGGCCGACGCGGTACTGTCGACGAGCGCCATGATGCGCTACGCGCAAGAGAGCGAGGCCGACAAGTTCCTGGTCGTGACCGAGTGCGGTCTTTCCGATCGGCTTCTGATGGAAGTCCCGAACAAACGCTTCTTCAAAGCGTGCAAGCTGTGCCGTTACATGAAGATGATCACGCTTGAGGGCACGCTCGACGCCCTCCGCAACCTGCGCTACGAAATAACGCTTGACGACGACGTAATCCACGGCGCGCGGCAGGCGCTCGAAAAGATGCTGGAGTTGGGGGGCTAGGCAGTCGGCCGCCTGCTTGGGGCTGCATGTTTATCCATGGTTAAGTGGAGCCATGGCAGGCCTGCCTTCCGATCCTAACCTGCGCCCCAAAATCGCGGTAGACGCGGTGGTGCTGTCATTTTCGGGGCGTGAGTTTCAGACCTACCTGGTTCAGCCGCGCGACATCTCCGCCACAGGCAAATGGGCTTGTCCCGGTGGCCTGGTGAAGGTCAGCGAGACGCTTGACGACGCCGCGCGTCGCGAACTCTCCGCTGCCGGCCTGGCCGCAGACACCTATCTCGAGCAGCTCTTTACCTTCGGCAATCCGTCACGCGATCCGGGCGCTCACGTGGTTTCCGTCGCCTACCTCACGCTGCTCGCAAGCCAGCGGCAGTCCTCGACGCCGGCCGAAAAGTACACGCGGGGAAGCTGGTTTGGTGTCGCTGCGCTACCGGAGCTTGCCTACGATCATTCCATGATGGTGCGGCTTGGTCTCGCGCGTGTCCAGGCGAAGCTCGGCTATACCAACATCGCCCGCAATCTCCTGCCGCACAGCTTTTCCTTCTCAGATCTGGAGTCCCTCTATAGCTGCTCACTCGGGCGGCCGCTTGACCGGCGGAACTTTCGCCGCCGGATCATGGCGATGGGCATCCTGCGTCGGGTGCCCGCACTACGCCGGGGTAACCACCGTCCCGCGCAACTTTATCGCTTCTTGAAGCGCACCCCGCAAACTGTGCAGATTCTCTGAGCGCCTCGGCGGAAAGCCATCGATCCTACTCTGCGGACAGACCTCCATTCATCCAAAACGGGTGGCCACCGCAAAGATGAGGGTGTGCGGCTACGATCGCGGTCACCGTGCCGACCTTCAAGGACACCGGGCGAGCTTCATGATTCGCACGCGGCACCTTTGATCGCGAAATTGTCACGAGCAGGCCAGAGAATGGAATCGCGATTCCCTGATCCACTTCATATCAGCGAACGTTAGATTTGACTGTGATAGACACCATGTTATTGCCGCGGTCGTTGCAACTGGCTCGACGAGCGCGATTGCAGGTGTGGCGAAGGTCCGCTTTGGTGGCGGGGCAGAATCGACGAACACATGGCCTGGCTGAACTCGGCACGAGTCGGCCGGTGACGTGATCGGCCGAGAAACCTTGCCTGACCCTCTTGGCTGGCCCTCAGCACGGGCGAGCGAGCGTGTCAGGCGGGTTGATCGCGGTTGCCGATCGTTTATTCTGCCACGAACGGAGTGTGGAAAAGTGGCCAATTTACCTGAATACGTTCCCCCAAAGGTTTGGACCTGGAACAAGCCGAGCGGCGGTCGGTTCGCGAGCATCAACCGTCCGATCGCCGGGCCGACGCACAACAAGGATTTGCCCGTCGGCCGTCATCCCCTGCAGCTGTACTCACTCGGCACGCCGAATGGCGTGAAAGTGACGATCATGCTGGAGGAACTCCTGGCGCTCGGGCATAGCGGTGCGGAGTACGATGCGTGGCTGATCAAAATCGGAGACGGGGATCAATTCGGCAGTGGTTTCGTTGCTGTGAACCCTAACTCCAAGATTCCAGCTCTCGTGGATCGCAGCGGCCCGACGCCGATCCGGGTGTTCGAGTCCGGCGCGATTCTGCTGTATCTCGCCGAGAAATTCCGCGCGTTTTTGCCGACGGAAGCCGGCGCACGGGCCGAATGCCTGTCATGGTTGTTCTGGCAGATGGGCAGTGCGCCCTATCTCGGTGGCGGGTTTGGTCACTTCTATGCCTACGCCCCGGAGAAGATCGAATATGCCATCGATCGTTTTGCGATGGAGGTGAAACGCCAGCTCGACGTGCTCGACCGTCGCCTGGCCGAGACCGAATACGTTGCGGGCAGCACCTATACGATCGCCGACATGGCCATCTTCCCGTGGTATGGCGGGCTGGCGAAGGGCTGGGCATACGGAGCAGCCGAGTTCCTGAGCGTACAGGATTACAAGAACGTCCAGCGCTGGGCTGACGCGCTCCTCGAGCGGCCAGCTGTAAAGCGAGGGCGCATGGTCAACCGCATCACCGGGGAGCCATCGAGCCAGTTGCACGAGCGCCACGACGCTGGCGATTTCGACACCAAAACGCAGGACAAGCTCGTGCCGCAAGCTGAGCGGCGATAGCCATCAACCCTCCTGAGCTGGCGATGGGCAGGATGAAGGTGGAGGGAGCCTCAACTGGATTCCACCTGTCATACAGGAGGCAGTGCCCGAAATTTCCGAACTTATCTCAACCCGGATCAAAGTCGTGGCGCCCGGCAAAGGCGCCGTCGTCGTGGACAGCCGGATACGGCCCAAGGCGCAGCCGCCCTTGTAAGACGCGATAGCGCGCCGGTGCGTGCCTGCCTTATACTCAGATTGGATTTTGCGATTTATAGGAGGTGAAGAATGGACATTATCGGCATCGATACTGTCGTTTTCGGAGTGGACGACTTGGATGCGGCGCGCCGCTTTTGCCGTGATTACGGGTTAAATGAAACCGAGCATGGCGCCTCGGGCGCGGGTTTCGAAGCGCTGGACGGCAGCAGCGTTATCCTGCGTCTCTCTTCCGATAAAAGCCTGCCGCCCGCCAATGTTTCCGGCTCGACCAGCCGGCAGACTATTTGGGGGGTGCGCGACAAGCAGGCGCTGGAAAAAATCGGCGCCGAACTGAGCAAGGACCGCGACGTGCGGCGCGACGCCGCCGGCGTGCTGCAATCGGTCGATGACGACGGGCTGGCGATCGCCTTCGAGGTTTCCAAGCGGCGCGCGTACGACGCCAAACCCGCCCTGCAGAACGTACCAGGCTTCAAGCCGCAGCGTCCGATCAATTCGCGGGTCGATTTCATCGCGCCGCCCAAGGCTCGCTCGATTGGCCACATCGTGTTCTGGAGCCGCGACCCTGACCGCAGCGTCAGCTTCTATGTGAACCGGCTTGGCTTTCTCATCACCGATCACGTCAAGAACAATGTAGGCGTGTTCGCCCGCGCCGCCGGATCGCCGGACCATCACAATGTGTTCTTTTTCGGTCATCCGACGAACCCCACCAGCTTTCAGCATCTGGAATGTCATTTCGCGGATCTCCAGGAAGTGATGGTCGGTGGCTCGATTCTCCATGAGCGTGGCTGGAAAACCGTCATGGGACCGGGGCGGCATATATTGGGGTCGAATTATTACTGGTATTTCGACACCCCGCTGGGCGGAGCGTTCGAAGTATCCGCTGATATCGACCAGCTCGATGACGGATGGGTGACGGGCGAATGGGAAAATCTCGCTGAGGTTGCCGGGTGGGCGGTAAACTTTGTGCGGATGGAGGCGCCCGGGTTTCGCAAAGGGCCTGCCACCTTCGACGTCGCTGCGATGCTGAATGAAACCAAGTCCTGAACGATTACGTCGGGATCGGCGGTGCTTGGCCGGCGCCGATCCCGATTCGCTCTGCCCACAAGTTTACCGGCCGTGAAAACGACGGCACCGGTTTGTACTTCTACCGCGCGCGTTACTACAGCCCGACTTTCCAGAGATTCATCGCGCTGGATCCACTGGACTTCAAGGGCGGTGACTTCGATCTCTACGGATACGTGCTCAACAGCCCTCTCAATGGTGCTGACCCTCTTGGGCTGCATTGGTGGGACTGGCTGCCGCTCTGGGACTGTGGAAAAGGCATATATTGGGACATAAAGATAGCTCAAGCGCGTCCAGCGTGCCAGCAAGAGGTGGATAAGTGTGGTCAGAGTTGGGATGTCGATACTCTCCAGTGCAAAGCTGACTTTTGCTCAAAATACGGAACCGGGTTAGATGTCGGTTGGGCAGTCTATAAGTGTGCGTGCCAAAATGCGGGCGGTCAGGCCTGCACTGATTGGATGGAGAGTCAACCATCCTGCGCTTGGACTTTTTGAATTAATGTTTTCCATACGCAGCCGGCTTTTATTTTCGCACTTTGTGACAGGCGTCCTTGGCGTCATAGTCGGCATAGCCATTACCTATTGGGTCTCTATGCGAACGCGGCAAGGGGGGGCGATATCACGATCCGTCGCGGCAATGCAGTCAGATGAGGCCGGCGACTACGACAGGGCTATTTTCCTTTTGAGTCAAGCCGTCTTCGAAGCTCCCCACGATTGCGTGCCGGTGAGCCTTCTGGCGAAGGTCTATGCCCATAAGGGAAATCAACAATTGGCATTGGCAACTTATAGGAAAGCTTTGGAGGTAGGAAGTCGACTCAGCTGTTCAGCGGTAGAACGAGATTCCATTCAGATGGATTTTGAAGCTGTGCAGATGGGATTGCCGCTTCCTTACCATCCGAGTGCGTGGGGGGCGTGGTCGTTTTACGGCAAAATCTATTCGCACAGGGGCAACCAGAAAGTAGCGTTGAGAGCGTACCAAAAAGCCCTCGATCTTTGTGAACAAAACAAATGTCCCCGGTCCTACCAAAATTCGATTCGCAACGACATTGACGCCACGCAAAAGCTGTTGGATGCTCAACACCACAATCCTAAGAGCAATTGATGGAGTCGGGCAGCAGCGCTCGCGTATAGCTATGATCAAGACTCGCGGGTGAGCGGGATGACCTGGACGCTGGGCGGCAATCAGGTGGGCGACCTGAACTACAGCTACGACGCTGATGGGAGAGTGACAGCGAAGACGGGCAGCTTCGCCCAGACCAATCTCCCGCAAGCGGTCACGGGCAACAGCTTCAACGCGGACAACGAGATGACCGGATTTAACGGCACCGCACTCAGCTACGACCTGAACGGGAATCTGATTGGCGACGGCACGAACAGCTATACATGGGACGCGCGGAATCATCTGGCGAGCATCTCGGGGGGAACCACGGCCAGTTTTGTTTACGACGCTTTCGGGCGGCGGATGAACAAGGACATCAACGGGTCGATCACGCAGTTCGAGTACGACAGCATGAACCCGGTGCAGGAACTGGACGGAGCAAATCCCGCCAACGTCACTGCCAACCTGCTGACGGGGCTGAATATCGACGAGTATTTCGCGCGCGCTGACTCAAACGGAGCGATGAACTTCCTCACCGATGCGCTGGGCTCGACGCTGGCGCTCACGGATTCAAACGGCGCTATCAACACCAGTTATACCTACGAGCCGTTCGGTAATATGACCATCGGCGGTTCCAATCCAAATCCCTACCAGTTCACCGGCCGTGAAAACGATAGCACGGGATTGTACTTCTACCGCGCCAGATATTACAGCCCGACGTTCCAGAGGTTCACCTCGCAGGATCCGTCAGGATTCGTCCGCGGCGGGCCCAATGTGTACGCTTACGTATTGAGGTCCTTTCCCTAACTGTTGTGCAAGAATGAACCAGCCAACCAAAACGCGCGAGAGAGTCGTGGCGACTGGATTATCTTTTCTAATTCTGGTTGTCGTCGGTTCAACGATTCACAAAACCGTTAGTGGCGGCTTCCTAACGGTGTTCCCACGAGGCCAAATCTACGGCTTTGGCGCGGCTGCATTCTTGTATCTCTTGGCAGGGACAGATGTTGGCGTCGCCGTTCGGAAAGCTCGTTTCCTAAGCGCGCAGTTGCAGTGCGGTGCGGCTCTGCTATTTCTTTTCGCCTGTGGATCCGCTTTGCGACATGTTTTCTTCGCTTCAGCCGTCGCACCAATAGTAGTGGCCGCGATATGGCTCTCAGGACTGTACTCGTTACTCGCCCTTTTTAGACCCGTCAGCCTATTCGGCGCGCCGCAGAAGGAGTAAGCGGTCGGGAGAAAACCGGCAATTCCTCGACGATTGGTCGAGGACTGGCTAGCGGAGAGCAGTCGATTTGAACTCTCGGTCCCCTTCAGGAGCTGAAGGGGACCGGCTCAGCGCGCCGCGGAGAGAAATTCGAGAAACTCGGGCAGGATTACCAGAATCGTCGAATCTCCGGTCCCCGTCGAGCAGCAGAAAGCCGCGTATATGCGGGGATTTCGTTCGATTCCCCGGAGAATCCGCAACCTCGCAGACTCGCTGGCGGATGACGCAGTCCGATGCGAACGGCTCTCCGCGGTTGACAGCGTAACCTGTCAACCGGTTGACACTATGGGGCGGTTGACAAGCGGTGGTTGACAAGCCGCAACCGATCGAAGGTTTCCGATCAAACGCCGTTATATGAGAGCGCCTTAGCCAATCGGAATCTCAAGCTCGTTGCGGTGGGTCTGACGAACTAGACCGCTTCCAACCCCATCGCGAACCGTCCTTGCGGCCCGTTCTGACAATCGTACCTCGAGGCCCGAGTTTGGAACCTGTCGAAAGTCGAACATCCCGATTATTACGTGCGACGGCGCTCTCCGGTAAATTAGTTTAGAAGAGTTGGCGTAGGCCTGCGACTAGCTCCAGGATTTGAGCGACGCGACTCATGGATTCTGCACTGCGCGAGTGGACGGGCGGGGGAGGGTGAGGTGTCAACTATCGACTTGCATCGCGCTCAACGTCGCCTTGCCCAGCTCCGGATCATGTGCACCATGATTTTTCCCGATGATCCGAAGTTGCGTGCCGGAGCCGAGATCACATATTGGACGCAATTTGCCGAAGTGTTTTCCGGTAGTGTTGTCGAGCAGCACCCTGCCACTTATCCAGTCCAATCAACCCTGGATTTAAACGAGCGACCGAAAGTCGCAAATTCTGAGGAGAAAACGACGCGCCGTTTTCTAACCAACCTTCTAGCGCCGTATGGTGGACGCTACGACGTCATCTTGCAATTAGCAGATTCGCCGTCTTTGGATGAACTTAACCGGGAATGGGCCGCCCGCTGGTGGGACGTCTTCTACACGGGCAAGCTTCTTTCGCTAATCGGGTCAATCTACCATCATCACCCAGAGTACGGCGCCAGCTTCAATAAGGCGATGTTTATCCTCTGCAAAACGGAACCTCGACGTCCGGCAAACTCATTCCGACAGATGAGCGAGTCGAACTTACATAAGGCGTGGGCCCGGTATAGACCGGTCGCGCACCTGTGTGCCGCATACTTTAGAACCGAGAGTGAATGTTACAAGGAAGAGTTCGTTCATAATTTGCCCGAGTACTGGAAGAAAGCGCCCGCTTTGTTTAATGAAGTCGTATTCCAGCGGTTCCTGGTGCTCGCAAAGTCGGCGGAAACTTTCGTGATGATGTATCGTGCTCACGGCCGACGCCAGCCCTTAATTCCGCGGGAAGACCTGATTCTCCTACCTGAGGGAGTCATTGATCCAGCATGTCCGTTGCCCGATTTTGAGCTCCTGGACCAAACGCAATTCGCTGCTTTGACAAACTATAAGATTCCTGAAGACCCTCCTCGAAAGCGACCAAGTAGAGTAGTTCCTGTCCGTTCGCACTAGTACCGATATTGTCGCAGTAATTGCCGACCGAATCGCTGAGCCGTAGTCTCGGTATCCTGCGAGGAAGGAGGCGAAGAGTAATGGAGGCGATTGAGTACGAGCACAAAGCTGTTCGCGACTTGAAAGTGTACGGTACGCCCGTAGAGATCGAGACGCTCATTGCGCATATCGAACGACAGCTGGACGCCGACTGGTTTCGCGCGCACGAGGCGGAAGAGGAATTTCGGCGACGGACAGGCCACGTTCAATGGGTTTTCATTCGAGCTAGCAGCGACGATCGCGAAGGCGTCGCGATCGAGCTCAGAGCCACGCCGTTTGGTCTCGAGGTGTTCAGTGTCGTGCCGGAGCGAACCACATTTTCCATCGATAACTACAACGCGGTCGTCGTTGAGTTCTACTTGCGCTACCTCGATCCGGCTGCACTAGACCTGGAGTTGATGGTGGAAATCTCGCCCGATGAAATTTGTGCCAAGCGAGGTCACCGACACAGCGCCGTGATCGCCAGTTGGTGACATGGAACATGCGAGGCTGGCTCTGCGAACAGCGACGGTCGATGAAAATCCTCGACCAGCTGATTCCCCAGGTCGAGTTCGGTCCGAAGCTGATGCACGCATACGTGGAACTACCTGCGGATTCATTCGTGGGAGAGCGATAAGCAGTCAGTGGATGAGGTGGACTAGGTGGATGAAGTAAAGGGAGGTTCGGAGCTTTCGAATGAAGCGCAGCGCTCGCCTGCAGCTGTTCAGATTCGCGATCGGATTGTGGGCCTTCGCCGGGTGCCGGCGAAAGAACTCGTACCCAATCCCAAGAATTGGCGCAGGCATCCCAAGGGTCAGGTAGACGCCTTGCGAGGATTACTTCGCGAGGTTGGCTACGCCGACGCCCTACTCGCGCGCGAGTTGGGCGATGGACGGCTCATGTTGATTGATGGCCACCTGCGTGCCGAAACAACACCTGACGCCATCGTTCCGGTGCTGGTGCTCGATGTCTCGGAGGAAGAGGCCGACAAGATCCTGCTCACCTTGGATCCCTTGGCGGCGATGGCCGAAGCCGATTCGGATCGCATCAAGGCTCTTCTCGAAACGGTCCGAACTGACGACAGCGCTGTGCAAGAGCTGCTGCGACGCACGGCTGGCGAGCCGCTCTGGACCCAACTTTACCCGGCCCTCGAACCACCCGCCCAAATCGACAAGGCCGGCGAGTTGCAGCGGAAATGGGGCACGGCGACCGGTCAGCTCTGGCGCATCGGCGAGCATCGATTGCTCTGTGGCGATGCGACCAAAGCGGATGATGTGACCCGACTGATGAACAACGAGCGAGCGGTCCTCTTTGCGACCGACCCGCCCTACGCGGTTGGCTACACCGGCGGTTCCCATCCGCAATCATGGGGAAACCGAGGCGCTGCGAATCGGGACAAAGATTGGTCGGGTCACTACCTGGAAGCGAAAGCGGCCGACGTTAAGAACACGGAAACGGCGGGGCTCGAACTCTACCGCGGATTCATAGCGACCGCGCTCAAGCATGCGATCGTGCGCAATGCCGCGTGGTACTGCTGGCACGCCTCACGCCGTCAGATGATGCTCGAAACGATTTGGAACGAGTTCGGAGCGTTCGTTCACCAGCAGCTGATCTGGGTGAAGAGCCGGCCCGTGCTGACCTACTCGACCTATCTCTGGCAGCACGAGCCCTGCCTCTACGGCTGGCTTAGAGGCGAAAAGCCGAAAAGTCTTAGGGCAGAGGTCGGCGATTTCGCGGGTGAGTTCCCCACCACCGTGTGGCAGATCCCGAGCGCTGAGGTGGAATCAGACGCGCATCCCACAAGTAAACCCTGCCGACTCTTCGCGTTGCCCATGGAGATGCACACGGAGCCAGGCGATATCTGCTACGAGCCATTCTCGGGCAGCGGTTCCCAACTGGTAGCCGCCCAACAACTAGGGCGGCGCTGTTACGCGATCGAAAAGTCGCCGCCGTTCGTTGCCGTCGCCCTCGAACGAATGGCCGCGCTCGGCCTCAAGCCTGAATTGATGGGTGAGCGATGACCCGTCAGCCGGACGGCACCTGGCGCGGCACTCATCGTCCTGTACTGGTCTCCCCATCGGTTCTGAGGGCGAGGTGGATTGAAGCCGAGACGCTTCACCTAAAGCGAATTGGCCTGACCTTCGAAGCCATCGCGCAACAGATCACCCGCGTTGGAAAACGCCAAGCTCAGGCGATCGTCGAAATTCCCAAGGCCGTTACGTTCCCGCCTGAGTTTCAAATCTCGCGACAGGCGGTTCACAAAGCATTCCGGAGGGCAATCACGCGCGAGCCCTCGATCGCCGCCGAAGAGTTTCGCAAGCTCGATACCGCCCGCTGCGAAGACATGTTCCTCAACTTGCAGCCCGGCATCCGCAAAGGAAACCCGCGATCAGTCGAAGCTGGTGTCAAGGTGCTGCGTCATTCCGCACAGATAAATGGTTACGGCGCGCCGCAGCGCCATGAACTCACAGGTAAAGATGGGAGTCCGCTAACGCTCGTACAGCTGCTGGAGGCGGTGGGGCCAATTGATGAAGACCAAGACTGACCAGGAACTTTCGGCCGAACAGAAAGAATTCGTCAAAAGGGTGGTTAGCGATCCCGCACTGTTTGCTACCCATGTGCTGGGCGTCGATCTCTGGCAGCGCGAAGCTGAGATCCTGCGGTCGACCAAGACTCAGCGAAGAACCGCCGTGAAGGCCTGCCACGGAGTCGGCAAGACGTTCACGCTGGCGGTGGCCGCCCTGTGGTGGCTGGCCCGCTACCCCGAGGGTATCGTCCTGACGACCTCGCCCACTCAGCGCCAGGTGAGAACCCAGCTGTGGTCGGAGATCCACCGGGCGGTAGAGCGCGCCAAGGTACCCTATCCGAAGCTCAAAACCACAGAGCTCAAATTTCGCGACGACAACAACTTCGCGATCGGATTCTCGACCAATCAGAGCGAGAACTTTCAGGGCTATCACGGAAAGTACGTCCTGATCATCGCGGACGAAGCGCCGGGAATTGAGTCGGGCATCTGGGACGCGGTGGCCGGGACGATGGCCGGCGGCAAGGTGCATATCGTGATGGCCGGCAATCCGACCGTCCCTTCGGGCGCCTTCTTTGACGCCTTCACCAAAGAGCGCGGCCTCTGGAACTGCTTCACGATCGGCGCATTCGATTCGCCGAATCTGAAAGGGATCACACTTGAACAGCTGCTGGCGATGGACCCGGCCGAAGGCGGTCCGCTCGATCAGAATCCGGTTCCCTATCTGGCAACCAAGCGCTGGGTGCATGACCAGCATCAATCGTGGTGGCACGGCGACGAAGGCAGCTCTCCGAACTGGCTCTCGCGGGTGCTGGCGCGGTTCCCGGATCAAGCTGAGGACGCTCTGATCAAGATGATTTGGCTTGAGAAGGCCAAACAGCGGGCAGTGGAAACTCCGGCGACCGGCGGTCCCATAAATTTGCCGTTATTCGCTGGAGTGGACGTCGGTGGTGGACAATCCGAAACCGTCATCTACGTGTGTGAATTCAGAGAAGGCCGCATCGGGATCGTCGGGATGGGCGCGTGGCGGGGACAGGACACACGCGGTCAGGCGGTCAGATTCCTGAACCAGTTTCGTTCCCGGCTTTGCGTGGTTAACGTCGATTCGATCGGAGTCGGTCACAACTTCGCGCTTCACCTGCGCACCGAGAGATTTCCCGTCGAGATGGTCAATGTGGCCGTTCCCTGCCAGAGCAAGCCGAACCTCAGGGAGAACGACCCGGCCCGGCGCTTCGTCAACCAAAAGGCTTGTTTCTATCAGGCGCTTGCCGATGCCTTAGAGCGCGATCAAGTTGACGGACTGGCGGATGAGGAAACTATCGGGCAGCTTGCCGGAATTCGGTGGGAGCTCGATTCCCAGGGGCGGATCAAGATCGAGTCCAAGGAACGAGCGCGGGAGCGCGGCGTCCCCTCGCCTGATCGTGCCGAGGCGTTGATGCTCGCACTGTCCAAGCCGCCGCAGCGCTATGAATACTTCTCGGCTCGCGACCTTGGGGGTCGGCTTTCAGAGGGGGGTCGGCCATCCGGTCCTTATGACAGACCCAACCATGACGACGATCTGGACGCTCCCGGCAACCTCGGCCGCATCAGGTCGAGACGCTGGGATGGCTGGGCACCCGGAAGTTTCGCTCGCCAGTTCCGCGGCCGCCGAGGCATTTGGTAGAGACGCGACACTCGAGGCACTCGCACCCGAAAGTCTTGCCCGCTACCTTCGCCGACACCCAGGCACTTGGTAGAAGAGCGACACTGGGCAGCCCGGGCAACGTTGTCCCAACTTCCTAATTTAGGGCACTCCCCCCCCGGAAGACGCATCCCTGTCCCTGGTGGTTTGGATAATTACGGTGTGCGCAGTCGCCCGCGCTCACGAAGTCTCTTTGAGTCGCTTGGCCTTCCACCCGCCAGTCTCTGCTCACCGCAGGAAGTGCTGTTTCGATCGCGTCTTGATTTTTATCCGCGGCCCCGTCCTCGCTCTCATCTTACGCTCATACCTCGCCCGCTCGCGTTCGGCCCGTTCCTTTGCATGCGTTCCCCGGTATGCGCGGCTCGCGACCCTATTGGCACAGCGGTGCGAGCAATACATTTGATTCTTCCGCTCAGCGTAAAATACCTTCGAGCACTCCGGCTCACGACAACGCTGAATCCGAAGTGCGGATTCGACGTCTTCGTAGATGTCGTCGATCGCAACCCGCAGCGCCGCGTCAACCAGTCTAGCGTCGCGGTAGCTGAGAGCTCTCCCGCCCTCCGTCCCTAATTTTGCTGCATCAAGGACGACGCTCCCGGCCGCGTATTCTGCTTGGAACCGCTTCCGATCAGCCACGGCTTCGAGTAGCTCCGCAACCTTGTCGATCACGGTTTGGAGTCGGGCGGGATTTTTCTCGAGATCGCGGACATCCTCGTTAAGCGGTTCATCAGGCTCGAGATCCAGCCACTGTCGCATTTCATAGATCAGGTTCGGAAGATCTCCGGGACGGCCCTTCGTAAGCGCCATGGCGTCCGTTGTCGAGAACCCCAGCAGCCATGGAAGAATCCGGCCTTTGTCCATCGGGTCGAGACGTGCTTCGGCCGGAGTCCGGTTCGAAGCTTCCGGTTTTCGCATGGTGCTCATTCGCTCAAACTCGTATCAAACGCTCCTTCATGTGCCAATTCCTATCACAAGATGAAACATATCTGGCCATGGTTATTTCATATTTTGATATTGCCAGACACGCGTTAGCGGATAACATTGGCGACCAGTGGGAGGGAACACGATGAAACGCGCGATCATGACAATTGCTGCCGCAGCCATGCTGATACTGCCGTCAACGGCGGGGGCGCAGTACTTGGGCCAGCTAAGCGCAAATCCGTACGGGGCGAACTCGACCGCCAACCGGTTTGGACCGCACGGCAGCCCATACGCGCCTGACTCGATCAATAACAGATTCGGTCAGTTCGGAAGCCCGTTCAGTCCGAACAGCCCGAACAACCCGTATGCGGTGAACACGCCAAAGCTTTACGACCAGTCAGGGAATTATCGCGGCAAACTGAGCAGCAACCAGTTCGATCCTGATTCGATCAGCGATCGCTTCGGGCGATACGGGAGTCCGTATTCGCCGGACAGCATCAACAATCCGTTCGGCGCCGGCAGCCCATATCGGGCGGACAGTCCAAACAATCCGTTCGGCTCCGGTTGGTCGACCCACGGAGACGACCATTGACATCTCCTCGGTCGATCCTCGTTACCTCGGCGGGAAATGGACCGAGTTTACGCCGCCCGACTGAGTCGCGCGCCAATGGCGATCAAATGAAAACAGCCAAAAGAGGAATGCTCGTAGCGACGGTTATCACGGCGGCGGCGCTAGGGTTCACGAAGCCCGATGTTCGGTCCGCCGCGAGATCTAATCTGGGCAGTCCGGAAGGTAAGCAGATGATCAATATAAGTTCTTTCAAACCGACACCTCGTCGATGAAGCGTGGAAGCCTCGCGATCACGTCAGCGTGAGTCCGATAGTCACTGAGGTAGACCTCCTCGCACTTGATCGTCTTCACGAAACTCTCGGCCTGGCCGTTGTCGTAGGGATTGCCGCGGCGACTCATCGAACCGAGCAAGCCGTGGTCGGCAAGTACGCGGCGATAGGGTTCGGCAGCGTACTGCACGCCGCGATCAGAGTGGTGAATGCAGCCGCGCGGTGGCTGACGGGTCGCGATCGCGGCTCGCAGCGCCGCCAAGGTAAGCCGCGTATCGATCTGCCCACCGAGCGCATAGCCAATCACCCGGCGCGACCACGTGTCCAGAATCACTGCCAGGTAGACGAAGCCGGCCGCGATGCGGATGTACGTGATATCGCCGACCCAGAGCTGATTAGGGCCGCTTGGGCGGAAGCCACGGGCGAGGTTGGGGAAGATCGGACCGTCGTGGTCGCTGTCCGTGGTGCGCACGAACTTGCGCAGGGGACGCACCTGAAGGCCATTCTGGCGCATCAGGCGCGAGACCGCCTTGTGATTGAACATCATGCCTTCGGCATGAAGCTGCCGAGTGATGCGCCGATAGCCATCGCGTGGGAACTCGGCACACAGCGCCTCAACCCGGTCGCGCAGAACCCTTTTCTCCGCCGCCCCGCGGCGGCTGTGGTAATAGTAGGTCGAACGCGCCAGCTTCATGATTCGGCACCCCCGCGCGACGGAGACGGCTTCGGGCCGCTCACGATGGAGTAGCTCCCTTCGTTGGGCTGGTGTCCCAACTACGCCCCTTTTTTGAGCAGATCGACTTCCATCGTCAGCTGGCCGACCTTGCGCTCGAGCTCAGCGATCTTGCGCTCGTACTGGGCGATGTGCACCGCCTCGGCCAACTCGTCGGTGAACTCGCCCGCCTCGTACTTGCGAATCCACAGCCGAATCAAATTGCGCGAGAGACTGTGTCGGCGCGCGAACTCATGCAGGCCCGCCCGGCCGTCGAGAAACTCCTTGGCAAGTTGATGCTTGAACTCTGAGCTGAAACTTCGATGCCGAGCCATGGCCTATCCTCCGATAAGCCCAGCGCCCGGTCCAATTCAACGCTCCTCGCCTGTCCAGCTTTAGGGGTTCTGGCCTGCACCCCGAAAACTCCGCCAATTTGAGGTAGAGTTCGTCGCCTGAAAAGGAGACGGACGATGAAAGGAAGCCGCTTCACGGAGGAGCAGATCATCGGGGTGCTGCGCGAGCA
>Ga0307372_10002180_pt1 | contig 32901 bp, 37 predicted proteins | sample OX1MG_FD_202533 | JGI IMG/M metagenome (GOLD analysis project Ga0307372, IMG submission 202533) | Soil microbial communities from Risofladan, Vaasa, Finland - OX-1 | ecosystem: Environmental > Terrestrial > Soil > Coastal area > Acid sulfate soil | place: Finland: Risofladan, Vaasa | collected... | reverse complement strand
CACCCGCGGCAACGTCGAGACCGAGCTGGCCGAGCCGCACGCGGGGGCGGGCTGCGGCTGCGGCTACCCCGAGTGGGTGGGCGAGGCGGAGGTGGAGCGCTCCAACCGCATCATGGAGCGATTGCAGGGCACCGCGCGCGGGCTGCCCGAAGCGCTCGCCGCGCTGGGCGCGCTGCCCGCTTATGCGCTCGCCGAGGTCGGCGGCGAGCGCGTGGCGATCGTGCACGGGGATGGCGATTCGCTCGCCGGCTGGGGGTTCTCGCAAGAGTCGCTCGCGACCGCGGCGGGGCAGGCGGGCGCGCGCGCGGCCCTGACGGCGGCCGGGGCGCGCGTGTTCGCTTCGAGCCACACCTGTCTTCCGGTGCTGCAGACCTTCGCCTTCGACGGCGAGGGGCCCGCGCATGCACGGGCCGTGGCGAACAACGGCGCCGCCGGGATGCCGAATTTTTGCGGCACCGGCTACGGTCTCGCGAGCCGCATCTCGACCCGGCCGAGCGGCCGCGCGCTGTACGCGGCGCGGGTCGGGCGGCTGCACGTGGAGGCGCAGCCGATCGATTACGACCGCGCGGGCTGGGAGCGCCGCTTCGTGGCGCAATGGCCCGCCGACTCCGAAGCGCACCGCTCCTACTACGAGCGCATCGTGCACGGGCCCCGCTACGAGGCGGCACAGGCGCGGCGCTTCGGCGACGCGGCGGCGACCGCGCAGGCGCGCGCGCCGAGCGCTTAGGGCGCCGCCCCCGAGCACGCGCCGCGAGGGGAACCCGTGAAGACCTCGAGACTCCTGGTGCTGGCGGGAATCGCACTGGCGGTGGCGGCGTTCTTCGCCGCGGGCGGCTACCGCTACGTGAGCTTCGCCAACGCCAGGGCCCAGGAGCAGGCGCTGCGCGAGCTCTACGCGGCGCATCCCTGGCAGAGCGCGCTCGCGTACTTCGTCGCCTACGTTGCGCTTACCGGCCTCTCGCTGCCCGGCGCGGCGCTCATGACGCTGCTCGGCGGGGCGGTGTTCGGCCTGCTGCGGGGCACGCTGCTGGTGTCCTTCGCCTCGAGCCTGGGGGCCACGCTCGCCTTTCTCGCCGCGCGCTTCGTGCTGCGCGACTGGGTGCAGGGGCGCTTCGGGCAGGCGCTGCGCACGCTCAACGCGGGCATCGAGCGCGAGGGCGCGTTCTACCTGTTCACGCTGCGGCTCATCCCCGCGGTGCCGTTCTTCGCCATCAACCTGGCGATGGGCCTCACGCCGATGCGCGCGGCCACCTTCTACTGGGTCAGCCAGCTCGGCATGCTCGCCGGCACGCTGGCGTACGTGAACGCGGGCACCCAGCTGGCGGCGATCGGCTCGCCGGCCGGCATCCTCTCGCCCGGGCTGATCGGCGCCTTCGTGCTGCTCGGGGTGCTTCCGCTCCTCGCGAAGCGCGCCGTGGACGCGCTCAAGGCGCGCCGCGCGTACGCGCGCTGGAAGCGGCCGGCGCGGTTCGAGCGCAACCTGGTCGTGATCGGCGCGGGCTCGGCGGGGCTGGTCGCGGCCTACATCGCCGCGGCGGTGCGCGCCAAGGTCACCCTCATCGAGAAGCACCGCATGGGCGGGGACTGCCTGAATACGGGCTGCGTGCCTTCCAAGGCGCTGCTCAAGTCGGCGCGCGTGCTGGCGCAGATCCGGCGCGCGCGCGACTATGGTTTCAAGTCGGCGAGCGCCGAGTTCGACTTCGCCGAGGTCATGCAGCGCGTGCAGCGGGTCGTGCGCACGGTGGCGCCGCACGATTCGGTCGAGCGCTACACGGCGCTGGGCGTCGAGTGCCTGAGCGGCGAGGCGCAGATCGTGTCGCCCTGGGAGGTCGAGGTGAAGCTTCCCGGCGGCGAGCTGCGCCGCCTCAGCACGCGCGCGATCGTGATCGCCGCCGGCGCGCGGCCGCTCGTGCCGCCGATCCCCGGCCTCGATCAGGTCGGCTACCTCACCTCGGATACGCTCTGGGAGTTGAGGACGCTGCCGCCGCGGCTGCTGGTGCTGGGCGGCGGGCCGATCGGCTGCGAGCTCGCCCAGGCCTTCGCGCGCTTCGGCTCGAAGGTAACGCAGGTGGAGATGCTGCCGCGGCTGCTCGCGCGCGAGGACCCGGAGGTCTCCGCGATGATGGCGCAGCGCTTTCGCGAGGAGGGCGTCACCGTGCTGATCGGCCACCGGGCCGAGCGCTTCGTGCTCGAGGACGGGGGCAAGGTCCTGGTCTGCGCGCATGCGGGCAGCGAGGTGCGCATCGAGTTCGACTGCGTGCTCGTCGCGCTCGGGCGCATCGCCAACACCGAGGGCTACGGCCTGGAGGCGCTCGGCATTCCTGCCTCCAAGGCGCGCACCGTGGCGACCAACGAGTACCTGCAGACGCTCTACCCGAACATCTACGCCTGCGGCGACGTCGCCGGCCCCTACCAGTTCACGCACACGGCCGCGCACCAGGCGTGGTACGCGGCGGTCAACGCGCTGTTCGGCGGGCTGCGCAAATTCCGCGCCGACTACTCGGTGATCCCGTGGGCCACCTTCACCGATCCGGAAGTGGCGCGCGTCGGCCTGAACGAGACCGAGGCGAAGGCGCGCGGCGTGCCGTACGAGGTCACGACCTACGACCTCGCCGACCTGGATCGCGCGATCGCCGACGAAGAGGCGCGCGGCCTGGTCAAGGTGCTCACCGCGCCGGGCAGGGACCGCATCCTGGGTGCGACGATCGTCGGCGAGCACGCTGGCGAGCTGATCGCGGAGTTCGTGACCGCGATGCGCCACGGCCTGGGCATGAACAAGATCCTGGGCACGATCCACGTCTATCCCACGCTCGCGGAGGCCAACAAGTACGCCGCGGGCGTGTGGAAGAAGGCCCACGCGCCGCAGGCGCTGTTGCGCGGCCTCGAGCGCTTCCATGCCTGGATGCGCGGTTAGAAACCGGGCGTGGCGCAAGTGATCTCGGTGATCGTTCCCGCGCTCGACGAGGCGGGCGCCATCGCGCGCACGCTCGAGGCGCTGGCGCCCTTGCGCGCGCGCGGCCACGAGGTCATCGTCGTCGACGGCGGCAGCGCGGACCAGACGCGCGCCCTGGCGGCGCCGTTCGCCGACCGGGTGCTCGAGGCTCCGCGCGGCCGCGCGCGTCAGATGAATGCCGGCGCCGCCGCCGCGCGCGGCGACGTGCTGCTGTTTCTGCACGCCGATACCCTGCTTCCGCCGCAGGCCGACCGGGCGATTCTCGCGGCGCTTGGCGGCGCGCGGCTGTGGGGCCGCTTCGACGTCGCCATCGCTTCGCGCTCGCCGCTGCTCGCCGTCGTCGGCTTCTGCATGAGCTGGCGCTCGCGCCTGACCGGCATCGCGACCGGGGACCAGGCGATCTTCGTGCGCCGCGACGCCTTTGCCCGCGCGGGGGGCTTCCCGGACATCGTGCTGATGGAAGACATCGCCTTCAGCGTGCGCATGAAGCGGCTCGCGCGCCCCGCCTGCCTGCGCGAGCGCGCGCTGACCTCCGATCGCCGCTGGCGCCGGCACGGCGCGGCGGCGACGATCCTGCTCATGTGGCGCCTGCGGCTGGCGTACTTCCTCGGCGCCGATCCGCAGGAGCTGGCGCGCCGCTATGCGCAGCCGGGCTGAGCGCCGTGCGGCGCTGATCGTCCTGGCGAAGGCGCCGGAGCCGGGCGCCGTCAAGACGCGCCTCGCGCCGCTGCTCGGTGCCGAGGGCGCGGCGGCGCTGCACGCGCGCCTGGTCGAGCATACGTTGCGCACGGCGCGGCAGGCGCGCTGCGCGCCGCTCGAATTGCATTGCGCGCCGCACGCGCGGCATCCGTTCTTCCTCGCCTGCGCGCGCAGCTTCGGCGCGCGGCTGCGCCCGCAGGCGAGCGGCGATCTCGGGCGGCGCATGCAGCGGGCGCTCGAGCGGGCGCTGCGCGGTGCCGACTACGCGCTGCTCGTCGGCACCGACTGCCCGAGCCTGGGGGCGGAGGATCTGCGCGCGGCGCTGCGCGCGCTGCGGGTCGGGAAGGACGCGGTGTTCGCGCCCGCCGAGGACGGCGGCTACGCGCTCGTCGGCGTGCGGCGCTCCTCGAAGGGCCTGTTCGCCGGCATGCCCTGGGGCACCGGGCGCGTTTTCGGCGCCACGCGCCGGCGGCTCGCGCGGCTCGGCTGGCGCTGGACGCGGCTGCGCACCGTGTGGGACGTCGACCGGCCCGAAGACTATGCGCGGCTCGAGCGCGCGCGGCTGCTCGAGCGCTGAGCGCGCCTAGAGCGCGGCGACGGTCTGCACTTCGACCAGGAACGCCTCGTGCACCAGCCGATCGATCATGAGCAGCGTGTTGGGCGGATATGCCCCGCCCGGGAACATGCGCGGAAATTCGCGCGTGCGGAAGGCCATGAATTTCGGGATGTCCTGCGAATGCACCAGGTAAGTGGTGAACTGCACCACGTTGCCCCAGCCGGCGCCGGCCGAGCGCAGCGCGGCTTCGACGTTGCGGAACGCCTGCGCGCATTGCGCGTCGAAGTCATCGGCGCCGACCAGCTTGCCGTCGACGTCCGCGGCGACCATGCCGGCGATGAACAGGAATTCGCTCGCCTTGACGCGCGTCACGTGCGAATACTGTCCGAGCGGCTTGCCGAGGCCTTGCGGGTTGTAGATCCGGATGTCGGGCATGGCGGGTCTCCAGAGTCGTTCGCTCAGCCGGCCGGATGCGCCGTGCGCCTGCGCCCGGCGAGCTGCGCCTTGAGCGCCGCCACGAGCGAGCGGCGTTCGACCGGCTTGAGCAGATAGGCGTTCGCGCCGGCGGCGAGGGTCTTGTCCATGGTCTGCTGGTCGGCGAGCACCGACACCACGACCACCGGGGTGTGCGCGTTCGGGGAACGGGCGCGGATCTCCTTCAGCACCTCGAATCCGCCGATGCCCGGCATCATGAGGTCGAGCACGATGGCGTCGTAGACGTAGTTGCCGGCCAGCCTGAGCGCCTGCTCGCAGGTTCCGGCGAGCGTCGCTTCCACCTTCATGTCGTGCGTCACGACGCGCGCCAGCAGCAGCCGCGTCGATTCCTCGTCGTCGACGATCAGGATGCGGTGGCGGGTGCTGCCGGACTTTTCCTGGCGCCGCATGCGCTAGCGCCCGGCGGCCAGCTGCCGGGCGAGATCGGAGAAGTCGTCGGCGTTGACGTCGAAGGCGGCTTCGTCCTTCAGGTCGGGATGCGCGCTCGGGCCGAACTCGAGCGGCCGGCGCACGAAGGCGGTGCGCAGGCCGCAGGACTTCGCCGCATGCAGATCGTCCTTGTGCGCGGCGACCATCATGAGGTGCTGCGGCGCCACGTCGAGCAGCGCCGCGGCGCCCAGATACACTTCCGGATCGGGCTTGTAGTGGCGGAACAGCTCCGCCGACAGGATGCAGTCCCACGGCAGCTTGCCGAACTTCGCCAGATCGGTGAGCAGGGCGAGGTTGCCATTGGACAGCGTCGCGACGACATGCGTGCGCTTGAGCCGCTGCAGGCCCGCGCGCGCGTCGGGCCACGGCCGCAGCCGGTGCCACACCCGGTTGAGGTGCTGCAACTCCTGCTCGCTCAGGCCGTCGACGCCGAACTGCTTGAGCACCTCGTCGAGGATCATGCGGTGCAGCGCGTCGATCGTGCTCCAGGGCAGCTCGCCCGCGCGCACGCGCGCCATCGCCGGGCGGTAGCCCGCGCGCCAGGCGTCCGCAAAGGCCGCCCAGTTGACCTTCAGGCGCTTGGCGCGGCCCAGCTTGCGGGCTTCGCGGATGATCGAGCCGCGCCAGTCGACGACGGTGCCGAAGACATCGAATACGAGCGCATGGACGGCGGGCGGTTGGTGGCGCATCTTGTTCGCGTGGCGGAAGCCAAAGCGTCGCGCCCACAATTGTACTTGCTTGCGACCAGCGCCACGGCGCTGGCTCGCGCGGGCGCGACGCGACTTATCCCGGCGTCGCGCGGCGTGTTTCCTTACTGCAGCTGGATGGTGCCGGAGACCGAGACCGATATCTGGCTGGTGCCGGCCTCGAATGCCGGCGGCGCGACGCCCGCAGCCATCATGCCGCGCGCCGCGGCGGCGAACACGCGCGGCACGGGGGCGCCGCCGGAGATCTGCAGGTCGCGGATGCGATAACCGTTCGCCTTGAGCGCGTCGCGCACCAGCTGCGCGCGCTGCTGGAACGCGGCGAGCGCCTCGTCGATGAGCGCGTTCTCGGCCCGACGGCGCGCCGCGGGCGAAACGCTGAGCGAAACGCTCGCGACGGTGAGGCTCGACTGCAGCTTGCCGATCAGCCGGCTCGCGGCGGCGAAGTCGGAGGACTCCAGGCGCAGCTCCTGGCGCGCGCGCCAGCGCGCGATGCGCGCCTTGTCGTACACGGGATAGGTCTGGTAGCCGACGCTGCGCAGGCTGACGCCGGCAACGCCGCGTGCCAGCGCGAGCGCCTTGTGCATGCTGCGGTTGACGCTGTCGGCGAGCTGCGCGGGGTCTGCGCCTTCGGCTTCGACCGCGAGCACGGCGACCAGCGTGTCGTTCGGCACCTCGCTCTCGGCCTGCGCCGACAGGCTCACCAGGTTGAACAGCGGCTCGTGCGTGTCCTGCGCGAACGCCAGCAGCGGCGCCAGCAGCAGCGCTGCCAGAAGGCTCCTCACGGCTTGGAACGCTCGTGGCGCCACTGCGCGTCGGCGCGGCCGGCGTGGCGATTGAGTATGCGGCCGGCCACGAACAGCAGGTCCGAGAGCCGGTTGAGGTATTGGCGCGCGTGCTGGCCCACCGGCTCCGCGCGGCCGAGGGCCACCAGGCTGCGCTCGGCGCGGCGGCACACGGTGCGCGCCAGGTGGGCCGCCGCGGCGGCGCGCGAGCCCCCGGGCAGGATGAACTCCTTGAGCGGCGGCAGTTGCGCGTTGTGCGCCTCGATCAGCGCCTCCAGGCGCTGCACGTGCGCGGCGCTCACCAGCGCGTGCCCCGGAATACTCAGCTCGCCGCCCAGGTCGAACAGGTCGTGCTGCACGCGCTCGAGCGCGTCGTGCATGTCCGCGGGCACGTCCTCGGCGAGCACGGCTCCGATCGCCGAGTTCAGCTCGTCGACGTCGCCGATCGCCTGGATGCGCGCGCTGTCCTTCGCCACGCGTGCGCCGTCGCCGAGGCCGGTGTCGCCGGCGTCGCCGGTGCGCGTGGTGATCTTGCTCAGGCGATGGCCCATGGGTGGCCGGATTATAGGCGCGCTCAAGCCTTGCGGCGCACTTCGCTCTCGATCCAGCCCCTGGCGAGCGTGGTAGTGAGGCGTTCGCCCTCGGCGACGTGCTCGGCGTCGCGCAGCAGCTCGCCGCGCGCGTTGCGCGTCAGGCTGTAGCCGCGCGCGAGCACCGCGCTCGGGTCGAGGCTGGCGAGGCTCGCGCGCAGGCGCTCGAGCCTGCCGGCCGCACCCTCGACGCGGCGCACGAGCGCGTGCCCGAGGCGCGGCGCGGCAGCGCCCAGGCGAATGTGCGCCGCCTCCAGGCGGTGCGCCATGGCCGTGGCGAGTCGCGCGGTGAGCTGCTCCAGCAGCCGGTGCGAGGCGCGCAGGCGCTCGGCCGGATGCACCAGGCGCCGCGCAAGCGCATCCACCGCCTGCATCGCGTACTCGAGGCGGCGGCGCGTTTCGCGCGCGGCGCGCCCGGCGAGCTCGGCCACTCGCGCCAGCAGCTCGGCGCGCGGCGGGCTGACCACCTCCGCCGCGGCGGTCGGGGTCGGGGCGCGCCGGTCGGCCGCGAAATCGGCGATGGTGAAGTCGGTCTCGTGGCCGACGCCGACCACCACCGGGATCCTCGAGGCGCGGATCGCGCGCGCCAGCGCCTCCTGGTTGAATTGCCACAGGTCCTCGATCGAGCCGCCGCCGCGCACCAGCAGCAGCACCTCGCATTCGCCGCGCGCGTTGGCCACGGCGAGCATCTCGACCAGGCGCTCGGCCGCGCCCTCGCCCTGCACGGGCGATGGGTACACGATCACCGGAATCGACGCATTGCGCCGCGCCAGGGTCGTCAGCACGTCGCGCAAGGCCGCCGCCGCGAGCGAGGTGATGACGCCGATCGCCCGCGGGTGGGTCGGAACGGCGCGCTTGGCCGCGGGGTCGAACAGCCCCTCGCGCTCGAGTTTTTCCTTCAGCCTGAGAAAGCTCTCGTACAGCGGCCCGAGCCCCGCGCGGCGCATCGTCTCCACGTTGAGCTGGAAGCGCCCGCGCGGCTCGTACAGCGTGACCAGCGCCCGCACCTCGGCGCGCGCGCCGTCGCGAGGTTCCCAGTCGAGCAGGGCAGCGCGTCCGCGGAACATGACGCAGTCGACCTGCGCCGCGTCGTCCTTCAGCGTGAAGTACCAGTGACCGGAAGAGGCGGGACGGAAATTGGAGATCTCGCCCGCGACCCACATGAGCGGGAAGCGCCGCTCGAGGGCATCGCGCACACTGCGCACCAGCTCGGAGACGCTGACCGGCGCGCTCCCGCGACCGGCGTGCGACACGAATTCGGGCTCCATGCCGGGGGCTTCTCCGAGGGTAAGCGAGTCTACACTAATCCACACCGCGACCGGCCCGGTACAACAGCGCAGGAAAAACGTTCGCGGAGCCCGATTATTTTTTATAAGGCGCTGTTTCGGTGCTGGAAAAAGCTGCTGAATTTTTGATCGATCCAGACCGAAAGGGCTTCGCAAGACTGTGCCGCCGACATGTGCAGAGAAAATCCACAAACTTATCCACAACTTTTGTGGATAACGGGATTAGCGGCCTGTGATGCGCTCTGGCATCTGCCATCGAGAGCGCGCTCATCCTCCTGTCCGCGCCGCCGAACGCGCACCGAGGAAGGGCCGGCCACTGCGCGCGCAAGCTTGCCGCAGCGCAGCGCTTTGGCTAAAGTGCGCCGGCGGAAACCACCGCAATGCAGACGGCGCAACCCGGACGCGCCGATCCAAGCGCGCCGGTACGCGCCGACTTAACCTCGGGGAGACTCGTTGTTCGCGATCCTTCAGGCCGCGGGCTGGCCGATCTGGCTGTTGCTTCTGACTTCGATCGTCGCCGTCGCGCTGATCATCGAGCGCTCGGTCTCATTGCGCGCTGCAAAAATCGTTCCGCCGAATCTGCTGCAGCAGGTCGTGGCGGTCTACCAGCGCCAGGGCGTGAACGAGGACGTCCTCGGGCGGCTCGCGGCGGACTCGCCGCTCGGGGAGGTGCTTGCGGCGGGCCTGCGTAACCAGCGCAGCTCGCGCTACGTGATGCGCGAGGCCATCGAGGAAGCCGGGCGCGCGGTGGCGCACAATCTGGAGCGCTTTCTCACCACGCTCGGCACGATCGCCACCGCGTCGCCCCTGCTCGGGCTGTTCGGGACGGTGATCGGCATGATCGAGATCTTCGGCTCGCAGGCGCCCAGCGGCAGCAACCCGATCATGCTGGCGCACGGCATTTCGACCGCGCTCTACAACACGGCGTTCGGCATCGCGATCTCGATCCCTTCGCTGATCTTCTACCGCCACTACCGCAACAAGGTGGACGGCTTCGTGGTGCAGATGGAGCAGGCGGCGGCCAAGCTGGTGGACATCGTGCACGGCGAGCGCGTCGACGACACGCGCGCGGCGGAGCGCGCATGAACTTCCAGCGCGGCAGGGTCCGCGAGGAACCGGAGATCAATCTGGTCCCGCTGATCGACGTGATGATGGTGATCCTGATCTTCCTCATGGTCACCACCACGTACTCGCGCTACACCGAGCTGAAGATCAACCTGCCGACCGCCAACGCCGAGAAGCAGGTCGACCGCCCGAACGAGATCGACGTGCTGGTCAACGCGCAGGGCCAGTACGTGGTCGGCAAGACGCCGGTCACCTTTTCCACCATCGAGCGGCTCTCGGCCGAGCTCATGCGCGCCGGGGCGGGCATGAAGGATCCGGTCGTCGTGATCAGCGCGGACGCGAATGCCACCCAGCAGGCGGTGGTGCGCGTGATGGAAGCCGCGCGCGACGCCGGGCTGTCGCAGGTCACTTTCACCACCCAGGCGAGCGAGCGCTGAGCCTGGAGCACGCGCCATCGCCGCGCACGCCCTCGCCAAGCACTGGTACCGCCGCACGGCGCTTTCCTGGCTGCTGTGGCCCGGGAGCCTCGTCTTCCGCGCCGCGGTATTCGCGCGCCGGCTGTCGTATCGCCTGGGGCTGCTGAAGCGCGCACGCGCCGGGATCCCGGTGATCGTGGTGGGCAATCTCGTGGCCGGCGGCAGCGGCAAGACGCCGCTGGTGCTGTGGCTCGCCGAGTTTCTCAAGGCGAAGGGCTGGGTGCCCGGCCTGGTGTCGCGCGGTTACGGCAGCGCGGCCGAGGCCGCGCGCGAGGCGAGCATTGCGTCGGAGCCCGCGGAAGTGGGCGACGAGCCGGTCGTGCTCGCGCGGCGTAGTGGCTGCCCGGTGTGGGTGGGCGCGCGGCGCGCAGCGGTGGCCCGAGCGCTGCGCGCCTGCCACCCGGAGGTGAACGTGCTGGTGCTCGACGACGGGCTGCAGCACTATGGCCTGGCGCGCGACATCGAGGTCGCGGTGGTGGACGCGCGCGGCTTCGGCAACGGCTTCATGCTGCCGGCGGGACCGCTGCGCGAGCCGGCCTCGCGGCTGCGCTCGGTGGATGCGGTGGTGGCGCACGGCATCGGCCCGGACGCGCTGCCGCGTCAGGCCGGCCGCCGGCCAGTCTTCGCCATGGCGCTGGAGGGCGATCTGCTGCACTGCCTTGCCGATGCGCGCGACCGGCGCCCGGCCAGCGCGTTTGCCGGCCAGCGCGTGCACGCGGTCGCCGCTATCGGCGACCCGAATCGCTTCTTTCTGCACTTGGCCCGTCTCGGGCTCAAGGTCGTGCCGCATCCGTTTCCCGACCACCACGCCTTTCGCGCGGCGGAGCTCGAGTTCGGCGACGATGCCCCCGTGGTGATGACCGAGAAGGACGCGGTAAAATGCCGGCGTTTCGCGAAGCCATGCCACTGGGTGCTTCCAGTGCGCGCGGCGCTCGATCCCGCGTTTGGCGACTGGCTGCTGAAGAGGCTCGGTGGACCCAAGACTGCTTGAGATCCTGGTATGCCCGCTGTGCAAGGGGCCGCTGGTGTACCGCAAGGACGCCGGCGAGCTGGTGTGCAAGGCCGACCGGCTGGCGTATCCGATCAGGGACGACATACCGGTGATGCTCGAGGAGGACGCGCGCAAGCTCGATCCTACCGAAGAGGTGGCGCCGGGCTGAACGCGGCCCGGACGGGCTCGCGTGCCGCCCTTCACGGTCATCATTCCGGCGCGTTATGCCTCCAGCCGGCTGCCCGGCAAGCCGCTGGCGGATCTGGGCGGCAAGCCCATGGTGGTCAGGGTGTGCGAACGGGCAAGCGCCAGCGGCGCAAGCGCGGTGTGCGTGGCCACCGACGACGAGCGCATTGCGCGCGCGGTACGCGGGCACGGCTTCGGCGCGCACATGACGCGTGCCGAGCATCCCTCGGGCACGGACCGCGTCGCGGAGGCGGCGGCGGCGCTCGGGCTTGCCGAGGACGCGATCGTGGTCAACGTCCAGGGTGACGAGCCGCTGATCCCGCCGCCGCTCATCGCCGCGGTGGCCGCCGAGCTCGAGGCCAATCCCGAGGCCAGCGCATCGACCGCCTGCCACCCGATTCGCGATCCGGCCTCGATCTTCAACCCGAACGTGACCAAGGTGGTGCTCGACGCGCGCGGCTTCGCGCTGTATTTCAGCCGCGCCCCGATCCCGTACGCGCGCGACGCCTACGCCGCGGGTCGGCGCGAGCCGCCCGCGACGCTGCCGTGCTACCGCCATCTGGGCATCTACGCCTATCGCGCCGGCTTCCTGCAGCGCTATGCCCGCCTCGCGCCCGCGGCGCTGGAGCAGTTCGAGGCGCTCGAGCAGCTGCGCGTGCTGTGGCACGGGTTCCGCATCGTCGTCGCCGTCACGCAGGGCGAGGCCGCGCCGGGCGTCGACACTGCCGAAGACCTCGCAACGGTTCGTGCCCGGTTTGACCGTGGCGGCGTTTCCGGCTAAGGTCAGCGGCCTTTCTGGGGTCAGAAAGCGGGCTTATGGGGCGCCGCGGCGCACGGCCGCTGCGCCCCGTCTGTTGACCGCCACGGAATACTTGAGAGATGCGCTTGATCCTGTTGGGCCCGCCGGGCGCGGGCAAGGGAACGCAGGCCGGGTTCATCATGGAGCGGTTCGGCATTCCGCAGATCTCGACCGGCGACATGCTGCGCGCCGCCGCCGGCGCGGGCGAGCCGCTCGCCCTGGAGGCCAGGAAGATGATGGACCGCGGCCAGCTGGTGCCTGACGAGATCGTCATCAGCCTGGTCAGGGAGCGGCTCAAGCAGCCCGACTGCGCGCACGGCTACCTGTTCGACGGCTTTCCCCGCACCATCCCCCAGGCCGAGGCGATGCGCCACGCCAGCGTGCCGATCGACTACGTGCTCGAGATCGACGTTCCCGATGCGGAGATCATTGCGCGGATGGGCGGCCGGCGCGTGCATCCCGCCTCCGGGCGTACCTACCACGTGAAATTCAATCCTCCCAAGGTGGAGGACCGGGACGACCTCACCGGCGAGCCGCTCATCCTGCGCGCCGACGACAAGGAGGAGACGGTCAGGCGGCGCCTCGAGGTCTACAAGGCACAGACCCGGCCACTGGTGGCGTACTACACTGCATGGTGTGCCTCGGGCGATCCGCGCGCCCCCAGGTACTGCAAGATCTCCGGTTCCGGGACCGTCGAGCAGATCCGCGACCGCGCGTTGGCCGTGCTCGCCCCGGGAAGATGAAGGGAGCCGGACGATGTCGCACAGGTTCATGAGCGCCGACGGTTTTCAAATCAGCGCCGCGTGCCGCCGCTACCTGGCACCGCTGGCCGAGGGCGAAGCGCCGCCGCCGTTCGCGAACGGCCTGCCCGAGTACGTGCGCCTGAAGAACGCTGCGCTGCGCAAGCGCCTGCGCACGCCGTTCACGGCCTGAGCCGGCGGGCGGCGGCCGTGACCTTTCTGCTAAAATCCGCGCCTTTCCTGCGGGCGTCCCCGCCCGCGAAACCCAACGACCAATAAGGGGAGTACGCCATGTCCGGAGGAATCGTCTTCGCGCTGGTCTGCGCCATCATCGCGCTTCTGTATGGCGCGTACTCAATCAAGTGGATCCTCGCGCAGCCCGAGGGCAACGAGCGCATGCGCGAGATCGCGGCGGCGGTGCGCGAGGGCGCGGTTGCCTACATGAAGCGGCAATACACGACGGTCGCCATCGTCGGCGTGGTCCTGTTTCTGGTGATCGGCTTCGTCCCCAAGCTTGGCTGGCCTACCGCCGCGGGCTTCGCCATCGGCGCGCTGTTCTCCGGGCTGTGCGGCATCATCGGCATGAACATCTCGGTGCGCGCCAACGTGCGCACCGCCGAGGCCGCGCGCGTGGGCCTGAGCGAGGCGCTCCAGGTCGCCTTCCGCGGCGGCGCGATCACCGGCTTGCTGGTGGTCGGCCTGGGGCTGCTCGGCATCACCGGCTACTTCACGCTGCTCTACAGCACCGCCACGGACAAGACCGCGCTCGACCAGATCATCCATCCGCTGATCGGCCTGGGCTTCGGCGGTTCGCTGATCTCGATCTTCGCGCGGCTGGGCGGCGGCATCTTCACCAAGGGCGCCGACGTCGGCGCCGACCTGGTCGGCAAGGTCGAGGCCGGCATTCCCGAGGACGACCCGCGCAACCCGGCGGTGATCGCGGACAACGTCGGCGACAACGTCGGCGACTGCGCGGGCATGGCCGCGGACCTGTTCGAGACCTACGCCGTGACGCTGGTCGCCACCATGCTGCTCGGCGCTCTGCTGGTGCATACCACCAGTCCGAACGCGGCGATCTATCCGCTCGCGATCGGCGGCTTCTCGATCCTCGCCTCGATCATCGGTACCTGGTTCGTGAAGGCGAAGCCGGGCGACCGCAACGTCATGTCGGCGCTGTACAAGGGCCTGTGGGCGGCCGGCATCCTGTCGCTGATCGCGTTCTACCCGATCACGCAGTGGCTGATGGGCGGAATCGTCGCCCAGGTGCCGTTCGAGATCGCCGGCGCATCGAAGATGATCACGGTCTGGAACCTGTGGGGGGCGGCGGCAGTGGGTCTGGTGCTGACCGGCTTCATGGTGTGGATCACGGAGTACTACACCGGCACCGACTTCAAGCCGGTGCGGCACATCGCCGAGTCCTCGACCACGGGCCACGCCACCAACATCATCGCCGGCCTGGGCGTGTCGATGAAGGCCACCGCCTGGCCGGTGCTGGCGGTGTGCGTCGCGATCTTCGCCTCGTACTGGCTCGCCGGGCTGTACGGCATCGCGATCGCCGCGACCTCGATGCTCTCCATGACCGGGATCATCGTCGCGCTGGACGCCTACGGGCCGATCACCGACAACGCCGGCGGCATCGCGGAAATGGCCGACCTGCCCGCGCAGGTGCGCGCCATCACCGATCCGCTGGACGCGGTCGGCAACACGACCAAGGCGGTCACCAAGGGCTATGCGATCGGATCGGCCGGGCTCGCCGCGCTGGTGCTGTTCGCGGACTACACGCACGCGCTGTCGAAGGCCGGGCAGTCGCTGAGCTTCGACCTGTCGAACCACATGGTGATCATCGGCCTGTTCATCGGCGGCATGGTGCCGTACCTGTTCGGCGCCATGGCGATGGAAGCGGTCGGCCGCGCCGCGGGCTCCGTGGTGGTCGAGGTGCGGCGCCAGTTCAAGGAGATCCCCGGCATCATGGAGGGCACGACCAAGCCCGACTATTCGCGCGCGGTGGACATGCTCACGCGCGCGGCGATCAAGGAGATGATCGTCCCGTCCCTGCTGCCGGTGGCGGTGCCGATCGTGGTCGGCCTGCTCCTCGGCCCGCAGGCGCTCGGCGGCGTGCTGATGGGCACCATCGTCACCGGCCTGTTCGTCGCGATCTCGATGACCACGGGCGGCGGCGCATGGGACAACGCCAAGAAGTACATCGAGGACGGCCACTACGGCGGCAAGGGCTCGGACGCGCACAAGGCGGCGGTCACCGGCGACACGGTGGGCGACCCCTACAAGGACACCGCGGGCCCGGCGGTGAACCCGCTGATCAAGATCATCAACATCGTGGCCCTGCTGATCGTGCCGCTGATCGTGTGAGCGGTACGCGGGCGTTGCGCTCGACCAGGGCAGCCGCGGCTGCCCTTTTTGTTTTCGCCGCCGCCGGTTAGGCGGCCTGCGGCGTGTCCAGCGGCAGGCGCACCGTGACCCGCAGCCCCGTGGGGAGATTGTCGTCGAGCTCGATGCTCCCGCGGTGGTGCTCGACGACCCGCCGGGCGATCGCCAGGCCGAGGCCGCTGCCGCCGGGCTCGCTTTCGGCGCGCCGGTAGAAGCGGTCGAACACCCGCGCGCGCTCGTCGGCCGGGACGCCGGGCCCCGTATCGCGCACCTGCAGCACGCCGTCCTCGCCGTCGCGCCAGACGCCGACATCGACGCTGCCGGGGCTCGGCGTGTAGCGCAGCGCGTTGTCCACCAGGTTGCTCAGCAGCGTGCGCAGCCCCTGCAGATTGCCCGCCACGGTGAGCGGCTCGGTGCGCTCCAGGCCGAGGTCGAGACCGCGGTACTGCGCGAGCGGCGCGTGCATCGCCACCACTTCGCGCGCGATCTCGTCGAGCCGGACCTCGGCGCGGGTCGCGTCGGGCTGCTGGCCTTCCTCGCGGGCCAGCGTGAGCAACTGCTGCACCAGGTGGCTGGCGCGTTCGACGCCGCGCCCGAGGCTGCCGAGCGCCTCGCGCCGTTCGCTGTCGTCCGCGGCGCGCTCGGCGATCTGCGCTTGCAGGCGCACCGCGGTGAGCGGCGAGCGCAGCTCGTGCGCGGCGTCGGCGACCAGCGCGCGCTGCGCCTCGATCGCCTGGCCGAGCCGGCGCAGCAGGTCGTTGAGCGAGCCGACCAGCGGCCGCACCTCGTTGGGCAAGCCGTTCTCCGGGATCGGCTCGAGCGCTGCCGGCGAGCGGTGGCGCACCTCCCGCGCCAGACGCTCCAGCGGCGACAGTCCCCGGCCGACCGTGAACCAGATCAGCAGCCCCAGCAGCGGCAGCATCGCCGCCAGCGGCCAGACCGTGCGCAGGGCGACCGCCGCGGCGAGCCGGTTGCGGACCTCCTGGGGTTGCGCCACCTGAATCACGTGGTCGCCCAGCTGCGTGGAGAACACGCGCCATTTGCCTTGCGGCGTCGCGACGTCGGTAAAGCCGAGCAGCGCGCGGTCCGGCATGTTCACCCGCGGATGGGAGATGTACAGCCGCAGGCCCTCGCGATTCCAGATCTGCACCAGCACCTCGAGCGCGTTGTCGGGACTGCCTTCGTGCTCGATCAGGCCGCTGGCCAGCGCGTGGTCGCGAAACGACATCGCCAGCTGCTGCAGCTGGTAGTCGGCGAGCTCGTTCGCCTGTTCCCGCGCCATGAGATAGGTCAGCACTGCGCCGACCGCGACCGCCGCGGCGACCCCGGCAAGCAGCCAGGCGAGCAAGCGGCGGCGGATCGAGATCATCGCGACCTGGGGATCATGTAGCCGACGCCGCGCACGGTGCGGATGAAGTCGGCGCCGAGCTTCTTGCGCAGGCTGTGCACGAACACCTCGACCGCGTTCGACTCGACTTCCTCGCCCCAGCCGTACAGCCGCTCCTCGAGTTGCGCGCGCGACAGGATCGCGCCCGGGCGTGCGGCGAGCGCTTCGAGTACCGCGAACTCGCGCGCCGAGAGCGCGAGCGGCTTGCCGCCGAAGCTCGCCTCGCGGGTGGCGGGATTGAGGCTCAGCCCGAGATGCTCGATCAGCGGCTCGGCGCGCCCCTCGCGCCTGCGCACGACTGCGCGCACGCGGGCGGCGAGCTCGTCCAGATCGAACGGCTTCACGAGGTAGTCGTCGGCCCCGGTGTCCAGCCCCTTGATGCGCTCGGTGACTGTGTCGCGCGCGGTCACCACCACCACCGGGACATCGTTGTGCCGCGCGCGCAGGCCGCGCAGCACCTCGATGCCGTCCTTTTTCGGCAGGCCGAGATCGAGCAGCATGCAGTCGTAGTCCTCGGCCTCGAGCGCCAGCTCGGCGGAGCGCCCGTCCTGTACCCAGTCGACCGAGAAGCCGTCCTGGCGCAAGCCCTTCTGGATGCCCTCGCCGATCATGCGGTCGTCCTCGACCAGCAGCAGTCGCATCCCTCGCCTCCCATCGAGCGGGCTATTTTACGCGCGCGTCATGGCGCCACGCCCGGAGTGCGGCGCGTCGCCCGGCCCGGCGTCATGGCGGCGAGCCGCGATCAGGACAGCGCCTCGAACACGACACGCTGTGGCCGCTGGCCGACGACGACGTGACGTTCGAGCTTCTGGCCGTGAAGCTCGGCGGTCACCCGGTAGCGGCCGGCGGGGAGCCTGAGCAGCATGAACGGGCCCTTCGACTCGGCGCTGAGGACCTTGCTGCCGTGCATGTCGCTGATGGTCACCGGCACGTTGGCGGCGAACTCGGCCGGCATGCCCTTCTGTTCGGTGTTGATCACGAACTCGAGAGAGAGCGGATAGTGCTTGGCGGTCCGCTCCATGGCGCGCGCCTCGCTCCGGCCGATGCCGCCGGAGAGCCAGGTGATGTCACCCTGCGTCCTGGAATGCGGCAGCGACGCGCTCTCCATGGCTGCGTGCGCCACGCCAACGGTAAACAGCGTTGCGATCAGCATGCTGGATTCCTTGATCATGACGTGCTCCTTTCGAACACAGTAGGGAAAAGCACGGGCGGCGCCGGGGGAGGGAGGGGGGAGCCGGCGCCGCCCGCTCTTCGCGCCGGTGGGCCTCAGCCGAGGTCCACCGGAACGAAGATCTTGGCATCGTCGCGCTGAATGAGCAGCGCGACGTGCTTGCCTGCTTTGGCGATGATCTCGCGCAGCTGCGCGATGCTCTTCACCGGCGTGCCGTTGACCGCCAGGATGATGTCACCCTGCTGGATGCCGGCGTCGGCGGCCGGGCCGCTCACCTGCTCGACGAGCAGGCCGGCCGTCACTTCCGCCTGCTGCTTCTCGTCCGGGGTGAGAGGCCGCACCGCGAGGCCGAGCCGGCCCTGCTCGGCCTTGTTGCCGCCCTCGATGCTCGCGATCTGCTTGCTGGTGAGCTTGCCGACCTTGACGGTGAGGTCCTTGGTCGCGCCATGGCGCCACACCTGCAGCGTGGCATCGGTGCCGGGCTTGACCGCCGCGACGATCGGCGGCAACTGCGCCGAGGTGTCGACCCTGGTGCCGTTGAAGGCAAGGATCACGTCGCCGGATTGCACGCCGGCCTTGGCTGCCGGTCCGTTCGGATCGACCGAAGACACCAGGGCGCCGGTGGGCTGCTTGAGGCCGAACGATTGCGCCAGCGGCTGCGTTACCTCCTGGATCGTGACGCCGATGCGGCCGCGCTCGACCTTGCCGTGCGCGAGGATCTGCTGCTCGACGTTCTTGGCGACGTCGATCGGGATAGCGAACGACAGCCCCTGGAAGCCGCCGGTCTGCGAGTAGATCTGCGAATTGATCCCGATCACCTGGCCGTTCATGTTGATCAGCGGCCCGCCTGAATTGCCGGGATTGACCGGCGCGTCGGTCTGGATGAACGGCACGTAGGTGCCGTCGGGCAGCGCGCGCGAGGTGGCGCTGACGATGCCCGCGGTCACGGTGTTCTCGAAGCCGTATGGCGAGCCGATGGCGATCACCCATTGGCCGACCTGCACCGAGTTGGAGTCGCCCAGCTTGATGGTGGGAAGATTGTGGGCGTCGATCTTGAGCACCGCGATGTCGGTGAGCTTGTCGACCCCGATGACCTTGGCCTTCAGCTCGCGCCGGTCCGATAGCTTGACGGTGATGTCGTGCGAGTTGTCGACCACGTGTGCGTTGGTGAGGATGATGCCGTCCGGGCTCACGATGAAGCCGGAGCCCAGGCCGCGGGTCGGCCCCTGCGGCTCGGGGACCTGGAAATGACGGAAGAACTGCCAGAACGGATCGTTCGGGAAATCCGGTATCTGGGCCTGCGGGCTCGCCGCCGTCTTCTGGTTCTCGACCACCGTGATGTTCACCACCGCGGACTTGTTGGCTTTGACGATGGAAGTGAAATCGGGCAGCTGGACGGTGCGCATGGGCTCGGCGGCCGGGGCGGACACCGCGGCCTGCGCTTCCGAATGCGCCCACGCAGGTAATCCCACTGCCTCCATGCCGCCCCAGGCGCCAAGGGCGAACAACCCGGCGGCCGCCAGGGCAACCATCAGACGCTTGCGTTTCATCAGAACCTCCGTGTGCGATGTCGGCGCGCGATCTGCGCGCTTACGTGGGGCGCATGATCGGACGATGGCCTTAAAGCAGCCTTAAAGCCGCGCGCGCCCGCCGGCGCGGCGGCACTGCGCTAGCGGGGGTGGCGTGGACGCACGACTTCGATGCGCGCTTCGAGCCCCAGGCGTGAGGCAAGGTTGACCAGCGTGTCCAGGCTGAACAGCTCGCAGCGGCCGCGCAGCAGCGCGTTGACGCGCGGCTGGCTCACGCCGAGCAGTTCGGCGGCTTCGGCCTGAGTGACGCCGAGGCGTGCGATGCGAGCGGTGATCGCCGCGACAACTTGGCGGCGTAACGCCAGGCTGGGTAAACGGCTGACCATGGTGGTCTCCATTCTGGAGGGCCGGGAAGCATACAACTTCTTGTATAGCACCCGGGCACCCGCCGGAGCGCGCAAGCGGCGGGCGCAGAGCGGGAATTCAGGGCGGCGGGGCCGTGCCGAGCCCGGCGAGGATCGCCTCGACACAAGCTTGCGGCGGTGCTGCGACATCGATCACGACGGCGCCCTGCGGCCGCTCGAGCGCGGCAAACTGGCTCTCGAGCAGCGAGGCCGGCATGTAGCGGTGGCGGCGGCGCGCGACGCGGCCGCGGATCAGCTCGGCGCTGCCGTCGAGAAACACCCACTCGCAGCGCGCGAGCCCCGCCGCGAGACGCTCGCGGTAGGCGCGCTTCAGTGCCGAGCAGGCGAGTACCGCGCTCTCGCCGCGCGCCTCCGCGGCGCGCAGCTCGGCGTTCAGGCGCGCCAGCCACGGCCAACGGTCGGAGTCCTCGAGCGCGCCGCCGGCGGCCATCTTCGCCACGTTGGCCGGCGGGTGGTAGTCGTCCGCGTCGAGAAAGCGGCAGTCGATGCGTTCCGCGAGCAGCCGACCGACCGTGCTCTTGCCCGACCCCGAGACTCCCATCACCACAATGATCATCGCTGTCACCGCCTCGCGCGGGCCTGCCGGTCCCCCGAGCGGGGCGCTCGGACGAGCGGATAAATGACGCTTGATTATAGTCAGAGCTTGTTAAAAATTACCTTGTCCGGCGGGGCGCAGCCCGCCAAGATGTGAATTATGTCTCTGCCAAATATGAATGAAGCGGTTGGCGTCCCGGCCGCGCTCGCTCAGCCCGCTGCTCCCGCGCTCCGTGCCACGGCCCAGCCGGCGATCGTTGCGGCCCTCGCGGCGCTCGCCCCGGAGTGGTTTCGGGCGCTGGAATGGCTGGGCGTGACCGCCGCGATCCACGTGCTCGCCACCTGGACCGATTCGACGCTGCTCGAGGCGGCCAAGTGGGTCTGCTATCTGATGCTGTTCACCTGGATGAGCTACAAGGTCGACCAGGCACTGCAGTGGATCTTCCGCCGGTCGAGCCAGACCGAGGCGCAGGTCGAGCCGATGCATCAGGTCATCGCCGTGGGACTGGGCGGGACCATGATTCCGATGCTGTACATCTTCGTGCAGTATCTCGCGATCGTTCTGATCGCCAGGCTCGGCTCCTGAGCCCGCCGCCGGGCCGCGCATCGCTCAGCGCGCGGCGGCGCGAAGACGCGCGGCAAGACCGATCTCCAGGGCCGGCGCATCGGCGTCGAGCGTTTCCACTTCGGGCAGTGAGCGCAGCCAGGTGAGCTGCCGCTTCGCCAGCTGCCGCGTGGCGGCGAGCGCCTTGTCGCGCAACGCTGCGCGGTCATACGCTCCCTCGAGGTAGCCCCAGACCTGCCGATAGCCGACGCAGCGCACGCTCGGCAGCCCGGCGTGGAGGGCGTATTGGCGGCGCAGCTCCTGGACTTCCTCGATCAGTCCGCCGGCAAGCATGCGGTCGAAGCGCGCCGCGATGCGCGCGTGCAGCCGCGCACGATTGGCGGGGACCAGCGCGAAGCTCAGCAACGCAAACGGCAGCCGCGCGCTCGGCGCGCAGTGGAAGCTCGAAATCGTGCGGCCGCTCGCCCGGTACACCTCGAGCGCACGCTCGATGCGCTGCGCGTCGTTGGGCGCCAGCCGCCGGGCGGTGGCGGGATCCACGCGGGCGAGCTGCGCGTGCAGCGAAGGCCAGCCCTCGCGTCGCGCCTGCTCGTCGATCTCGGCGCGCAGCGCGGGGTCGGCCGCCGGCAGCGCGGCGATGCCGTGCGCGAGCGCGCGGTAATAGAGCATCGTGCCGCCCACGAGCAGCGCGATCCTGCCGCGCGCGCGGATTGCTTCGATGGCGGCAATGGCGTCGTCCCGGAAGCGTCCCGCCGAGTAGCTCCCGGTCGGGTCGATCAGGTCGATCAGATGGTGCGGCACGCGGCGGCGCTCCTCGGCGCTCGGCTTGGCGGTGCCGATGTCCATGCCGCGGTAGACCTGGCCCGAGTCGACGCTCACGATCTCGAGCGGCAGCCGCTCGGCGAGCTGCAGCGCGAGGCGCGACTTGCCGCTCGCGGTCGGACCGAGCAGGCAGAAGGCGGCGGGTTTCACCGTGTCCGGCGCAGGCAGTTCAGCGCCCGCCGGTGACATCGAGCAGCGCGCCCGTGACGTACGATGCGGCATCCGAGGCGAGCCACAGGATCGCCTCGGCAACTTCATCCGGCCGTCCGCCGCGTTTCAGCGGAACCTCCCCGCGCATGCGCTCGACGCGGTCCGGGACGCCGCTCGAGACATGGATTTCCGTGTCGATGAAGCCGGGGCGCACCGCATTCACGCGGATGCCTTCTTCGGCGAGCTCGCGCGCCAGTCCCAGGGTGAAGGTGTCCATCGCCCCTTTCGACGCGGCGTAATCGACGTAGGTTCCTCCCGCTCCGAGGCGGGACACGGCCGACGAGACGTTGACGATCGCGCCGCCGCTGCCGCCGTGCTGCCGCGACATGCGGCGGATCGCCTCGCGCGCGCACAGGAAGCTGCCGGTGACGTTGATGGAGAGAATGCGGTTGATGCGCGCGGCGTCCATGTGCTCGACGCGGGTCTGCCGCTCGAGGATGCCGGCGTTGTTGACCAGCACCGCGACCGGGCCGAGCTGCGCGTCGACCGCTTCGAACAGGCGCGCCACGTCGGCTTCCGACGAGACGTCCGCGTGCAATGCGATCGCCCGGCCGCCGGCGCGATTGATCGCTTCCGCGACGTCCTCCGCGGCGCCGTGGTCGCGCACGTAGTTGACGCACACCGAATAGCCCCGCGCGCCGGCCATCGTCGCGGTGGCGGCTCCGATGCCGCGGCCGCCGCCCGTCACGACCATCACCGGTGGCATCCCTCAGCGCCCGCGCAGGAACAGCTTGTCGAGATCGGCCAGCGTGAGCTGGTACCAGGTCGGCCGGCCGTGGTTGCAGCTGCCCGAGCGCTCGGTTGCCTCCATCTCGCGCAGCAGCGCGTTCATCTCCGGGACGCTGAGGGCGCGATGCGCGCGCACTGCGGCGTGGCACGCCATGCCGGCGAGCAGCTCGTCGCGCCGCGCGGCAAGCGCCTCGGCGGCGCCGAACTCGCGCAGCTCGGCGAGCACGCTCTTCGCCAGTGCGCCGACATCGCCGCTCGCCAGCGCCGCCGGTGCGGCGCGCACCGCGAGCTCTTGCGGCCCGGCGGCGGTGATGTCGAAGCCCAGGCGCGCCAGCACGGCGCCGTTCTCCTCGGCGGTCGCGATCTCGAGGGCGTCTGCGTGCACCAGCGCCGGCACCAGCAGCTGCTGGGCGTGCGTGCCACCCGCGTCGAGGTCGCGCCTGAGCCGCTCCATCACGATGCGCTCGTGCGCTGCGTGCATGTCCACCAGCACCAGCCCGGCCGCGTTTTGCGCCAGCACGTAGACACCGTGCAGCTGGGCGAGGGCAAAGCCCAGCGGAGGCAGGTCGCGCGCGGCCTGCGGGGCGGCTCGCGGGTCTCCGCTGGCGGGGGCCAGGCCGGCCGCGCTCGTCGGCGCCGCGCAAGCCATGAACGCCTGATAGGTCGCCGCGGGCTGGGCGATGCCGAGCCCCGCCTGGTGACTCCACTGCGTGGTGGCGGGCGGGCCCGGGGCCACGCTGGCGTAGGAGACCGGTGCCTGCGCGGCGCTCGCGGACAGCGCGCGCCTGAGCGCATGCAGCACGAACTGATGCACGCTGCGCGCGTCGCGGAAACGCACCTCGGTCTTGGCCGGATGCACGTTCACGTCGACGCCGCGCGGGTCGATCTCCAGGAACAGCACGTAGGCCGGCTGGCGCTCGCCGTGCAGCACCTCGCGGTAGGCCTCGCGCACCGCGTGCGCGAGCAGCCGGTCGCGCACGAAGCGGCCGTTGACGAAGAAGTACTGGCTGTCGGCGCGCGCGCGTGCGGCCTGCGGCGTGCCCGCCATCCCGTGCAGGCGCAACGTCCCGGCCTGCGCCTCGACCGCCAGGCTCGCGCTGAGAAAATCCCTGCCGAGCAGCGCCGCGGCGCGATCGCCGAGCGGCTGCCTGCGCACGTGGGTTCCGATGCGTCCGTTGTGCTTGAGCAGGAACGCGACCTCGGGGCGCGCCAGGGCGATGCGGCGGAAGGTCTCCTCGCAATGGCCGAACTCGGTGGCCTCGGTACGCAGGAACTTGCGGCGCGCGGGCGTATTGAAATACAGGTCGCTCACGGCGACCGTCGTGCCGGGCGCGCGCGCGGTCGGCTCGGTCTCGCCGTAGATCGGGCCTTCGGCGCGCAGCACGTAGCCGTGCGGCGCCGCGCGCGTGCGCGAGGCGATCTCGAGACGCGCGACGGAGGCAATCGAGGCGAGCGCCTCGCCGCGAAAGCCCATGGTGGTGACCGCTTCGAGCTCCTCGAGCGTGGCGATCTTGCTGGTGGCGTGGCGCGCGAGCGCGAGCGGCAGCTCGTCGCGCGCGATGCCGGCGCCGTCGTCCTCGACCTGCACCCGCTTCGCGCCGCCCTGCTCGAGCGTGACCAGGATCTCGTCCGCCCCGGCGTCGAGGCTGTTCTCGAGCAGTTCCTTGAGCACCGAGGCGGGACGCTCGACCACCTCGCCCGCGGCGATCTGGCTGATCAGCAGCTCGGGGAGGATCCGGATCGCGCCCAAGGTGCGCCCGATTATACCGGCCGAGCCGCTACAATCCCGCCATGGATTTCCTGCTCACGCTGTGGGGCTACGTTACCCATCTCGACCGGCATCTCGCCGCCTTTCTCGCGCAGTACGGCAGCTGGGTGTACGGGCTGCTCTTTCTCATCGTGTTCTGCGAAACCGGGCTCGTGGTGACGCCTTTTCTGCCGGGCGACTCGCTGCTGTTCGTGGTGGGCACGCTGGCCGCGACCGGCGGCCTCGACCTGGCGAGCTCGATCGCGCTGCTCGTGTGCGCGGCGCTGTGCGGCGACAACGTCAACTACTGGATCGGGCGCTGGGTCGGGCCACGCGTGTTCCACTTCCGCCATTCGCGCTGGCTCAACCGGCACGCGCTCGAGCGCACGCATGCCTTCTACGAGCGCCATGGCGGCAAGACGGTGGTGATCGCGCGCTTCGTTCCGCTGGTGCGCACTTTCGCGCCGTTCGTCGCGGGGGTCGGCACCATGCGCTACTGGCGTTTTCTCGCCTTCAGCGTCAGCGGTGCGCTGCTATGGGTGGGGGCGCTGACCTGCGCCGGGTATTACTTCGGCAACATCCCGGCGGTCAGGCAGAACCTGACGCTTGCGATCCTGGCGGTCGTCGCCCTGTCGGTGGTACCGATCGTGGTCGGCTATCTGCGCCACCGCTGGGCCAGGCCCGGCGGCTGACTCACTGCTGCAGCGCCATGGTGGGTTGCGCGCGGGGCGGATTCTGCACCAGATACTGCTTGATGCCGTCGAAGATCGCCTGCGCGATCTTCTCCTGGTAGGCGTCGTTCCGGAGCTTGAGCTCCTCCGCGGGATTGGAGATGAACGCGGTTTCCACCAGGATCGAGGGGACGTCGGGCGCCGTCAGCACCGCGAAGCTCGCCTGCTCGACGCGGTCGCTGTGCAGCGGGTTCACCTGCCCGAGCGCGCCGAGCACGTCGCGGCCGAGCCTCAGGCTTTGGTCGATGGTCGCGGTCTGCGACAGGTCGAGCAGCGTGCGTGCGAGATAACGGTCCTTGGTGTCGATGTCGACGCCGCCGACCAGGTCGGCGCTGTTCTCGCTGCGTGCCAGCAGCCGTGCGAGGGTCGAGGTGGCGCGGCGCTCGGACAGCGCGAACACCATCGAGCCCCGGGCGTCGCAGTGCTCGCAGGAATTGGCGTGGATGGACACGAACAGGTCGGCCCTGAGGCGGCGCGCCAGCGCGACGCGAGCGGCGAGCGGCACGTAGTAGTCGCCGGTGCGCGTGAGCACCGCGCGCATGTCGGGCTGGTCGTTGATCAGCGCCTGCAGGCGGCGCGCGATCATCAGGGTGACGTTCTTCTCCAGGGTGCCGTCCTCGCCGCGCGCGCCGGTGTCCTCGCCGCCGTGCCCGGGGTCCACCACGATGGTGGCAATGCGCTCCATCTTGAGCGCCAGCCCGCCGCTGCCGTCGCGCCCGGCCGGCCCGCGCCTCGCTTCGGATTGGATCAGCGCCGCGAGCGGATCCGGCGCATGCAGCGGATACATGTCGAGCACCAGCCGATAGCGGTAATCGGCGACCGGCTTGACGCTGAACACCTGTGGCTTGACCTGCGATTTGAGGTCGACCACCACGCGCACCACACCGGGCCGGTTGCGCGCGACGCGCAGTCCCTCGATGTAGGGGTCGCCGGGCGCGACCTTGCCTTGCAGCGCGGCGAGCGCCGGGCCCATGTCGACGCCCTCGAGATCGAGCACCAGCCGCTCGGGGTGGTGGAGAGAAAACAGGTTGTACTTGATCGGGTGCTGCGACTCGAACGTGATGCGGGTGTAGTCCTGCGCCGGCCACACGCGCGCTGCGATGACCGCCTCGCCCGCTCGCGCGGGCAACGAGCAGTACAGCAGAAGCAGCGCGATTACGCCGGTCGCCAGCGCATCAACGCAGCGTCGAGCCAGGCCTGGCCGGCCTCGCTGTGGGCGCTCAGGATCGCGCTGCGTGCGTTGCCGGCGAACTCCAGCCGCACCTCCAGATCCGGCGGCGCGAGGGAGCCTGCGGCCCGCTCCGGCCATTCGACGATGCAGACCGATTCCGGGTTGAAGTACTCCCGGAATCCAGAGTTCAGCCATTCAGAGCGATCCCTGACTCGATATAAATCAAAATGATACAAGTTTAATCTCGAGACCGAGTAAAGTTCAAGCAGCCCGTAGGTCGGGCTCTTGACGCGCCCCTGGTAGCCCAGCGCGCGCAGCAGGCCGCGCACCAGGGTGGTTTTACCGGCCCCCAGCTCGCCGCGCAGGAACAGCACTCTGCCGGGCGCGGTCCCCGCCGCGAGGGCCGCGCCCAGGCGGGCGGTCGCCGCTTCGTCGGGAAGCTCGATCCGGCTCATGGGAAATGGCGCTGCGGGCGGCCCGGCCGGCAAGGCTTGCCTGCGGGTTGCGCCGCATTCGGGAAACGCTCCAACATCGGGCTCATGGACTACGCTCGGCTCGCCGCGCAGATCAAGGACTGGGGAACACGGTTGGGCTTCCAGGCGATCGGCATCGCGGATACCGACCTCTCCGTTGCCGAGCCGCGCCTGTTCGAATGGCTGGCGCAAGGCTGGCACGGCGAGATGGATTATATGGCGCGGCATGGGGCGCGCCGCGCGCGCCCGGCCGAGCTGGTTCCGGGCACGCTGCGGGTGATCAGCTGTCGCATGGACTATGCGCCGGCGGAGCGCGACGAATGGAGCGCGCTCGCTGACGGCGCGCGCGCCTACGTCGCCCGCTACGCTCGCGGCCGCGATTACCACAAGCTGCTGCGCGCCCGCTTGCAGGCGCTGTGCGATCGCATCGCCGCGCAGGCGGGCGAATTCGGCCACCGCGTATTCGTCGATTCGGCGCCGGTGCTGGAGGTCGCGCTCGCGGCCAAGGCGGGGCTCGGCTGGCGCGGCAAGCACACATTGCTGCTGTCGCGCGAAGCGGGCTCGTGGTTCTTTCTCGGCGAGATCTACTGCAGTCTGCCGCTGCCTCCCGACGCGCCGGTGAGCGAGCACTGCGGCAGCTGCGCGAAGTGCCTCGAGGTCTGCCCGACGCAGGCGATCCGGGCGCCCTACCAGCTCGACGCGCGCCGCTGCATCTCCTACCTGACGATCGAGCTCAAGGGCGCGATCCCGGAAGCGCTGCGCCCGCTCATCGGCAATCGGGTCTACGGCTGCGACGATTGTCAGCTGGTGTGCCCGTGGAACTCGTTCGCCGCGCCGGGCGGCGAGCTTGATTTCGCCGCGCGCAACGGGCTGGACGCGGCCACCCTGGTCGAGCTGTTTGCCTGGAGCGAGGCCGAATTCGCCGAGCGGCTGGCGGGCTCGCCGATCCGGCGCATCGGCTACGAGCGCTGGCTGCGCAATCTGGCCGTCGGCCTGGGCAACGCGCCCGCCACGCCCGGTGTCGTTGCCGCCCTGCGTGCACGCGCCGAGCATCCGTCGGCGCTGGTCCGGGAGCACGTGCAATGGGCCCTCCAGCGCCATGGCGCTCGAGGCTAGGTGCCGCGCGCTATCGTAAACTGCGCGCCATGAGTGACTGGCAGCCGGACACCTTGCTCGCGGGCTTCGAGCAGCAGCGCCTCGAATTTCCGCCCGATTACGACGGCCCGGTGGCCGCGACCCTGGTCCGGCTGCCCGGCCCGGCGCGCGACAAGGTGGTGCTCTACGTCCACGGCTTCGTCGACTATTTCTTCCAGTCGGAAATGGCGCAGCGCTTTGCGGCCGAGGGTTATGCCTTCTACGCGCTCGACCTGAGAAAGCACGGCCGCTCGCTGCGCGCGCGCCAGCATCCGTGCTACTGCAACGATCTGTCCGAGTACTATGCCGAGCTCACGCGCGCGATCGGGGTCATTGCCGGCGAGCAGGGCAACGCGACGCTGCTGCTCGCCGGGCACTCGACCGGAGGCCTGCTGGCTTCGCTCTACGCGCACGAGGGCGACGCGCGGGGGCGCCTGGGCGCGCTGTGGCTGAACAGCCCGTTTTTCGATTTCTACGTGCCTGCGTCGGTGCGGCCGCAGCTCGCCCTGGCGGCGACGCTGGGCCGCCTGTTCCCGTTCCTCAACAATCCCAACAGGCTGAGCCCGTTCTATCCCATGAGCCTGCACAAGAGCCAGCATGGCGAATGGGACTTCGACCTGAGCTTGAAGCCGATGCAGGGCTTCCCCACCTATTTCGGCTGGCTGGCGGCGATCCGCCGCGCGCACGCGAGAGTGCACGCCGGCCTGGCGATCGCCTGCCCGGTGCTCGCCATGCACTCGGACCGCTCCGAGTTCGCACGCGAGTGGAAAGACAGCCTGATGAGCGCCGACACGGTGCTCGACGTCGAGGACATCAAGCGCTGGAGCCCGGGGCTGGGTCGCGACGTGACGCTGTGCGAGATCCCGGGCGGGCTGCACGACCTCGTGCTTTCGCGCCGCGAGGTGCGCGAGCGGGTGTTCGCCGAGCTGTTCGGCTGGCTTCAGCGGCGCGGCTTCGGCGGCACCAGCCAGAGCGTCGCGAGGGCGGCCAGCGCCCACAGCGCGTAGGCAAGCGCGAAGGACCATTCCGGGAAGCTGTAATACAGCAGGCGGTGCAGCCAGCGTCCGACGAAGGACTCCGGCTGCACGTTGCCGCGCAACATGTCCTCCCACACGGTCAGCGGGCAGGCGTAGCCGGCGAGCGTCTCGAGCGCAACGTACGCCGTGGCCGTCAGGTGCGCCAGACGGAACGCGCGGTTGCGGATCCAGCGCCAGCCGAGCGCGCGCCCCATCCAGACCAGCACGAGGCCGGCGACGATAAACGCGGCGATCGCGAAGTGGACGAGGAGCAGCGCGTCGGCGGCGTACCTCAGCATGGGAACGCGCCCGGGCGCGATTGATTCACGCCGCAGCTGCGGCGCTGGATTCGAATGGCCTCAGGCGCCGTCGCACTGGCGCGGCCGGGTCGGATCCGCGATCCACTCGCTCCAGGAGCCCGTGTAAACGCGCGAGCCGGGCAGGCCGGCGATCTCCATCGCGAGCTGATTGTGGCAGGCGGCCACGCCCGAGCCGCAGTAGTGCACGACCTCGGCGGGCGTGCGGCCCGCGAGCGCAGCCGCATATTCGCGGCGCAGCTGGTCCGCGCTCTTGAAGCAGCCGTCCGCGGCCAGGTTCTCGTTGCAGAAGCGGTTGCGTGCGCCCGGGATGCGCCCGGCCACCGGGTCGATCGGTTCGGCCGCGCCGCGAAAGCGCTCCGGCGCGCGCGCGTCGAGCAGCAGCATCTCGGCGCCGCCCAGGTGCGCCGCCACGTACGCCGCATCGGCCTGCAGGGCATCCCGCGGTCTTCCCGGGTAAACGCTCGGCGCGACCGCCGGCACCTCGGCGCTGACCGGGCGGCCCTCGCGCAGCCACTTCGCGATTCCGCCATCGAGCACCGCCACCGCGTCGTGCCCGACCCAGCGCAGCATCGACCACAGTCGCGAGGCCATGCTGCCGCTGCCGGCATCGTAGGCGACGACCTGGTCGCCGGCCCGCAGGCCCTGTCTGCCGAGCCAGGCGATGAGCGCACCCGCGTTGGGCAGCGGATGGCGCCCGTTGCGGCCGGTGACGGGGGCGGACAGGTCGCGGTCCAGATGCGCGTACAGCGCGCCGGGGAGGTGTGCTTCGGCGTATTGCCGCGCACCGAGCTCGGGCTTGGCGAGGTCGTGGCGGCAGTCGAACAGCCGCCATGTCGGATCCGCGAGGCGGCGCGCGACGGTCTCGCTATCGACGAGGGTGCGGTATGTCATCGGCCTGCCGCGCGCGCCGCTCAGGGGCGCCCGGCGGGCCGGCCGAGCTCGCGGCGCATCCACTCGTGGAAGTGCAGCATCGCATCTTCCATCGGCGACTGGTAGGGGCCGGCGTCGTCCAGGCCCTGGACCCACAGCGCGCGGCGGCCGCGGTCCATGCGCAGGCACAGGTCGCCGTCCTCGGCAGCGGTCTCGGCGTACGCCGCCTGCTCGGCCTCGACGAACTCGCGCTCGAACAGCGCGATCTCTTCCGGATAGTAGAACTCGACCACGTTGGTGGTGAGCGTCGGCGAGCGCGGGATCAGGTGCGAGACCACCAGCACGTGCGGATACCACTCGAGCATGATGCCGGGGAAGTACGTCATCCACAGCGCCCCTCGCCTGGGCTCGCGGCCGTCGAGATACTTCAGGCAGGCCTCGTGCCAGCGCCTGTAGACCGGGGTGCCGGGCCTGGTGAGCCCCGCCTTCGCAGCCACGATCTGCAGCGACCAGTTGTCGCCGTACTCGACGCTGAAGTTGTTGCAGTCGGTGAAGTTCGACAGCCCGGGGTGGAACGCCTCGACGTGGTAGACCTCGAGATACACCTCGATGAAGGTCTTCCAGTTGCAGGCGTAGTCCTCGACCATCACGCGGTCGAGCACGTAGCCGGAGAAGTCGAAGTCGCCGGCGAGTGAGACGCCGGCCAGGTCCGGGTGGGGGTCGCGCGGGCCGGCGAACAGCAGCCCGTTCCAGTTGGAGAGCCGCTGCGCGTCCAGGTTGCGGCACGGCGTCTCGGCGAAGTGCGGGGCGCCGAGTAGCTCGCCGCGCAGGTCGTAAGTCCAGCGGTGCAGCGGGCAGACGATGTTCTGCGTATTACCGCGCCCTTCCAGCATGATCGCCTGCCGGTGGCGGCACACGTTGGACAGCAGCTGGACGCCGGAGGTGTTCCTGACCAGCATCTTGGCATGGTCGAGCCAGGCGAGTGTATGGTGGTCACCCGCGTTCGGCACCATCAGCTCGTGGCCGACGTACCCCGCCGCCGCGTCGAACAGCCGCTTCTTCTCGAGGGCGAAGATCTCCGGATCGAAGTACCAGGACACCGGCAGCTGGGCATTCGCCGGTTTCAGGTGCTGCGGGATGACAAGGTCCGACATCGGGGCTCCAAGGGGCGCCAAAAAAACGTAAAATTCTACCGCGGCCGAGGTTGCGCCGAAAAGCAGGTACCCGGCCAAAGCCCCCCTATGAGCAAGTCCCCGCGCCAAAGTTCCCAGAGCGACGCTCAGAGCGTTTCCGAGCCGAGCTTCGAGAACGCGCTCGCGGAGCTGGAGAGCATCGTCGCGCAGATGGAGAGCGGCAACCTGTCGCTGGAGCAGGCGCTCGCTGCGCACCGGCGCGGCCTGCAACTCGCCAGGCTCTGCCAGCAGCAGCTGGAGGCCGCGCAGCAGCAGGTCAAGGTGCTCGAGGGCGAGGTTCTCAAGCCGCTTGCGCAGCTCAGGCCGGAACCTGGTGCCGACGACTGAGTCTCATTTTGAGAGCTGGATGGGGACCATCCAGGAGCGCATGGAATCGGCGCTGGACCGCCTGCTGCCGGGCGCGCAGGTTGCGCCCGCGCGGCTGCACGAGGCGATGCGCTACGCGACGCTGGAGGGAGGCAAGCGGGTGCGACCGCTGCTGTGCTATGCGGCCGGAGAGCTCTCTCGAGCGGCGTCCGAACGGCTCGAGGTGGCCGCGGCAGCGGTGGAGATGATTCATGCCTACTCCCTGGTGCACGACGACATGCCATGCATGGACGACGACCCGCTGCGGCGCGGCAAGCCGACCGTGCACGTCGAATATGACCAGGCTACCGCGCTGCTGGTGGGCGACGCGCTGCAGGCGCTCGCCTTCCAGCTGCTCGCCGAGCGGTCGCTCGCCCGCGACGCGCAAACCCAGCTCGAGATGGTGAGGAACCTTGCCATGGCCGCCGGCTCGCGCGGCATGGCGGGCGGCCAGGCCATCGACCTGCAGGCGACCGGACAGTCGCTGACGCTGCCGGAGCTCGAGTACATGCATATCCTCAAGACCGGGGCGCTGATTCGCGCCGCGGTGGCGCTGGGCGCGCTGTGCGGCGAGCCGCTCGGCGGCGAGCAGTCCGAACGGCTCGATCACTATGCCAAGTGCGTCGGCCTCGCGTTCCAGGTGGTCGACGACGTGCTCGACTGCGAGGCGAGCAGCGCGACGCTCGGCAAGACCGCCGGCAAGGACGCCAGGCAGGGCAAGCCGACCTACGTCTCGCTGCTGGGCCTGGCGCGCGCGCGGGAGCTTGCCGACCAGCTGCGCCGCGACGCGCACGCGGCACTGGAAGGTTTCGGCGAGCCGGCCCGGCGACTGCGTCAGCTGGCCGATTTCATCGTCCTGAGGAAGTTCTGATGTCGGCGATCAGCGGAATTCCGGCGGAGCTGCCGCGCGGCGACGACGAGGCGCAGGGCGGCGAGGCGCGCCGGCGGGACTACAATCCGTTGATGTACGAGCTGCTGCAGAAGATCAACAATCCCTCCGAGTTGCGCCAGCTCGAGCGCCGCCAGCTCAAGCAGCTCGCCGACGAACTGCGCGCGTTCGTGCTCGACTCGGTGTCGAGTACCGGCGGCCACCTGTCGTCCAACCTGGGCACGGTCGAGCTCACGATCGCGCTGCATTACGTGTTCGACACGCCCGAGGATCGCATCGTCTGGGACGTCGGGCACCAGACCTATCCGCACAAGATCCTCACCGGGCGGCGCGAGGCGATGAAGTCGCTGCGCCAGCTGGGCGGCATCTCCGGTTTCCCGCGCCGCAGCGAGTCGCCCTACGACACCTTCGGCACCGCGCATTCCTCGACTTCGATCTCGGCCGCGCTCGGCATGGCGACCGCGGCGCGCATCAAGGGCGAGCAGCGCCGCTGCATCGCGG
>Ga0307372_10002178_pt1 | contig 32938 bp, 28 predicted proteins | sample OX1MG_FD_202533 | JGI IMG/M metagenome (GOLD analysis project Ga0307372, IMG submission 202533) | Soil microbial communities from Risofladan, Vaasa, Finland - OX-1 | ecosystem: Environmental > Terrestrial > Soil > Coastal area > Acid sulfate soil | place: Finland: Risofladan, Vaasa | collected... | reverse complement strand
CTGCGCGGCACCGGCACCCGCGTCCGTAGTCATGTGGACAAGAAGCGGTCGAAGACCCGTTAACCCGCGCTGAGGTCTTGCCAACGACTGCTTCCGACCTGGTCACGACCTAACGTGAAGACCTCACAAACAAATTGGAGTTGCGCGAACCGCATTCTTGCTCGCCAGTGTGGTGACGGATCGGCCGTCAGACGCCGATGACGTTAATGAGAACGTCGAGGCCGGCGAAGTCGTCGGGATTTCGGGTGTAGAGCGTCAGGTCGTTGGCATGGGCGGTGGCCGCGATCAGCAGGTCGGCGACTCGACGTCGATGTGACCGGCCGGTCTCGGCGACGGCGGCCACGATCAGTCCATAGCTTCGAGCTGCGGCGGCGTCGAACGCAAGGGGCTCGAACGTCGCCTCTACTTCTTGTAGACGAGCCTGACGGCGTGCGCTCTCGGATCTGTTGGACGCAAGATGCGGGCCAGCAGCGAGTTCGGCAAGGGTGATAGCGCAGACCGCGACTTCGTCTGGGAGGCCAGCCGTCACGATCGGGTCGTCCCAGTCGATGATGACCGAGGTGTCGAGTAAACCCGTCGGCACCTACAGGTCCTGGTCCACGACGCGATCGAGATCTGCCCGGAATCGCTCCCGGTTGATCCGGGGCCCAACGATACCGAGGGCCACGAGTTCAGCTGTGGGGACGAAGATTCTGCGCATCAGTCGGATCGGGCGTAACTCCGCTACGGGCACGCCGTTGCGAGTGACCACGAAGCTCTCGCCAGCGGCTACAGCCTCGATCACCTTGGCGTTGTCGTTCCGGAGGTCTCGCTGCGCGATGGTCTTTGCCATGCGTCCATCGTAGCATGATGAGCTACGTTAAGCTACACCCCGTCGGGAGCGACCGGGGTGTGACCGGGCGCACTTGCCGGTCGCCATCATGCGAGGTCGATACCGGGCCCGATGATTGTGGGTGAGCGGTTCGTATTGCGTCCCCCGAGGTCCACCGACATGGTCTTCACTGAAGACCGCTCTCATCTTCACATATGGGTGTGTTGTTTTTGAGGTGAAGCCGGAATCCAGGTCCTCGAACGGGCTGTGAGTTCCAGGTTTGGCTTGGACTCCATACATCACGACCGGATACTCAGATGAGCGAGGATCGGGCGCGTCGAGCAGGTCTGCACCAAGTCCAAGGTGCTCAGCGCTTCTCAACCGGTGTCGCGCTGCCTCCTGGCCGCGACGTCGTCGTGGACCGGCAGCTGTGCCAGCGGATCGCGCCGACGACGACGCGTTTTGATCGGCTGGCCGTGACGTGCTCGCCGCTCGTCGTCGGCGCGCGCCGCCTCGAAGCTGTCGGTGATGCGCATGTTGCGCACCACCACGGCGCCGGCGAGCATCACGAGGTTCTTGGTGCGTCCCATCATCGGGCACGAGCCGCGGCGAACGTCGGTTGACGAAGAATCCTTCAACGTGGCGAAGGCGCGTTCTGATCCGGTGCGACGTGCATAGGACTGGCGGTGCTGCGCGCTCGGGTAGGGATGCTTCTGACGAGTCTTGGCGTTGACCGACGGCGGCACGGTGATCGTCGCCTGGGCACAACATCGGGGCGGTTCCGCAGGTGGACCTGTGACCTTGGGGGCGGTCGAAGCCAAGTGCCATCGAGGCGGGTTTCAACGGACAGCGGAGCTTGCCTTGGGCGGCCGGACACGCCACGCGGTGATAGCCGTCGGCGTCATCGGCAGTGACGGGCGACAGGCGCCACCGGGCGAGCTCGGCGGTCTGTTCGTCATGGGCGGCGAGATCGGGCGGCCGAGCTCGCCGCCATCGGGCCCTGCTTGTCGGGATCGGTCGTCACCCGCCTCGGCCCTTGTGGCAAAGAGGCGTGCTCGTGCAAGGCGGACCCACCCCGTCTGCACGGGCCGTATCACTCGTGGACGAGGAAGGTGGCGGCCAAGACCGTCACCCGACACCTGAGCGAGGAGCAGCTCGAGGAGTACCAGCCCTACATCGACAACGACCGGCGGCTCCGTGGCATTGTGGCAGAGCTCGAGGCGATCACCCTCGCAATCGTTGAATCCGATCCGCGTTGGGACGATCACCCCCGTCTGCGCAGCACCGGCACTCCCGTCCGCAGCCCTGTGGACAAAACGCGGTCGAAGGCCCGCTAACCAGCGCGGAGGTCATGCGGACGACGGCTTCCAACCTGGTCACGACCTAACGTGAAGACCTCACTCCATGAAGTCCTTATTCGTGTGAAGTACCGGTACGAGGGCGACACGGTGGTTCCGGTTCCTAAGCGATCCTTTCCGGACGCGGCTTGGAGTCGTCACCAAGATTTTTCCAATCTCAGGTCGAGAGGCATTCCTACTTACCGACTTCGCGGACGCTGACGAACTGACACGAACAGCCTCGGGCTTCGTTGGCAAGGAGGCTCCTTGGGTCAAGGGCCACCACTAAACGGCGACGACGCTCGAATGGTGAACGACACGTGAACACCGCGTGACAGAGAGGAGAGATGCTCTGCCGGTAGTTCGCAGATGGTCCTTAGTCATAGGTGACGCTCGGTTTACCGTACGCCGGGTTATGCGGGCTGGTTCGTGGGTTCGAGCCCATCGTCTCCACTCACGGAGGTGATCAGCCGGTCTGTTGAAACGCCGAGCATCGCATCCCGTCATGGTGATCCGAACCAGGTAGTCAGGGCGTCACGCAGTCCGGTGTCTGTGCCGTCTCCCACCCAGGCGACATATCCGTCGGGCCGGATCAACACGGCCGTGGGAGCGGTGACCACCCCAAGTACCGGAAGCTCCCACGCCCCGACATATGCAGCATCGATCATCTGGACTCGTTGAACCCATGGAGTGATGTCAAAGCTTCCGGGTTCACCGAGGTTGAGAAGGACCGGCTGAGCGTCGTGCAGCAGGTTGAAGACCCGCAGCGGACCGTCGGTCGTCTCGAGGTCCAGATCGGGAATGCGGCGTCCGAGCAGGGGGTGGCCCTCGCCGATGTCGTAATGGATGTCGAGACCGGACAACATCGCCGCGAACCGCTTGCGAGGCTCGTCCATGCTCAGCAATTCGGTCATGGTGTGGCGCAGCGAATCGGCGCGCGCGTCGGTGCCACTGAGCCCTCTCTGTGCCATGGTGTTGTGCAGCACGCGGGCACCGACCGGGTGCCTCTCGGCGTGGTAGGTGTCCAGAAGGCCCTCTGGTGATGTCCCGTTGACCACCTGAGCTAGCTTCCATCCGAGGTTCACGGCATCCTGCACCCCGATGTTGAGGCCCTGTCCACCCGCCGGAGCATGCACGTGTGCGGCGTCGCCCGCGAGCAGTACACGACCCTCGCGGTAGGACGCCGCCTGCCTGGTCATGTCGGTGAAACGGGAGATCCAAGTAGGGCTGTGCACCCCGTGGTCTGTCCCGTCGACGACGATGAGAGCCTCGCTGACATCCTGGAGGGTGGGCTCACTGGTGTGTTTGAGGTGCTGTTCGGTCAGTACGACCCGTACCGACCCTCCGTCCCCCCGGCCGATGCCACCACCCCCTCGTAGGCCGAACTCCGGCTCCTCGTCCATCTCGACCTCAGCGATCAGCCAGCTGGTCGACGGGTCCCATCCGGGGAACTCGATCCCGGCCGCCTTTCGGATCACACTGCGTCCTCCGTCGCACCCGACGAGGTAGCCCGCCCCCAGCGACGGTCCGTCGGAAAGCTCGACGCCGACGCCTGTGTCGCCCTGCACGAAGCCCGTCACCTCACGTTCGCGAACGATCGGCACCCCCAGCTCGCTGACCCAGGTGGCCAGTATGCGCTCGAAGTGGCTCTGCCAAAGCGCGAGGCCGTAGTTGTGGCGGGTAGGGAAGTCGCTGATGTCCAACGGGATCCCGGCGTACGCCTGGACCTGCATCGCCTGCCCCTCCACGAGGAACCGATCGGCAATACCACGCTGATCGAGCACCTCGATGGTGCGCGAGTGCAGACCGCCCGAACGCGAACCCTCGAGCTGCTGACTGGAGCGCCGCTCGACGATTGCGACATCAATCCCCACGAGCGCTAACTCCGCCGCCAGCATCATCCCTGTCGGACCGCCTCCCGCGATCACGACCGCATGCTCGGCCATACGCCACCCATCCCCGTAGATTCTGGTTTCGGCCGCAGATTGTGCACACCGACCGGGCCCTTGCTGCAAGCGCCCGGTACGCGCTAAATTGAAAATGGTAAGGAGTGAATTCTCTCCTTTCCTTCGTCGGTGTTTGACCGTACCGGCGCTCGACGCAACGACCGGCAACCTCCACGGCACCGCCACACTCGACGTGCCGAGCACGCCCGCCTGGACCTCGTGGCAGGCCCTGCCCGTCACGCTGACGATGGTGCGAGGGGTTTTGGACTCAGCTGAGTTAGCCTCCGGTGGGGAGCCTATGACGTTGTGCGACGGGGACGGGGGAACCATGACCGAACTGATCGAAAGCACCGACGTCGATCCTGAGGACGGAGCATCAGGGATACCGGTCCCCGCGCCACGGGGACGCGCTCGACGCCTGATGCAAAAACGGCGGGCCATGGTCGGGCCGCTCTGTTTGGCCCTCGTCACCGCTGCACTCACGGGGTGCGGATCTACCACAGCATCGTCTGCGTCGCCGGCAAAGCGACCGGTCACGACAGTCTCGCTCGTCTCCAAGCCCTACACTCCACGAGCAGCATCCGGGACGACGGATGACTACCACTGCACCTTGGTGGATCCCCACGTGACTCGGAACTCGTACGTCATCTCGAGCCAGTTCCGACCTGGCAATGACGAGGTCCATCACGCCGTTCTCGCCCTGGTGCCGCCCTCCCTCGCGGCCGAGGCCCAACGCGCCAATGCGGGTGACAAGGGATGGACATGCTTCGGAGCGCCATCGTTGCCCGACGCATCGCTGGCCCAGTTCTTGACCTCCCCCTTCCTCAGCGTCTGGGCTCCGGGCCACGGTGCCGACGCGTTACCCAAGGGAACAGGGATCACACTTCCCGCCGGAAGCCTCGTAATCATGCAGGTCCACTACAACCTGCTGGTCGGCGACCGTCCTGTGAAGAATTCGCTCGTCCTCGACACCGTGCCGACATCGACTCCGTTGCTCCCGCTGCATCTCGACTTGGCCCTCGCACCGCCGGACCTGCCCTGTCCAACAGGTGTCACGGGCCTATTGTGCAACCGGGCCGCATCGGTCGCCGATCAGGCTCGACGCTTCGGTCCTGATGCGGCGGTGATCGTGAACGGGATCGAAGCTGTGTGCGGCCACAATCCCACGGACCCCCCGGCCAGCGACACGGCGTCGTGCATCTGGCCCATCGGCAAGACCGGTGACATCGTCCGAGTCCAGGCGCACATGCATCTGCTGGGGCGCAGCTTTACGATGATTCTCAACCCGGGAACGCCGCAGGCGAAAACCGTGCTCAGCGTCGCGAACTACAACTTCGACTACCAGAAGGCCTACAACTTGAAGACGCCGATCCCGGTGACACACGGGGAGAAGCTCCAGGTCAACTGCACCTACGACCCCCATCTTGCTCAGGAGTTGCCCATTCTCCGCAAGGCTCCGGCCCATTTTGTGACCTGGGGCGACGGGTCCTCCGATGAGATGTGCATCGGCCTGGCGTGGACGTCGGCTTCGGTTCCGAACTCCAAAAGCTCGCTCTGACAACCCCCCGCGCCATGGGCTCCCGAGGCATTCAGCGGCGCAGACCCCACAGAGCCCTTCCCCGGCTCAATGGCCGTCCCTTGCGCACCGAAGACGAACCACCTGTCATGTGGTCGCCTGGCTTTGACGCCAATCCGAACAGTCCGGCGGGAGAGACCCAGGGCTTCTGGCGACTCACCGGCCGCGGCAGCGACCGGGACGAGGCTGAGGCCCGACATCGCGAACGACCAATCGGATGGGCGGGCAGACTCGTCCTTCGTCTCCTCGGCTCCCGCGGCAGGCCGAAGCGGTGACAGCGCGCTGAGCTCGTCGGATACAAGAGCTCGTCAGAAGTAGGAGCTCGTCCTGGTTGCCAATTCATCTGCCGTTCATCGCGGCGTCGCCATCTTGAAACACCCCTGTGATGCGCTTGACCGTTCTGGGTCAAACGCTTGGCTCGGGGGAGAGCTCGGGCCCACGCGACCCAGAAGGAGGGTGCAATGGCCCTGGTCATCATGCGGATCTCGATGCCAGACCGTTTGGGAATGCTTGCGGCAGCGACCGCGGCCGTGTCCGATGCGAACGCCGACATCGTCACGATCGAGGTCGTTCACCGTTCAGAAGGGCTCGTCGTGGACAATCTGTGCATCGACATCGGGTTGTCGACGCCATCCGAATTGCGTCGCCGCGTCGAAAGAGTCGATGGAATCGTCGTCGAGCTGATCCGCTCAGTCAGCTCCCCGCCGTCGCCGGTCGGTGCCCTCGACCTGGCATCGTCGTTGGCGGACAGCGACGACCTCCGTGTCCAGATCCTCGTCGATGGCCTTCCCGGTGCCCTTGGAGCTGATTGGGCCATGGCCTTGACGCTGCAAGACGACACCGTGGAGCTGATCCACGCCAGCTCCGGGGCTCCGGCCCCTCCGGACGGCCCCGTGCCCTGGATGCCTCTGGAAGCTCCACGTCGGCTCGCGTTCGCGCCATGGATGCCGACGTCGTGGCGCCTCCAATCGCGAGAGGTGGGAGAGATCGAGATCGCGGCAAGCCCTCTGGGCAGTCCGACGCGAGCAGTGGTCATAGCCAGAAGGAGCGGACGCTTCTGGCCTCCGGAGCTCCGTCAGTTGGAGATTCTTGCCCAACTCGCAGTCAGAGAACCACGAACCCAGGCTCCGCCCCCGGTGCAGTCAGCCGTCTTGTAGGCGTCCACCGCACCAACCAAGCGAATCCAACCGTTGAGCTCAGCCTTGGATGACGTTGTGCACTCGGGCCATCATCGGCTCGTTCAGCTCGACGCCGGCGCCGGCGCCGGCCAGGATCGGGAGCAAGGTCCCGCCAAAGGCGAATTCCTCTTGCGAATTCCACGTGTCGAACACCTGGATCGCACCGTCGGACTCGAGGGCAACGTGCAGAGTACGCCCCTTGGGAGCACCTGCACCGGTTGCGGCAAGCTCGATCACTGCGTCGTACTTGTCGGGCGTAAATCCACCGTGGGTGAAGTAGAAGCCGAGCGCCATCAGAAACCAACCTCCCCTGTCTTCGACGTCATGACCCCTGCGTCGTGCGGGCATTCCCTGGCCAGAGCCACGTAAGCACTCCGCCCGAGATCCCACAACTCTCGACACCTGTCGCCAATGCACACATTGCCCCTCCCATCCATGCAGTGCGTCGGGCCGGCGAGGCAACAGGCTCCAAGGTAGGACTCCCGACCTAGTACCCACAGGTCCAACAACACGACATGATCGTGATGTCCCTCCGGTGCTCAAGCGCCGGAGGGCCGGTGCCGACACTCAAGCGGTGAGATTTCCGACCAATGCCGTCGAGCCCGCCATTCCTCCTTATCGTCGATCCGGTCGCGAGCCGAGGTAGGGGCAGATTGACCGTGGGATCGTCTCCGGCACTGAGCGGTGAAACGCTCTTCGTCGCGAAAAGGAGAAGGTTCTCCCGAGCCCGCGGCAACAAGGAAACGCCATCGGAAAGCCGTCAGTCGGCTGGCCCCGTGACCGAGCGCGAGGAGGCAGAGCGTGCCTTGGTCCTCGAGCAGCGACAGAAGGCGATTCGCGTGACTCTCGCCAATCGCGACTACGAAAGCGTCTTCCAACCGATTGTCGCCCTACAAGCGGGTGGGGCCGTCGGTGTCGAGGCCTTGACGAGGTTCGGTACGACACCGGTCCGGTCACCTGATGTCTGGTTCGCCGAAGCCCGGAACGTCGGGCTCGGCGTGGAGCTGGAAGTGGCTGCGCTCCGCTCTGCGCTTGACCAACTGCATCGCCTCCCTTCGGGTTTGTATCTGTCGCTCAACGCGTCCTCGGACACGATGATGTCTCCGGAGTTTCGAGAGGCCGTCGCCGATGCACCTGCCGAGCGGGTCGTCCTCGAGTTGACCGAGCACGACAGCATCGAGGACTACGAGCTCCTCGAGGCGACGGTGCAAGACCTGCGCTCCAACGGCATTCGGCTCGCTGTCGACGATGCCGGTGCCGGGTTCTCGAGCTTCAGGCACATCCTCAATCTTCGCCCCGACATCATCAAGCTGGACATTGCACTGACCAGAGGCATCGACGAGGACCCGGCGCGTCGTGCCCTCGGATCCGCCATGCTCACATTCGGGCTCGACGCCTACAATGCGGCGATCGTCGCGGAAGGCATAGAGACCGAGGCCGAGTTCGAGACACTGCGCAGGCTCGGATGTCGCTTCGGCCAGGGCTACTACCTCGGGCGCCCCGGCAAGCTCCGTCCGACGATTGCGGCCTGAGCCCCCTGCTCCAACGGCGGCCACGGCGACGAGAAGGCGTCTCCGTCCAGACGAAGGGCGACGGTGATCGGTGTCGATGTGACGCTCGAATACGACGGAGATCTTCATCACGATCGTGTGATCAAGGTCGCCGAGAAGACCCGGAGCATGTTCGAGGGGATGCCGGGGTTGCGTTTCAAGTTCTTCACCTTCGACGAGAAGGCCCGACGGGCCACGAACTTCTTTGTCTGGGAGTCCACGGACGCCGCCGATGGCTTCTTCTCCGACTACCTGCGCCAGGGGGTCACCGGTCTCTACGGCGTCAGCCCCGCATCGATTATGTGGAGATCACCGAGATCGTGGACAACTCGATTCGGTAGGACCCGGTCAGGGCCCGGCCGGAACCATCGTCGGTATCGAGCTCCGCCAACCGCTTCTCGAGCAGCCGCCTCTCGGCGTCGTCGTGGACGATGCCCAAAGCGCGGCGATAGGCATCTCGGGCCTCGTCGATTCGACCCAACCGACGCAGCAGTTCGCCCCGGGTCGAGTGGAGATACCGGTAGCCGTCGAGGTCGAGTCCGTCGATGATGCGCAGTCCCGCGGCGGGCCCATCCGCCTCGGCCAGGGCCACCGCCCTGTTGAGCTCGACCACGGGTGAGTGGGTGAGGCCGGCGAGCTCGCCGTAGAGCGCCGCGATCTGGAGCAGGTCGCGCTGCTCATCGGTGTGCAGTGCCGCGATCGCGGCCTGGACGACGTATGGCCCTCGCCCGCCGAGGGCAAGGGCTCGGTCGAGCGTGGTCCGGCCTTCGGCGATCTGGGCGTGATCCCAGCGCGAGCGATCCTGCTCTGCAAGCAGCACCAGCTCGCCGTCTCGAAACCGTGCGTCGCGACGCGAGTCGTGCAACAGCATCATCGCCAAAAGGCCCAGTGCTTCAGGCTTCTCCGGCATCAACGTCACGAGGGCGCGCCCGAGCCACAGCGCCTCAGCCGCCAGGTCACCTCGACCGCCGTATCCCTCGTTGAATATCAGGTAGATGACCCCCAACACCGCGTCCAGGCGTTCGGGAAGGAGATGGTCAGGAGGAACCCGGAACGGGATGCCGGCGGCCTTGATCTTGCGCTTGGCCCGGACCAGGCGCTGGGCCATGGTGGGCTCCGATACCAAGAAGGCGCGAGCGATCTCGTCGGTACTCAGACCACCCAGGGTCCGCAGGGTGAGGGCGATCCGGGCGTCGATGTCGAGGGCCGGATGACAGCACGTGAAGATCAGCTCGAGTCGCTCGTCGGGAAATGTCGTGGCGTGCATCGTGTCCTCCGTTGCCGCCTGCGCCTGGAGCAGACCCGTCTTGGTGACCAGGGTCTGTTCCCGGCGGATGCGATCGATGGCTCGATTGCGCGCCGTGGTCACGAGCCAGGCGCGTGGGTTCTCGGGGTATCCGTCGCGCCGCCAGCGCTCCGTGGCGATGGCGAAGGCCTCTTGGGCCGCCTCCTCGGCCAGGTCGAAGTCGCCGAGGAAGCCGATGAGCGCAGCCACGACGCGTCCCCACTCCTCACGAAAGATCTGCTCGAGGATCGCTACCACTCCATGATGGGACGGACCTCGATCGCACCACCGAGGCGTGCTGCGGGAATCCGCGCCGCCAGCTCGATGGCGGCATCGAGGTCGCTTGCCTCATAGACCAGATAGCCGTTGAGGGCTTCCTTGGTCTCGACGAACGGACCGTCGGTGGTGACGGTCTTGCCGTCTTTCACCCTGACGGTGGTGGCCGTCTCGGGAGGCTGGAGGCCGTTGCCGGGGGTGACGCCGGGCGTCTCGTTGATGGACCGGTAGGCGGCGTAGATCTCCTGCCGCTCGTCTTCGGAGAGCGTTGCCCAGGCCTCGGGGTCCAGCGGTGTCGGCGTCGTGCCCTGATGGATCAGCAGCATGTACTTCATCTCGTTCTCCTTCGGGGATCGTCACCATGGAGACGAACTGGCAGCCGGGAAATCGACAGCTCCCTACCGACAATCCCCCGCCCGGCCGACATATCCTCGCACCCCATGCCCACCGCGGTCCCTCGCGCCGGTTGTGGTTAGCGTTGCGCCCCGTGACCCCGCGCCCTCGCCGACACAGAGCAGCGAAATGAGGGCACGGCCCGCCGATCGCTACGAGCTGTTCACCTGTGGATGGAAAGGCCACGTCCTGGTAGGGCTCGACGCTGCCGAGGTGGCCGACGCCGACCCGGTGCTCGTCCGCCAGTACGGCGGATTGCGCTGGCATCACTGTCTGCGTTGCAACACGTGGACCGCTAAACCTGTCCCGGACAATCCGGGTCGTGAGGGTGTCCCCACGCGCGACGGTATCCAGCTGCCCCTGCGGGGTCCGCTGTTGCGGGATCGCTACGTCCTTCGACTCATCGCTTTTGACCGAGCCATCCACGTCGCTCTCCTGAGTGCGCTGGCCTTTGTCATCTTTTTCTTCGTGGGCAACCACGCGGCGCTCCATCGCGACTACACCCAGATCATCCAGGCCTTCGGGGGACCGTCGCGGTCCCATCCGTTCCTGGGACGGTTCCAGCACTACTTCACGATCACGCCGAAACACCTCGACGAGACCGGAGCCGCCGTGGCCGGGTTCGCGGCCCTGGAGGCCATCGAGATGGTGGGCCTGTGGTTCGCCAAGCGATGGGCGGAATACCTCACCTTCATCGCCACGGTCGCCCTGCTACCCCTGGAGGTCTACGAGCTCACATCGGGGATCAGCGCCCTGAAGCTCGTCACCTTCGTGGTCAACCTGGCCATCGCGCTGTATCTCATGTGGGCCAAGCGGCTGTTCGGGATCAACGGGGGGAACCGGGCCGAGGAGGCCCGTCGCCGTGCTGCCGGTGACTGGGGGCCCCTCGAGGACGGCCTGGAAGGCGCGACGGCCGGGTGACCCCCGGTGCCGGGCCGGTACCGTCGCCCGTCGCCCATCGCCCGTCGCCCGCCGACCGCCCCGGGGGTGGCCCCCCGCACGCGTTACGGGGCGTTCACGACCCCGAAACGGGCGCGACACACACCGCTGGCAGGGTGTCGGTGTTTGGCGTGATGGAATGCACGCCTGACGCCCAGCCGACTGCGGGAGGACCCAACGCTATGAGCTACCAGGCCGAGTACATCTGGATCGACGGGACCGAGCCGTCCCCGCTGCTGCGGAGCAAGACCCGCATCGTCGCCGACGGCAAGGAGCCGGGCATCTGGGGCTTCGACGGCTCGAGCACCAACCAGGCGGCCGGGGATGACTCGGACTGCGTGCTGCGGCCGGTCTTCAGCTGCCCCGACCCCCTCCGGGGCCCCAACGACAAGCTCGTCATGTGCGAGGTGCTGCTGACCGACTTCACCCCGCACCCGACCAACACCCGGGCCGCCTGTGCGGCGGTGGCCGAGAAGTACGCGGACCAAGAGCCCTGGTTCGGCATCGAGCAGGAGTACACCTTCCTCGAAACCGGCCGTCCCCTGGGATGGCCCGCCAAGGGATTCCCCGCACCTCAGGGGCCCTATTACTGCGGTGTGGGCGGGGACAAGATGCCCGGACGCGACATCGTCGAACGTCACACCCTGGCCTGCATGGACGCCGGGCTCGCCATCGAGGGGACCAACGCCGAGGTCATGATGGGCCAGTGGGAGTTCCAGATCGGCGTCCTCGCCCCCCCGCTCATCGGTGACCAGCTCTGGGTGGCCCGCTGGCTGCTCTTCCGCATCGCCGAGGACTTCGGGGTCTTCGCCACCTTGGAGCCCAAGCCCGTGCTCGGCGACTGGAACGGTGCGGGTGCCCACACCAACTTCTCCACCAAGGCCATGCGCGAGGACGGCGGCTGGGACGCCATCATCGCGGGCTGTGAGGCCCTCGGGGAGAACGTCGAGGAGCACGTGAAGAGCTACGGCGTCGGCATCACCGAGCGTCTCACCGGGGCCCATGAAACCGCCCACTGGTCGACCTTCAGCTACGGAACGTCCGACCGGGGCGCCTCGGTCCGGATCCCCTGGGCCGTAGCCCAGGACAAGAAGGGCTGGCTCGAGGACCGGCGTCCCAACGCCAACATGGACCCCTATGTGGTGAGCCGATTGGTCGTCAACACGATCTGCGGGGCCGCCGTCTGATCCTGGGCCGGGTCACCCCCCCGGCTTCGGGCTGCATCGACGACCGACTGGTCCCGACGCAGGACACGCAGGAGCTCGTCGTACGGTCCGAGCAGGTACGCCTGATCACCCCCCTCGAACCGCGTCCCCCGGCGAGGGGGGTGTTCGAGCGTGCCGTCTCCATGAGCCCGACGAATGGCGATGACACGTGTCCGGGCCGACAGGTCCTGCATGGCGAGGCCCTCGAGGCCACCACCGGGAGCGACCCGCACCCGGCCGACGAGGAAAGGTTGCTGGTCGACGTAGAACGTCCCCAGCACGTCGAGTCCCAGGGCGGCACCAACGAACCACGGTGCCGCCAGGGCCGAGGTCGACCGGACGTGGCGGAACCCGAAGTTCTGCTCCATCATCTGGGCGAGGTTGCGGTCGAAGACCCGCAGGACCACCGGAACGTCCTCCCAACGGTCCGCCAGCGCTTCACGCACCGACAGGCCGGTCTCGATGTTGGTCAGGTCCGCGCTCGTGAGGACGGCCACCGCCGATGCGTCGGCCAAGTTGACCATGGTGTGGGTCTGGCGCTGGGTTGCGTCGGCGACAACCACCGGCACGCCGAGCGCACGGGCTCGCCCGAGGTACCGGTTGTTGTCGTCGCGTTCGACGACCACCACGCGCCGGCCGTGGGCCAACAGTCCCTCGACCACCCGGATGCCGACCGAGCCCAGTCCGATCACCACCACATGGCCGACCATGCCCGGCACGCGTCGCCGTCCCAGTGACTGTTCGATCCGCCGACTCACCAAGACGTTGGTGAAGAGGGCGAAGGCCGTCGTGACGAGGGTCACGCCCACCACGATGAAGACGATGGCGAAGGCCTGGAGCCATGTGCTCTGGGTGGCGAAGGAGTAGTCGCCGAACCCCACCGTGGCCACGGTCTCGACCGTGAAGTAGAGGGACTTGAGGATGTCGGGGTGAGCATGGGTGGTGGGGTCCAGATAGCCCAGGTGCAAGACGATGGAGGCGATCCCCACGAGCGCCACCACAGCGGCCAGGACGAAGACCAGTCCCTTGGCGTTGGTCTGCATGACCCCGGCGGCGCGCCGACGCAGGATGCGGAGCAACGGCACCTTGAGTCGTGCCGTGCGGGCGGCTCGGGGCACGGCCACCCCGACCCGCTCGAGCTCGCCCATCGTGCCCAACACCGCCACCCTGTCTCCTTTCGCGACGCGATGGTCTCGTCCCGGACACACCTCCATGGCGCTGTCGACAGGCATGATCGCCACGGGGGCGAGGGCACCGAAATGCCCCCGGAAGGTGGGGTTCATCCCCAGGTGCTCTCCGGCGACGACCTCCACCACGGCGAAGCTCTCGCCCCCGAGCTCGAGCTCGTGGGACCGGAGTCCGAGACACGCCTCGACGAAGGGGGGCGGCCAGATCCGCCACGTCGAGGACACTCCCCGGGCCCGTCACCCGTTCCAAGGCCCGCCCCACCGACGGGTTGGCGAGCTGCACCACCAGACGGACCTCGGGGCGCGACTCGCGCACGCGCAGCGCGATCTCGAGTGTGGCCAGCTCGTTGGTCTCGGTGCAGATCACCGCCACGGCACGATCGAGGCCGGCTTCGGTGAGCCCGTCACCGAGATGCGCGCTGCGGTGGACGTGCGGGACACCCCAGCCCTGGACCACACGGGCCAGGCGCAGGTCGGGATCGTCGTCGACGACGACCACGGGCACGCCGCTCAGATGGAGCTGCTCAACGGTGCGCAGACCGGCTCCTTTGAGCCCGCACACGATGACATGTCCTGCGGCGTTCCAGACGTGGGGCTCATCCACCGGGGTCGCCTTGGGATCTGCCGTCGATCACGGGTGCTGGCGCCAACCGCGTTCGAAGGGCAGACGCCACGAGCGCGGTGCGATGAGGTCCTGGATCGACGACGGCCCCCAGGAGCCGACCCGGTAGAGCTGGACCTCGGGGGGCGAGTGGAGCAGTGGGTGTGAGACTTCCCACAGCCGTTCGATCCCCTCGGCGTTGGTGAACAACGTCTGGTCGCCGCTCATGGCGTCGTGGATGAGCCGCTCGTAGGCCTCGAGGACACTCTCGGCGTGGTCGGTCTCGTGCAAGGCGAACTGCAGGCTCAGCTTGTCGAGCTTCATCCCCGGGCCCGGCTGCTTGCCGTAGAACGAGAGCGACAACCGTGACGAGTCAGCCAGGTCGAAGGTCAGATGGTCGGGACCCTGGGTGCCGACGCCGGATCCGGGCGGGAACATCGACTTGGGAGGCTCGCGGAAGGCGATCGAGACGATTCGTGCCCCCTCGGCCATCTCCTTGCCGGTCCGCAAGAAGAACGGCACCCCGGCCCAGCGCCAGTTGTCGATCTCGCAGCGCAGCGCGACGAAGGTCTCGGTGTCGGAGTCGCGCGCCACGCCCTCGCTCCACCGATACCCCTCGTACTGGCCCCGGATCACCTGGGCGGGGTCGATGGGTCGCAGCGACCGGAAGACCTTGTTCTTCTCTTCGCTGATGGCCCGCGGCTCGAGGGCGGTCGGGGGCTCCATGGCCACGAAGGCCAGGATCTGGAAGAGATGGGTCACGACCATGTCCCGGAAGGCGCCGGTCTGTTCGTAGGTCCGGCCACGCGACCCGATCCCCAGTGTCTCGGGGACGTCGATCTGGATGTGGTCGATGTGCTGGCGGTTCCAGATCGGTTCGAAAAGGCCGTTGGCGAACCGGAAGGCGAGGATGTTCTGGGCGGCCTCTTTCCCCAGGAAATGGTCGATCCGGTACACCTGGTCCTCGTCGAAGACCCCCTGGACCACCGTGTTGAGCCGCCGGGCACTGGGCAGGTCGGTCCCGAAGGGCTTCTCCATGATGATCCGGGCCCGGTCACTGAGCTCGGCGTCGCCGAGGGTCTGGACGACGACATCCGCGGCGTGGGGAGGGATGCTCAGGTAGTGCAGACGTCGAACCTCGCCGACCAGTTCGTCCTCGGCGCGGGCCACGGCTGCGGCCAGGCCCGGCGCGCCCTCTGACCCCGAGACGTAGTGGAGGCACCGACGAAAGTTCCTCCAGTCCTCGTCGGCGACCTGCCCCCGGGCGAACTCGTCGACGGCCTTGCGGGCCAGGTCCCGGTATTCCTCGTCGTCGAGGTCGTCGAGGGCGGTGGCCAGGATGCGACAGTCGGGGAGCAGGTGCGCCCGGGACAGATGGAACAACCCCGGCAGGAGCTTGCGCCGAGCCAGGTCACCGGTCGCCCCGAAGAGCACGATCACATGCGGGGGCAGCGTGGCGTGGTCCTCGGTCACCGGAGCCGGTCCATGAGAACGAGAGGGCGTGTCATGGCGTTGTTCCTACCGGGTCCCGGGCGTCAGGAGACGCATGTCGGGGCTGACGCTACGGCGCCTACGTTTCCGCCACGTTGCCACCATCGGTGCATCGTGTAAACGACGGCTGCGCTTGAGCCCCGCGACCGACCTGCGACGGCGTGGTGGCGCCTTTCAGCTGGTCGGGAGGGCCGGGAAGGAGGGAGGTGCCTCCGTCGAGGCGCTCCCCCAACTGCGGTCCGGGGCCTCACCGAGGGCGACGTCGAGGCGGGCGCCGGTCTCTGACACCGTGGCCGGGAGCCACGGGCAGGTGTAGGGAGCCGGGCCCGCGGCGAGGGCCGAAGGCACCGAGCCACACGCCGCGTCGGTCGACGTCAACCCGGCGACCTCGAGGCCCTGGACATAGGGCGTGGCGGGCGAGGCCCCCGGTGCGTCGATGACGATGGCGTGGCCGTCGCCCAGGGTCAAGGTGATGTGGGGGAAGAGGGGGCTGGCGAGGACGAGCTCACCCCGGCCCGGCGTCTCGGGGTAAAGGCCCATGGCCGCCCAGACGTACCACGACGACATCGCCCCCAGGTCGTCGTTGCCGGGCTCCCCGTCGGGGGTGGGCCCGTACAACGTCGTGGCGATGCGACGGACGACGTCCTGGGTCCGGAACGGGGCCCCCGCGTAGTCGTACTCCCAGGGAATGCCAAGCGACGGCTCGTCACCGGCCCAGTCATAGGGCTGCTTCCGGCCCGCGTTGAGGTGGGTAAAGAACCTGTTCAGCTTGGCCACCACTGCGGCGTTGCCTCCCAGCGCGTCGAAGAGACCCCGCAAGTTCTGGGGGACGCTCCAGGTGTACTGGATGGCATTGCCCTCTTCGAACCCGACCTGGCCGATGCCCGGCAGCGACGAGCGTTGGAAGGCGGGCCCGGGCGGGAAGGTCCCGTCGGCCCGACGGCCGCCGAGAAAGTCCGTCGCCGGGTTGACCAGGTTCTGCCAACTCTGGGCCCGCGTCGAGAACGTGCGGGCCACCGCGGTGTCGCCCAGGGCCAGGGCGAGCTGGGCGATGGCCGAGTCGTCGATGGCGTACTCGAGGGTCTCCGAGGCGCCCACGGTGTAGGTGAGCGACGTCAGGTCGAGGGTGTCGGCCCGGACGTATCCCTTGGCCAGATACTGGGCCAGGTCCTGGCGTTCGAGGTGACCGCCGTTCTCGACCTCCGGGTCGGTGGCTCCTTTGACCATGGCCGCCAAGGCGCCGGCGGTGTCGAAGTCCCGGGCCCCGAAGGCATACGCCGAGGCGATGAAGGCGTCTGCGGAGTCCCCGTTCAACTGGGCGCTCTCGAAATTGGCCGCGGGCAGCTTGGGAAGACCACCGCCCTGGGCGGCATCGGCCAGCAGTGACCGGACCATGTCACTCGTCCGCTGTGGCACCACCAGGGCGAGGAGCTGGACCTCGGAGCGGTAGACGTCCCAGAGCGAGAAGTTGGCGTACTGGGTGTAGCCGTCGGCCACATGGACCTTGTCGTCGAAGCCGATGTAGTCCCCGTTGGCGTCGTCGAAGACGTTGGGGTGCAACATCGAGTGGTAGAGCTCGGAGTAGAAGGTCCGCTCGTCCGGGGCGGTGCCCCCCGTGACCTGGACGCGACCGAGCAACTCGTTCCAGGTGGCCGTGTCGCGTTGGCGCAAGGCGTCGATGTCCCAGCCGGGGTGCTCGGCGCCGATGTTCAGACGGGCATCGGCCACACTCACGAACGACACCCCTACTTGGACCTCGACGTCGCGAGTCGACGCGGGAAAGGTCACGTACGCGCCCGTGCCTGCCTTGGTACTCCGGCGCGACCGGGGGGTCACGGTCTTGGCGTGCCACGTCCCGAAGGCCCTGAAGTCGCGCTGGAAGCGCGCCGCGAAGTAGAGGTGGTAGTCCGCACTCGTCCCGCAGAAGTTCCCGCTCACGACCGATCCGTCGACCTCGTTAGCACCGACGACGGTCACCGCCGAGCGGGCCGACCCCGCCGCGCTGTCGGCCACCTTGAACAAGACGTTGGCCGGGGCCGTACCGGGGAAGCGGAGCCGACCGAGACCGGCCCTGGTGGTCACCGCCAATTCGACGCGCACGGCGGGGCGACCCACGGTGACGGCGTAGTTCCCGGGGCTCGCCACCTCACTGGCGTGTGAGAAGGCGGCGGTGGTCGCGGCGGGGTTCGACCCCACCGGGCCCACGGTGGGCAGGATGGGGATGTCGCCGTAGACCGGACAGCCCGGACCGCTCATGTGGGTCAGGCTGAAGCCGGTGATGGCGGAGTCCTTGAAGGCGTAGCCACCACCCGACGTCCGGTCCGGGAAGGTGTCGGGGCTCCACTGGAGCATCCCGAAGGGCATGTCGGCACCGGGGAAGGTGTCGATGCTGCCCACGCTGGATCCCCCCACGCCGGTGCCCACGAACGTGTCGACGAGAGAGCTCGGTGTCGCCACACGTCCCGATGTCGCCCTCGGCACGGCCGCGGTCGACGACGTCGTCGGGGCCGCACCCGGAGGTGACGGGTCGCAGCTGCACAGCACCGCCATCGACAACCCCACCATGACGACCGTCGATACGAGGCCCCGACGACCGGTCGGCCTCATCGCAGAAAGCGAGCCGCGAACTTTGCCAGGGCGTCGGGCACGTCCCGGGTCCGGGCCCAGGGCGCCACGATGAGGCGGTCCACACCCGCATCCGCCAAGGCGTCCACATCGGCGTCGTCGTGGACCGTGGCCCCCACCGTCACCGTGAAGGGGCCCGACCGGCCCGACGCCGATCGGAGATCGTGGAGCGTCGTCACATGGGCGCGGGCGGTGTCGGGGGTGTGGTTCAGCCCGATCCAGCCGTCATGGCGCGCGGCGCGTCGGAGCGCGGCGGGTGACTCCCCGCCGATCAACACCGGCGGATGGGGGCGCTGGAGGGGCTTGGGCTCGAACATGACCGTGTCGAAGTCGAAAAACCGCCCGTGGTGGGCCACCTGCTCCTCGGTCCAAAGCCGTCGACACACCTCGAGCGCTTCGTCGAGGCGGCCGCCACGGCTGTCGAAGTCGAGGCCGGCCACGTCCCATTCACCGCGCAGCCACCCCGCTCCCACCCCGAGCTCGATACGCCCCTCCGACACCACATCGGCGGTCTGGACGGCCCGGGCCGAGGTGAAGGGATGGCGCAGTCCTAGGTTGTAGACGTGGCTCCCCAAGCGGACCCGGCTGGTGCGACCGGCCAGGAACGACAGGTAGGCGAAGACGTCGAACACCGGCGTCGACGGAGGCACGGGTGGGTGCTCCGCCCCGGCGAAGGGCGACCCGGCCATCTCCACGGGCAGGACAAGGTGTTCGGGGAACCAGACGGACTCGAAGCCGAGCTCGTCCGCGGCGGTGACCGCGTCGAGGAACATGCTCGGGTGCATCAGCCCCAGGGCGATACCGAACCGCACGACCGACTACCCGTCGTCGCGATGGAGCAGGAAGGTGCCCGTCGACCGGCTCACGAGACGACCCTCGGCGTCGCGGGTGGCGGCTTCGGCGTAGGCGACCTGCCGGGCCATGCGGACGACGTCGCCGCGCACCGCGACGGGCTCGCCGATCTTGGCGGGGCGCATGGTCTCGGTCTTCATCTCGAGGGTGCCCCGGGTGCGGTCGCGCCCGGGCAGGGCGGCATTGATGGCGAAGTTCATCGACGCGTCGAGGATCAGTGAGTGGATCCCGGCCTGGGCTGTGCCGTGGGGGTTGCAGGCCAGGGCGGTCGGGGTCCAGGTCCCCACGACCCAGCCCAGATCCTCCCCGTCGACGCCGTAGGAGACGAACGTGGCCCCCACCAGCCCGATCACCTCCATGCCGCCGTTGCCGAGCCAGCGGTCCATGTCCTTCACTCGCCCCGTCACGACGCCAACCGTAGCGGCGGCCCGTCCCCGGCTCCGGGGAGGACTGGAGAACTCCCTGGTGGAGAGGGGCATGGCCGCTCACGTTGACCAGTAGGGTGACACCGAGGCAAAATCTTGACCGACCAGTCAGTTTTACGGGAGGAGCACCCATGACCACCGCTGTGATCGTCGATGCCGTACGGACCCCGGGCGGGCGCCGCAACGGGAAGCTGCGGGGCTGGCACGCTGTGGACCTGGCCGCGGAGCCCCTCAGGGCCCTCGCCGAGCGCAACAACCTCGACCCCGGGCTCGTCGACGACGTGATCATGGGATGTGTGATGCAGGTGGGCGAGCAGGCGCTCAACATCGGCCGCAACGCCGTGCTGGCGGCAGGGTATCCCGAGTCGGTGCCCTCGACCACCATCGACCGCCAGTGCGGGTCGTCCCAACAAGCCCTGCACTTCGCCGCCCAAGGTGTCATGGCCGGTGCCTACGACGTAGTGATCGCGGCAGGCGTCGAGCACATGACCCACACCCCCATGGGATCGTCGGTCGTGCGTGACCTCGGGTTCCCCTTCGGGCCGAAGATGATGGAGCGCTACGCCGAGCGCGGCGGCCTCGTGAGCCAGGGCATCTCGGCCGAGATGATCGCGGATCAGTGGGACATCTCACGCGAGGACCTCGACGCCTTTGGCGCCCGGAGCCAGCAGTTCGCGGCCCGGGCCACGGCCGAGGGCCGTTTCGAGCGCGAGATCCTCCCCGTCACCGTGAAGGACGACGAGGGCGCCCCCACCAACGAGGTCTTCGCCTCGGACGAGGGGATCCGACCCGACACCACCGCCGAGGTCCTCGCCAACCTGAAGCCCGCCTTCAAGCCCGACGGCAAGGTGACCGCCGGCAACTCGTCACAGATCAGTGACGGCGCCGCGGCCGTCCTCATCATGAGCGAGGAGAGGGCGAGTGCGCTGGGCCTCACCCCGAGAGCGCGGTTCCACGCCTTCTCGCTGGCCGGGGTGGATCCCGTGACCATGCTGACCGGCCCGATCCCCGCCACGCGCGCCGTGCTCGAGAAGGCCAAGATGACCATCGACGACATCGACCTGGTCGAGATCAACGAGGCCTTCGCCTCGGTGGTGCTGGCGTGGGAGAAGGAGCTCCACGGCGACATGGACCGGGTGAACGTCAACGGCGGTGCCATCGCCATCGGCCACCCGCTCGGGTGTTCGGGGGCCAAGCTCATGTGCACCTTGCTGAACGAGCTCGAGCGGACCGGTGGACGTTGGGGCCTCGAGACGATGTGCGAAGGCGGCGGCATGGCCAACGCCACCCTCATCGAGCGCTTGGGATAGCTCCCCGGGCTCAGGACCCCATCAGTGGTAGCGGGTGGCGACGACGAAACCGCTCGCAATGAGGACGATCCCTCCCACCAGATACCAATTGCTCGGTCCCGCCGGCAGGACGTTGAAGTAGTTGAGAACGATCATGAGGGCGCCGAGGACGAGCAGCAGCAAGATGAGCGGGCCCATCCACTTGGGGCTGACCTTGTTGCTGCGCGGGATCGGCGGCGTGTAGCGGCCACTGGCCGTCGGTGCGGGGGCAACGGCCCTCCCCGACGCCGAACGGCCCTTCCGAGCCGCACCCCCGGGACCCTGTTTGTTCGCCATGCTCCGAGGATAGCCACGACGGCGCAGCCAGCCGGGGCCGCCGAGCCGGGCAGTAGTCTGAAAGGGGTGGGAGCCCGGGTCCTGCTCGTCGACAACTACGACTCCTTCACCTACAACCTGGTGCAGGAGATGGGTGCGCTCGGGGCGGAGCCCGTCGTCCATCGCAACGATGCCATCGGTGTCGACGGGATCAGAGAGCTCGACCCCGACGGCATCGTCATCTCACCGGGCCCGGGGCGACCCGAGGACGGTGGCGTGAGCATGGCCGTGATCTCGGAGCTGGGTGGCGACACGCCCATCCTCGGCGTCTGCTTGGGCCATCAATGCATCGGCCAGGTCTTCGGTGCCCGGATCGTCTCTGCCCCCGAGCTCATGCACGGCAAGACCTCGGCCATCTTCCACACCGGGGTCGGCGTCTTCGCGGAGATGCCCAACCCCTTCGATGCGACGCGCTACCACTCCTTGATCGTCGACCGCGACTCCATCCCCGACGTGCTCGAGATCACCGCCGAGACGACCGACGGCATCGTGATGGGACTCCGACACCGGGAGATGGCAATCGAAGGGGTGCAGTTCCACCCCGAGTCGATCCTGACGAGTGTCGGACCGGACCTGCTCACCAACTTCCTGGGCTCGCTGGGAGCGACGCGAACCTAAGAGAAGGCCAGCGAGTGGCGGTGGTGGCCGGTGTTGCCCGTCGGCGCGGTCGTCGTCGTCGACCCCGAACAGCCGTTGAGGTTCGTCACCGTGATGTTGACCGTGGTCCCCGCGTTGACCTGTACTCCGCCGCTGGGATTCTGACTCTGGACGATCCCGTCCTGGGTGGGGTCCTGGGTCGACTGGCATATCACCACCGTGGTCAAACCCGCACCCTGCAATGTCGTGACTGCGGTGGCCTGTGTGTCGTTGACGACATCGGGCACGAGGACCTGCGACTGCCCACTCGAAACCACCAGGTTCACGTTGGCATTGGCGGGCTGCTGAGAGCCGGCGGGTGGGTTCGTGCTGATGACGTCGTTCTTCGGAACCGTCTGTGACGACTGTGAGGTGATGGTCCCGCACTGGAAACCGGCTTGGCCGAGCCGGTTGCACGCCGTGGTCTGTCCGAGCCCGCTCACGTCGGGCACCGCCGTCGTCGTCGACTGGGTGAAGATGTTGACGGTGCCGCCCGGCAAGATGGTCTCACCGGACTTGGGTTGTTGGAGACAGACGATGTTCTGTTGCGTGCAGGTGGTGCTGAACTGCACGTTGGCCTGCAGTCCCATCTGCTGCAACTGAGCCTTCGCCGCGGTGACCGACTGGGTCACGAGATCGGGCACGTGCACGGGAGGACCCTGGGCGCCGGTGATCAAGGTCACCTTGCTGCCGCGCTTGACCGTGATCCCCTTGGCCGGGTTGGTCCGCAGCACCTGGGTGTTGGGCGTCGTGGTGGCGGACCGGTCCGACACCACCGTGGTCTTGAGGCCGTCGTGTTGGAGGCTCCGCTCGGCTTTGCTCACGTTCTGGCCCGTGACGTCGGGCATCACGAAGGACGTGCTGGCCCCCTCCCCGATGTGCCACCAGCCCACGGAGTTCCCGAGGAAGATGATGACCACGGCCAACGCCACAAGGAGCAGGCCGAGGATGGCCGCATAGAGCTTGGTGCGGTTGGGCTCCTGGGCTCCTTCGAAGTCGTCGCCCCCCACCGCCGGCAACGCCTGGGTGCCCACAGCCCTGACTGCCTGGGTGGCACCCACCACCGGGTGCTGTCCCGTCGGGGGGGAGGTCGCCCCCACGGCCCGGCCCTCGCGAAAGCGCAAGAGGTCGATGCGCAGGTCATCACCGGTCGCGTACCGGTGGTCGGGTGACTTGGCGAGGCACTTCAAGATGATCGCCTCGAGGTCGGGCGGCACGCCGGGGTTGATCTCGCGTGGTGCGGGCGGGTGCTCGCGGACGTGCTTGGACGCCACGGCCACCGGGGTGTCACCGAGGAACGGAGGGCGGCCCGTCACCATCTCGAAGATCACGACACCGAGCGAGTAGATGTCGCTGCGCGAGTCGACACCCATTCCCTCGGCCTGCTCGGGTGAGAAGTACGTTGCCGTGCCCATGACCGCGCCGGTCTGGGTCAGGCTCTCCTCGGTGTTCACGGCGCGGGCGATCCCGAAGTCCGTGACCTTGATGGTGCCTTCCTCGGTGATGAGCACATTGCCGGGCTTCACGTCGCGGTGTACGACGCCGTGGCGATGCGCGTAGGCGAGCGCCCCGGCGACATCGGCGGCGATCTCCGCGGCCCGGTCCGGGTGCAACGGCCCCGCCGTGCGCAGGATCGACGACAGCGCCCTGCCGTCGACGAACTCCATGACGATGAAGTAGGTGCCGTTGTCCTCACCCCAGTCGAAGACCGGGACGATGTTGGGATGCGACAGGTTGGCCGCGGCCTGAGCCTCGCGCCGGAAGCGCTCGACGAACGAGCGGTCTACCGAGAGCTCGGGGAACAGGACCTTGAGCGCCACGGGCCGGTCGAGGAGCTGGTCGCGGGCTCGGTACACCTCGGCCATGCCGCCCCGGGCCACCAGGTGCGAAAGCTCGTATCGTCCCGAGAGCACCCGGGGGGTCTTGGTGGGCTCCATGCGGGTCAGAGCCTACGTCTCGCCGGAACGCCGCCTGGGCCAGGCACTGTCTGTCTCCTCCTAGGGTTCGACTGGTCGGACATCGCTGTCACTGTCCCGCCAGGGCCGCTTGGATCATCGTCTTCATCACAGGGCCGGCGACCTCGGCACCAGTAGCAGAAAGGGCTTGGTGCGGGATGACGACGGCGACGGCCACCTTTGGTTGGGTCGCAGGGGCGAAGGCGATCATCCAGTCGGTGGTGGCGCTGTTTCCCACCCCCACCTGGGCGGTACCGGTCTTGGCCGCCACATCCTCTGAGGCCGGGAACCCGACGCCCGACGCCGTCCCGTTGGAGACAACCTGCTGCATGAGCTTGGTCAGCGCGGTCGCCGTCGCCTGCGAGTCGGCCCGGTGCCATGCATTGGGTTGGTACAGCTTCACCAGGTTGTTCTGGCTGTCGCGGATCTGATACATCACGTGCGGGGTCATCACGACGCCGCCGTTGGCGATACCGGCTGCCACGAGCGCCATCTGCAGCGGCGAGGCGGCCGTACATTGCTGGCCGATAGAGGAGTTCGCCAGGAAGATCTGCTGGCCCCCGTAGCACGCCGGCTGAAGGAACTTCGACACCTCGTAGCGGCTCGGGGGCAAATCGATCGGTGGCTGTGAGTTGAAGCCGAAGGCGTTGGCCTCCGCCGTCATCGAGGCCGCTCCCACCCGGGTGCCGAGGATGGCGAACCCGGTGTCGCACGATGGGGGGAGCATCTGGGCGATCGTCCCGCCACACGCGGCCGCGCTCCTCCCCCCATAGTTGCAGAGCGGGCTGTTGAGGCCCTGCCCGCCCAGGGTGCCACCCGGGATGCAGCCGTAGGAAGGCATGGACGTGTTCACGAGTTTGGGCGCGTACTGATATGCGGCCGAAGCGGTGACCACCTTGAATGTCGACCCTGGCGGGAAGATGTCTTGGTAGGCAAGAGACGCCGCGGGGGAAAACCCGGTGGCGGGGTCAACCTTGTTGTCGGCTGTGAACGCATTCGTCTCGGTCGCGATGTTGTTCGCCGCCAGCGGGTTGGGGTCGTAGCTGGGGTTCGAATACATCGAGAGGACAGCGCCCGTGGTGGGGTCGAGCACCACGATGGCCCCGTCTCGACCGTTCAGCGCTTGCCGGGAGGTCTGCTGCAACTTGGTCGACACCGTGAGCGTGACGGCGTCTGTCTCTGTAGGTGTCGTCAGCAGGTCGCCGATGGTCTTGACTGGGCGGTTGTGCTGAGCGAGATACGCGCTGTAGGTGTCCTCGATCCCGGTGGCGCCGTAGTCGAACGACAGGTACCCCGTGATCTGGCCGAACAGCGACCCCAAGGGATATTGGCGGACGTACTTGTACGAACCGCTGTGGGTCAGCGCAGACTGGGCCAGGACCACACCGTCGGCGCTCTGGATGATCCCCCGAGGTTGGTCGTATTTGGCTGCCACCACCGACGGGTTCGAGGGGTTGTTGGCGTAACTCTTCGCCTGCTTGACCTGGACGTTGTTGAGCTGGAGGAACAGCGCCATGAAACAGACCGCCATGCCGACCCCGAGCCAGCGAATACGCCCTGCCATCTCAAGCCACCTCGCCGCCGTGGCCGGGACCGGCGGGAGCCGTAGGGCGCAGGCCGAAGGTCGCCGGTGTCGAGGTCGGGATCGTCGTCGATGTCGTCGCGCCCGACGGCAGGCTCGCGGTCGGGCAGTAGGCGGGGGGTTGGTCCAGCGCGCACACGGCCTGGACCAGGCTCGTGACATAGCCGGCGGCGGCCTTGTACGAGGGCTCCTGGACGCCGCTTCGGAGATCGGGGATCTTGTAGGACGGGACCTGGCGGGCGGTCACCTGGGTCCGCTTCACGATCTTGGGATTCATCCCGACAAATCCACCGGGACGGCCCTGATAGATCACGACCTGGTTGTGGCTGAGGCCGATGAAATAGGAGTTGTTCACGTACCAACGGATCGACGCGTACCCCGCGTAGGCGAGTCCCCCTACCACGACGAGGAACAACAACACCCGGAACGTGATCCGTCGGGGGATGCGGGCTCCGGTGCGTGGGTCATAGCGCGGCGAGGGGGGACGAGCCAGGTCGATGTCTGGCGCGGAACGACTGACGACCGCGGCACCGGCGCCGTTGGTCGTGATCGTCCCGGCGGGGATCGGCGCCGAGGGCGGAACTTCGGGCGCGCTCACCACCATGGTGGCTCCCGCCGGCGCCGATGCCTCGGCGCCAGAAGCCGGTCTATCGGGAGCCGCAGCCACGACAACATCGGCTGACTCTGCGGCCTGGGCCTCCTCGGGTTCGACCGAAGCCGGCTCTCCCACCATGACGTCGATCACGACCACGGTGGCGTTGTCACTCCCGCCTGCCTCGTTGGCCAGTCGGACCAGAGCCTCGGCGGCTTGGCGGGGGTCGCGCGTTCGAGACAGGACGTCGGTGATCTCTTCGGGGGGGACCTCGTTGGTGAGCCCGTCCGAGCAGAGCAGGAAACGGTCGCCTTCTTCGGGGACGAGCTGCCAGACGTCGATGGCTACCTCGGGCTGGACGCCCAGGGCCCGGGTGAGGATGTGACGATGGGGATGAACCGCCGCTTCCTCCTCCGAGAGCTCGCCGCGCGCCACGAGCTCTTCGGCGACCGAATGGTCGGTGGTGAGCTGGACCAGGCTGTCATCGTGCAGGCGATAGGCGCGCGAGTCCCCCACATTGGCGAGGACCAACCGGTCACCGTCGTCGGTGGCGACGAGCGCTGCCGCGATCATGGTTGTGCCCATGCCCCGAAGGTCCGCATCTTCGTGGCCGCGCTCCCACACGGCCTTGTTGGCGTCGTGGATCGCCGCGGCGAGCCCTTCGGCAGAAGGCTTGCGACCGAACTCGGCCTGGAGGGTCTCGATGGCGGTCCGAGCCGCGATCTCGCCGCCGACATGGCCTCCCATCCCGTCCGCCACGGCGAACAGCGTGAGGCTCTCGAGCGCGAGGTCCTCGTTGACCGTTCGCACCCGACCCACATCGGAGGCCGATCCCGACCGGACGACGGTCAACGACCCTCCGGAGAGCTCGTCTGACCCGACACCGGCGCTCCTTGCCCGAGGCGGCGCGTCACCGGGATACCTCGAAGACTGTCCCACCCACCTGTAACAGGTCGCCCTTGCCCAGTTTGGCCGTTGCGCCGATGCGCTCGGCGTTCACCCAGGTGCCGTTGGTCGACCCGAGATCCTCCACCCACAGGGTGCCGTTGCGCCGGAACAGCCGAGCGTGGAGGCTCGAGGTGTAGGAGTCCTCGACCCGCACCCCACACCCCGCAGCCCGTCCCAGGGTCACCTCTTCGCCCACCTCGAAGGTCTGTCCGTATCCCTCTTGGGGCTCGATGACCTTCAGATGGAGCTTGCCGGCCCGCCCCTGGCGCCCCTGCGACGGGCGTGATCCTGGGGCCGCCGCCGGACCCAGAGCGGCCGCCCCCCGCGCCGGCGGAGGGCGGACCTGGACCCACACCGCCCTGATGACTCGGAAGAAGAACAGCCAGATGAGGGCCACGACCAGGATCTCCAGCGCCCGGAGGAGGTTCTGGTTGTCCAGCGAGGTCAAGAACACCAAGACCACCTGCCGCTCACGAGGTCTCGAATCGGATCGAGGTCGTCCCCAAGGTGATCTCGTCGCCGTCCTCGAGGACCCGCTCTCGGATCGGGACACCGTTCACCCTGGTGCCGTTGGTCGACTGCAGGTCGGCCACGACAACGTCGCTCCCGTGACGGCGGATCTCGGCGTGCCGGCGACTCACGTTGGGATCACTCAGGGCGATCGTGCATTCGGGGAGGCGGCCGATCTCGACGGTCTCGTTGCCGAGGACGATGCGCGTGCCGTCGGACAGGATCAGAGATGCCGCGGCGAGGCCGTCGAGCCCCTCGCGGACCTGGGCCGCCACCCGGTAGCGACCCGCCCGAGTGGCGGGATCGCTGCGGATCTCGACCTCGACCGGGCCCACGAACACGTACCCTTCGCTCCGGGCATGCTCACGCGCCGCGTCACCGAGCTCCCTGGCCAGGACGTCGGCGAAGCTCTGGAAACGGTCCGCGTCAGTGGGCGAAAGCGTGACCACGAAGACGTTGGGCGCGATAAGGCCTCGGACCCCCACGCGACGCAGGAGGTCCATCTCCCGAGTGAGGCGTCGGGCGATCTCCACGGGCTGGATGCCGCCCCGGAGGGCTTTGGAGAACGCGCCTTCCACCATGCGCTCGAGACGCTGCTCGAACCGTTGGAGTCCCATCGTGGTCGCCCAGCCTACCGGCGTCATCTGCACGGACGGGGTTGCCCGGTCGCGCACCAGGCGAGATGAAATCACATGAGATCTCTCGCGACCCGCCGTGACAATTTCATTACGGCGCGTGAGATAGAGCCACGATTCCCCAGGGGAGTCGAGCCGAACGAGTGCGCCCTGAGTGTTGGGGAGTCCCAGGAGGACCCATAGGAACAGTCAGGTATCGTGTCGCCGTCGCTCGGGCGAGTGGCGGAATTGGCAGACGCGCAGGATTCAGGTTCCTGTGTCCGAAAGGATGTGGGGGTTCAAGTCCCCCCTCGCCCACCGAGGGTTGTCGACATAACTGGGCGATTCGCGTCGACAAAACCCCCCGTGATTAGCACCGAATCCGGCGATTCTCGACTTTGGCCGCTCAAACTCTCTCCTTGTGGAGACCGACTTGCGCGACCGAGCTGATTTCGGTCAGGACTGGGACCACGGGGTCTGTTCAGGGACGCGCAGCAGCCCGACGGGTCACCAGAAGGACGAAACGCGGCGTGGATCAGGCGATCAGAGGCGGGCCATGCTCCGAGGCCGGAGCGGGGCTCGGAGATGCTGGGCGCCAGGTCTCGATGGACTTGGTCCGGCGGCGTCGGCGTGGGTGGCGGCTGGCTGTCGCCGTTCGTCCCAACATCTTCGTCGCCAGGAATGTCCGGATCTTGCGCACGTTGGCCGCCATCAACAACATGGCGGTCAGCACGCTCTGGGCGGCCACGCCATGGATCCGGCGGCGCCCCGGCTCGTCGAGGGCTTCGTGGGCGGGATCCTTCACATACCCGTTCATGCCCTCGTTGGTGTTGCGCAGCAAGCTGTAGGTCCGGTGCCACTCGGCGCTCTGGAAGAGAAGAGCCTGGCGGAACTTCGCGCCGGCTTCGGGGGGAACCATCACGCTCTGCTGCGTGCACGAGAGCGGGGGGCTGGCCTTGAGCTCGGGGCTGGGGATGACCCGCAGCTTGCCCCTGGTCGTCTCGGCCACAGAGGCCGGCTTCAAATCGCACCGGGCGAGGAACCACGGGCTCGCCGCGGGGCATTGGAACCGGGTGTGACCCTCGACATCTGGTTGAGACTTCGGTCGAGCCCGGTAACGCCAGCGCTCCTCCAATCGCTGCCCATACAGGGACTCGCTAATGCGACCTTTCCGGTAGTCGACGGTGGCGTCGATGAGCGCGGCGGGGATCATCGGGCAAAAGAGCGCCCCCTCGATTTCGAGAAAGCCCTGAGACTGGCCCTTCACGCCGAGCTCGGTCTTCTTGTAGTCGTAGACGGGCTTGTAGCCCAGGGCCAGCACCGGCAACTGGAACTTCTCGGGCATCGCGCCCGAATAGGCGCGGTCACCGGCCAGAAAGCCCGCTGGGTGACCCCGGCTCCGGACGCTGGCCAGTGCGCGCACGCCGTTGCGACCCGGCTCGTGGCCGGGCTTGTGGAGCACGGCCATGCCGACGACGAGGTTCGGGAATTCCAACTGGCTGTCCGGCGTGCCGGGCCCGGACACGACCAGGCTCGCCTCATAGCCCCAGTCGCTCTTCCCCTTCCCGGTCGGCCGATCGTCCTCGTCGTCGCGGCGGTCGGGGTCACGTACATACCAGCCGGCATCGGGATCGGCCGAGTGGACCTCGACGTCGGGCGCCGAGCCCTTGGAGGTTCCATCAGATGCTCTCTGTTAAGTCTCGGGTTGCACGCGAGACCATCTGATTCTCCATCAGACTCTGTCTTGAATAATGCGGATCGGAGTGCGCTTGTTACTAGTCGAGTCCTGTCGACATCGAGTCGCCCTGCGACACGCCTACGTCGCTGCTCAGATCTGGGACGAGCCGATGGTGGGGTCGGTGACCAAGGTATGCCTGGCGGCAGTGAATGTGGTGGGCGGGGCGTGATCCAGCAAGTCGGGCGCCACCGCCGAGGTCCCGGCGCGCGCCGCGCTGTCAGAAGCGCGACCCATCGCCAATGTGTCGTCGAGTACTGCACGCGCATCCGCGTCGAGCAGGGCGAGGTCGTCGGAAACCAGTGCGAGCCCGCCCGACAGACCGACGGCCCGCGCCCAGGTGCGGGCGGCCTCCGGGGACAGCTCGGTGTGCGTGGAGCGCAGCATGACGCAGTCGGGGTCGTTCACCCACAGACGGCGGTGCATGAAGCTGCGGGCCAGGGTGGCTGCGTACGCCCCCTTGGTGGCGGGTTGCACGTCCAGGTACCCAGCGACGATCTCGGCAGACGGCTCCAGGGCCCATAGGGGGGCTACGTCGGGGCCGATGCGGTTAGCGTCCACCACGCCGACGACATGGGACAGGGGAGCGCCGCAGCCCACGATGAAGGCGTCCTCGCCCGCTCCTCGGCGTACGGCCTCGAATCCGGCGCGCACACGCTGGGCAGGCGTGCGAGAGGGGTCGGCCCACACCCCGTCGACGCTGGGGGCGAAAGTGAAATCGAGCTTCAGGTACGAAAAGCCCATCTCGACCAGGCCATGCGCCGTCTCCGCGAGATGGTCGACGACCTCGGGGAGGGTGGTGTCGAGTGCGTACATGAAGCCGTCGTGCCCGCCGCCCCACGCTGGGTTCCACCACGCGTACAGCGGGCGAGTCCCGCCGCCGGGCTCCCGGCGCCGCGCCAGCCAGTCCGGGTGCTCGGTGGCGACGCGCGAGTCCGGAGCGGCTAGGAACGGGGCGAGCCACAAGCCTGGACGTAGTCCCGCATCACGCACGGCACCGGCTAGCCCGGGCAAGCCGGATGGGAAGGTGTCGTTTGTATCCAGCCAGTCGCCGACAGCAGCCTGGAATCCGTCGTCGAGCTGGAACACGTCAAAAGGCCAGTCCGCGGCGCGCGCGAGGTTCCGCATGAAGGCGGTCTCGGTGATGGCGTCGAAGTAGTGGTACCAGGAGCACCACCCGACCTGGTACGGCGCTCCCACGCGTGCCCCTCCGGATCGTCCCACCGTCTCGGCCCAAGCGCTTAGGAGCTCGACTGCCTGCCGACCATCGCCATGTTGGACGATCACGCCGTGCAGAGCGCGGCGTTCCCCCGGCGCGAGGACGGCGTCACCCAGGAATGCCTCGGTGTGCAGTTCGATGCCGACGCCGCCTTGGGCCCGACGCAGCCGCAGCGTGCCGTCGTGCCCGGTCCCCGCCTCAAAGCCGGCGAGCAGCGCTGACCCGGCGGCGTCGACGAGCACGGTGACCCACTCCGAGCGCAGCTCGCCCGCTGTCGTCACCTCGCGCTGGTCGGCGTGGTGGACGGCCTGAAGGAACTCGAAGTGCGCGGATGCCGAGGGGTCGCTATCCACGCCGAAGGTGGCAACACCCGAAGGGGACCACGACTGGTATCCGTGGCGGAAGATCCGCACCGGCTCCACCACGTCGCCGAGGCCGAACACGATCGACACCGACCGGACCGCCACGGCGTGGTCGTCGCGGTTGAACAGCCCCCACGACATCGAGGGCTGCCCTGCGCCCTCGGCCAGGTCCACCTCAAGCACCCCCACCGGGACAGCCCCGGTGCCCGTGACCGGTGCGCTCGGATTCGAGGTGCCGATTCTGGCCTCGACTCGCAGGGGCACCAGGCGCATCGGCAGATCGTAGAGGGGCCCGCGCGCCGGCCCTGACCCCGGGACCGGGAAGGCGGAAATCCACCAGCATCTAATTGGCGATCAGCAACTGCCGAAATGTCGAGTTTAGGGATAACGACGGGTCCCCTCATGCGCCCCAATCCCAACCTGAAGGGATGCACAGGGCTCAGCCGACTCCGTGGGAACACGAGTTGGAGCGCGCGTTCCCACGTTGGGAAGCTAGCCTCCTAGCCACTCAGTCCAAAAAGCCCGTGTCCCTGCCGAATCCTCTCGGGCATCTTGACGCATGCATCAATTGTAAGCGAAGGTCTCGCTACTAACCCGCTCACCTAGAGAAAGCTGGGTCGGTGAGTCTGTGAAACCAGGGGGGAACCCCGCGTCGCTAGAACGCAGGTCCGGTTCGTTAGTGGGTAACTACGATCCTTAGGTCGAACGCGCCCGATCCAGTCGTACAGGTCGCTGCAGCACCTTGACAGCTTCCCCGCGATCCAACAATCTGTGCTTGACCAGTCTTTAATGCATCGTAGAACACGGTCACGCTTCCACACCCCTGTCCTGCCACACAGCCCGAGGACGCGGGCAATACGGACGCCTTGCTAGCTGCGTGGATGACTTTGGTGTTTGACGATTGTTGTGTCCACGACATGCCGGCGAGCACGACCCTGATCCGATCGTGCACGAGCACGGTTAATGTCCCACCATTATCCGCAAATGTCGCGACCAGCACGTGTCGTTTAACAGGTTGCGTTGGTGCTGTCGTCGATCCAGATTCAAGGCTTGACGATGACGCCGAGTTGGACGCATGTGATGAGCCGCAGGCTCCCAGCACGACCCCTATCGTGATCAGCGCAGCCATTGCTCCGGCCGTGCGTCTCTGGTATGTCGGCTGACTCCTGTGTGGCGCTGTGTCTTCATGGAAGTTGGTCACAATCACCTCTGACAATAGGACGAAGGCACCGTTACATCGTCGATGATATCGGCGCGCCGGAACAAGGTTGGAGATCCTGGGTGATTGGGACCACGGTGCGTGACTCGAGTAATTGACTCAATGTCACCGGGACGCAGCTGCAACGTTGAGCGTAAAGGACTGGGATGCAAATCCGAGGTGGCTCGCGGCGACGATGGTGAAGCTGTAGCGCCCTGAGCGAGTCGGGGTTCCATAGAGACTGGC
>Ga0307372_10002177_pt1 | contig 32939 bp, 32 predicted proteins | sample OX1MG_FD_202533 | JGI IMG/M metagenome (GOLD analysis project Ga0307372, IMG submission 202533) | Soil microbial communities from Risofladan, Vaasa, Finland - OX-1 | ecosystem: Environmental > Terrestrial > Soil > Coastal area > Acid sulfate soil | place: Finland: Risofladan, Vaasa | collected... | reverse complement strand
CGCCGGACCGGGCCCTGGCGGTCCGGGCGTCCGGGCGGGCCCGACTGCCAATTCCGCCCGGCTATTCCCTTCCCGGGGGTTGAGCGCGATGATGTGGCCAGGGAGGCACCGGAGGCCGTCCCGAGGGATCGTGTCTCAGAGGGAGCTCTGAAGAAGGGGAGCCCATGCTCGTTTCGAACCTGCTCGAGGGAAAAGGGACGATGGTCGCCACCACCACCGGGGAGGCGACGGTCGGCGAGGTCGTGTCCGATCTGGCCCGGCACCGTATCGGAGCGCTGGTGGTCTCCTCGGACGGTCGCCGGATCGACGGGATCGTGTCGGAGCGGGACATCGTCCAACACCTGAGCGAACTCCGCCCGGACTTCCTCGAGGAGCCGGTCGGATCGATCATGTCGACCGCGGTCCGGGTCTGCTCCCCGGCCGACGATGTGGAGTCGATCATGAACCTGATGACCGAGCACCGGATCCGACATGTCCCGGTGGTGGAGGACGGCCGTCTCTGCGGGATCATCAGCATCGGTGACGTGGTCAAGAGCCGGATCCAGGAGCTCGAGAAGGACCGCAACGAGCTGATGGAGTACATCACCGCCCGTTGAGTCGGCCCATCGGGGCCGGACGTGCCACCGGCGGTGGTGGCGGCCGGTGCCGCGGGTCGGATGCCGCAGGGCGACACCGCTAGTCTCGGAAGGTGTTGATCTCGGTGTGCCCCAGCGTCTTCCCGGGCGGCGACCGCCATCCCCCGGCGGGCGCCGGGTCGGCATGACCGGCGACGGTGCCGCCGGGCCGGACGCTCCCGGGGTCGGGGTCGGGGTGGTGATCGTCGACCACGGTTCCCGACGCGACGAGGCCAACCGGCGCCACGAGGCGTTCGTGGCGGAGTGGCGCGGGCGGGGCGGGTACCGCGCCGTGGAGCCCGCCCACATGGAGCTGGTCGAGCCCTCGATCAGCACTGCCTTCGGTGCGTGTGTGGCGGCCGGCTGCAACACCGTGGTCATCGCCCCCTATTTCCTGTGGCCCGGCAGCCACTGGGACGAGGACCTGCCGGCTCTGGCCGCCGAGGCGGCGTCCCACCATCGGGGTGTCCGGTTCCTGGTGGCCGCCCCGCTGGGTCCCCACCCCCTGTTGGCCGAGATCGTCGGGCAACGCGTCGACCGTTGCCTGGCCCGTGCGTCCGGCGCCGCCGACGAATGCGAGCTCTGCGCCGGAACCGGGCGGTGCCGCTGGCGGTGACCCACCCGATCCGGGACCGGACGGGCCGCCGGCGCGAGCCGACGCCGACCCGATCCCGCGGTCGTCCCCGCCCCGCTCAGCTGCAGCGGTCTCCCAGCCACGGCTGTTGGCCGTCGAGGGCGTAGAGGGCCACGGCCACCGTGTCCTGGTCGGGCTTGGAGGCCGTGTTGGGCGGCACTCCGACCAGGTCGGGGCGACCTGCCGCCTGCGCAGCGGTGTTCCAGGTCGGTTGACTGAATTGGAACGCGCCCATGTACAGGCCGTCGGGGGAGACTGCTTGATAGTTTCCCCCCGATTCGGCCTGGACCACGCACTGGAGGAACGGGTTGAGGGCGGGGTCCGCGGAGTTGGGGGGCGCACCGGTCCCGGCTGGCGCGCCCGGCACCGGCGTGCCGGCCTCGCCGGCCCGCGGGGCACCGCTGCGACCCCCGGCCCGCTGGGCGGCGGCCACCGCTGCGGCGGCGGCCGCGGCCTGGGCCCCGGCCTGGTCGGCGACCGCGGTGGCCAGCTGCCCGGTCACCTGGGACTGCAACGACTCCAGGTGGGCCTGGCTGCCGTCGGCCTGCCCGAGATCCGTCGCCCGGCGCGCCTGGTCCGATTGGTCCTGGGCCTGCTGCTGGCGGAGCGCGGCCTGGTGGGCCTGGAGCGCGCCCTGGGCGACGCGCAACTGGTCGAGGGCGGTGGTGATGTTCCCGACCGCGATCGTGGAGTACTCGCTGGCCGCCTGCGCCGTCTCCCCACCGCCGGCGAACAGGCCCGCGTCCGAGCTCGACGACCCGCCTCCGTAGTCCATGTAAGACCTGATCGCCTGTTCCTTGACCAGATCGGCCTTGGCGGTGATCAGCTGTTGGTCCTGTCCGATCTGCTGCCCGATCTGCCCGATGGCCTGGCTGTCGGAGGCCACCTTGGCGGAAGCCACGGCGTACTGCTGTTGATAGGCGCCGACCTGCAGCTGCTCCTCCACCAGTTGCTGCGCAACCGTCCTCGCCTGGGCCTGCAGATCGGTGATCTGGTCTGCACCCGCGGGTCGAAGAGGAGTGGCCACCGCGAGGGTGGTCATCATGACGAGGGTCGAGAGGAGGAGGGCCGGGATGGTGCGCCGGCACGTCCCTCCTGCGTTTGGTCCCGCCAGCGGAGTGAACCGGGCGCAAAACACAACGGTTGTCCAACCTAGCCGCCTCCGGTGAGGGAGGACAAGGCGACGGCACTCCACCCGAAGCCCGGGGAGGGCCGTGCGTTACCCGCAGATTCGGTTCCTGACCTGGGTGTCCGTCCATCCTCCGCCCGCCCGCCGGGCGTGCGATTCGGGCGGTCCCGGATCCGGGTGTAAGGCCCGCTGCGGCCCCGGGCCGCGTCTGGTGGTCAGTCCCGCTGGGCCCGGGCCTGCCTGCGGATCGACCGCTCCTGGGCAGCCATCAGTGCGTCCGCGTCCGGCGGAGGGGTGGACAGCCTGGCTCCACTGGGGGGCAGGGAGCCGCCCGGCAACTCCGTGCACACGGTGTGGAACAAGGCGGCGTCCGAGGGGGCGAGTGAGCTGGCCGGAAGCGCCGCCGGGCTGGAGAACGGGTTGTTGGGCGCCTTCAGGCTGGGCGGGTCGGCGAACGGCGGCCGCTCGGCCTCCAGGTCGAAGAAGTCCAGCATGTTGTGGGCGTTGGCATCGCGGAACGTCAGCGCCGGCAGGTTCCATTTGGTCTCGACCAGCTTCAGGATCGAGGTGTGGTCGAAGACCCGGTGGGACACGTAGTCCTCCTTGGACCAAGCGGACACCACACAGCAGGGAACCCGGAACCCGGTGAAGTCGTAGGCCCCGGGGAAGTCGCCGGCGGCGAGGTTCGGCGGCACGTCGTCGGGTCTGACCGCGGGCCGGGGCGGGACGTGGTCGTACCATCCGCCGTGCTCGTCATAGACCCAGAGCAGCGCTGTCTTCTCCCACGCCGGCCCGTTCATCACCGCTTCGACGAAGAGTGCGGCGTACGCCTCACCCACCGAGATGTCACCACTCTCTTCGGAGAAGTTGACGTAGGGGTCCACCAGACTGAAGGCCGGCAGGTTGCCCGATGCCGCGTCGGCGAAGAACTGCGGGAGGTGGACGGCCCTGCCCGGATTGTTGAAGAAGACCGGTTCGAACAGGGCGCACGTGGGAATGTCCGGGTAGTAGTCCTTCCAGGAGATGCCGTGCTGGTTGAGGCGGTCGAAGATGGTCCCGTTGGGAGCGTCGACCGGGGAGATCCCCGACGCGTCGGTGCTGATGTCACCGAGTGCGGTCCCGGCGATGAGGAACCGGCGGTTGGGATAGGTCTGGGCCATCACCGACGAGAAGTAACGATCGCCGATCGGGAACCGCTCGGCCATCGAGTGGTAGAAGGGGAGGTCCTCCTCCTTCCAGTAGCCCATGGCCGCCCCGCCGCACCCCTTGACGAAGCCCATGTTGGTGCCGTTGTCCCAACAGATGTGGGATGCGTTCCACGACTGGCTGATACCCGAGTCGCTCTCACCGCAGGTATTGGGATTGTGGAACGACCGGACGAAGCCGCCGGCGGGGTCCGGGTTGTAGTTGACCGGCCTGTCGTCCCGCCCGGGGGTGAGCCCATCGCCCCGCCCGAGGGTGCCCAGGTGGTCGTCGAACGAGTGGTTCTCCATCATCAGCACCACGATGTGCTCGATCTGGGGAAGTGTGTCGGTCCCCTCGGGGAGCGACGGATACGGCAGCGACCCGGGCCGGAGTAGGGAGCCGCCCGGCCCGAGGCCGGACACGGTGGCGGCATAGGCATCGCTTCCCACCGCGGCGCGCACGCCCGCGGCCGCCAGTCCCGTCGCTACCGAGCCGGCCAGCAGCGTCCGGCGGGAGATCCTGCGTGGGACGGCGGGCCGCCGGTCCCCTGGCATGTCTACGGTCACCGCCCCCAACGCTATCCCGGCTGGCCGACCGGCACGCCCGACCGCCGCCGTTCGGCTGCCGCCGGCATCCGCGGCCGCCGATGAACCCGGAGGCGGCGCTGGTACTGTCGGTCCATGCAGCCCGGCGTCACTCGTCCATGATCGAGGCGGCCGGTCTCTCGAAGAACTACGGCCGGACCCGCGCCGTCGACGGTCTCAACTTCGAGGTCCGATCCGGAGTGGTGACCGGATTCCTCGGCCCCAACGGCTCGGGGAAGTCGACCACCATGCGGATGGTACTGGGGCTCGACCGGCCCACCGCGGGCACGGTCACCGTCGACGGCCGCCACTACCACGATCTGAAGTGGCCGTTGCGCGAGGTCGGGGCGCTCCTCGAGGCCAACGCCATCCATCCGGGCCGGTCCGCCCGCAACCACCTGCTGGGCCTGGCCCACAGCAACGCCATCCCCCCCGTCCGTGTGGACGAGGTCCTCGGGCTGGTCGGCCTGGACGCGGTGTCCGGGCGCAAGGCGGGGAAGTTCTCCCTCGGCATGAGCCAGCGCCTCGGGATCGCATCGGCCCTGCTGGGTGACCCGGGCGTCCTGCTCTTCGACGAGCCGGTCAACGGCCTGGACCCGGAAGGGATCCTGTGGGTGCGGACCCTGCTCCAGTCCCTGGCCGCCGAGGGCCGGACAGTCTTCGTCTCGAGCCACCTGATGAGTGAGATGGCCCTGACGGCCACCGACCTGGTGGTGATCGGCCGGGGCCGGCTCATCGCCGATACCACGGTGGACGATTTCATCAACTCCAACACCGAGGCGACGGTGCTCGTCCGGTCGCCCGAGGTCGACCGGCTGGCCGGGGTGCTCACCTCGATCGGTGCATCCGTGGCCCACGGCGGCAACGGATCGCTGCTGGTGACCAAGGCGTTCCCCGCCGTGATCGGCGACGCCGCCCACACCGCGGGTATCGCGCTGCACGAGCTGACGCCGCAGCAGGCCAGCCTCGAGCAGGTGTTCATGGACCTCACCTCGGACGCGGTCGACTTCCACGGTGGCAGACCCCGGACCGCCGACGAGGTTCCCTCATGACCACCGCCACCCTGTCCCTTCCACCGACCGGGGCCGGCCGCGCCGGCATCCGGCACGCCATCCGCTCCGAATGGACCAAGCTGCGCTCGGTCAGGTCGACCTGGATCGCCCTGGCGGTCGTCGTGGTCGCCGGCATCGGCCTCTCGGCCCTGGTCTCGAACATCGAGGCCGGGCGCTGGGCCGGCCTGGGCCCGGCCGACCGGGCTCAGTTCGACCCGGTCCGCTTCTCCCAGACCGGTGTGTTCATCTCCCAATTCGTCGTCGGCGTCATCGGAGCGCTGATCGTGACCTCGGAGTACTCGACCGGATCGATCCGGACCACGCTGGCCAGCATGCCGCGCCGGACGACGGTGCTGGCCGCCAAGGGGATGGTGATCGCCGCGGTGATCTTCGTGGTCACCGAGCTCACCGCCTTCATCTCGTTCTTCGTGAGCCAGGCGGTGCTGACCGCCCATGGCGGAAAGGCCCTGCCCGCCGGCAGCTCGATCGTCACCCAGGTGCGCAGCTCGGTGATCCCGGTGGTGACCGTCACCGACAGCGGGGCATTCCGGGCCGTCTTCCTGTGCGGCGTCTACCTGACCCTGCTCACCCTCATCGCCGTCGGGATCGGGTTCGCCCTCCGCCATACGGCGGGTGCGATCTCGCTCTATGTCGGGCTGCTCCTGGTCATCCCGCTGGTCATCCAGATCCTCCCCTCGAGCATCAGCGGGTCGATCGAGAAATTCCTGCCCTCCAACCTGGGCCTGGCCATGGTCGTGGTCACCACCCGGAAGACCGACTTCGCCGGCGTGCTACTGACGCCGTGGGCGGCGACCGTCCTGCTGGCGCTCTACGCCGTCGGCGTGGTGGTGCTCGGCGCCTGGGCCCTTCTCCGTCGGGACGCCTGAGCCGCCCCGGTCGCACCCTCCCCGGTCACTCGAGGAGCTCCTCGGCCAGCAGATCCATCAGCAGGGAATCGTGCCACGAGCCGTCGGGCCCGCGTTCGCTGCGGCGCCGGATGCCGACCGGTCGGAAGCCGACCTTCGAGTAGCACCGGATGGCGGCCCGGTTGTCGGCGGCCGGGTCGATCTCCACCCGGTGATGGCCGTGGCTCCCGATGAGATGGCGGGCCAGGGTCCGGACCGCGTCCTCCCCGACCCCCTGTCCATGTACGGCCGGGTCGACGTAGATGTCGATTCCGGCGTGCCGGTAGTCGGGCTCGTCCTCGGCGGACCACTGGATCCACCCGACCACCCGGCCGGACAGCTCGATGACGTAGGGCGTGGCGTCGGGCTCCTCCAGATCCTGTTCGATGGCGGCGGCCAGGTCGGTACCACCGCGCCAGCGGGCGTAGACCTCCGGCGTCCGGCGGATCGGCAACAGGGCGGCGACATCGGTCCGCGCCGCTGGGCGGAGTCGGACCCGGGCCCCCTCCAGTATCGAAAGGCCTGCGTTCGGCACGGCTGAGAGCGTAGGTCGGGGCCGGGACGAGGGGTGCCCTCAGTCGCGGCCCGGTCCGACACGGACTCGGACGGCAGCACCCGGTGGAGCGGGCACCGAGCCGGGGTGGATGATGGAGGCGAGGGCTTCGACGCCGTCGACCAGGCGGGGTCCCGGCCTCACGAAGGCGGCGTCGGCATCCACCGCCCATACCGGGACGCCGCCGGGCAGGGACCCGGAGCCGACCAGCTCCTCGGCCAACGCCCGGGCGCCCCCGAGCCGGTACCCGCAGGGCGCCACCACGACGAGGTCGGGGGCGGCGGCCTCCACGTCGTCGAAGGTCACCTGTACCGACCGCTCCCCGGAGCGGCCGAGGACCGACTCGCCACCGGCGGCCACCACCATGTCCGGGACCCAGTGACCCGAGGAGAACGGCGGATCGGTCCACTCAAGGACGGCGACCGCCGGCCGGGGGCGTCCCGCCACCGCCGATGCCACCCGGTCGAGCCGGGCGGCCAGCTCGGCGGTGAGCCGAACCGCGGCGGTTCCGTGGCCGGTGGCCCGGCCGACGTCCTCCACCGAGGCGAAGACCTCGCCCAGGGTCATCGGGTCCAGAGTCAGGACCCCCGCGTCGCAGCCCAGATGTTCGAGCGCGGCACCGACCTCATCGATGTCGACGGCGCACACCGCGCACAGGTCCTGGGTCACGACCAGGTCGGGGTCCAGCCCCTGCAGGGCTCCCCGGTCGAGGGTGTAGAGGTCCTCGCCCGCGGCGATCCGGGCCCGGACGACCGCATCGATCTCGGAGGGGGTGAGGCCCTCGGGAAGGGCCGTGGTGGATACGACCCGACGGCGCCTCGCCTCTTCCGGATGGTCGCACTCGTGGGTCACGCCGACCACCTCGTCCCCCGCGCCCACCGCAAACAGGATCTCGGTGGCCGAAGGGAGGAGGGAGACGATGCGCACATGCCACGCTACCAATCCATGCAGGGGCCGAGACCGGTCGGCGGGTGCTCAGAGGGGCGAGGCTCCGAACCCGGCGGAGACCGTCCGCGCCGCCCGGGATATTCGGGCCGGACACCGTCACAGCCTGGTCGCCGTCGCAGACGAACGGTCACCCCCCACCCGGCCGCGGGCATCTCGCCAGCTGCCAGTGGATGACGGATCGACCGGTCAGAATGTCCAATCCGGATGTCCAAGGAGTTCGGCGTGGCCCGGCGACGGCCCGGGCGACTCCCGAGGGGGCGGCCCGGAGCCCCGCTGAAGCGCTAGACCAGACGCCGGTCGGTGGCCCACCGGGTGAGCTCGTGCCGTGTCGACAGCTGCAGCTTTCGCAGGACCGACGAGACATGTGACTCCACGGTCTTGGCCGAGATGGCCAGGTCTCGGGCCACCTCCTTGTAGGTGTACCCGCGGGCGATCAGGCGCAGTACCTCGCGCTCGCGGGGTGAGAGCTGATCAAGTTCCGGATCGACGCCGGCGGCCATCTCGGCTCCGGTACCGCCGGCGAAGGCATCGAGGACGAAGCCGGCCAGGCGGGGCGAGAACACCGCATCGCCGGCTCCCACCCGGTAGACCGCCTGCAGCAGCTCCCCTCCCGAGATGGTCTTCGTGACGTAGCCCCGAGCCCCGGACCGGATGACCGCGATGACGTCCTCGGGAGCATCGGACACCGACAGGGCCAGGAACTGCACCTCGGGATGGTGCGGCATCACCCCCTGCAGCACGGCGCGCCCTCCCCCTCCGGGGAGGTGGACGTCGAGCAGGACGACGTCGGGGGCCCGCTCGTTGATGAGCTCGATGGCGGAATCGGCCTCATCGGCTTCCCCGACGACCTCGACCGCGTCTCCCAGCTCGGTCCGCACCCCGGACCGGAACACGGCATGGTCGTCGACCAGGAAGATGCGGGGCCGGCCCGGATCGCTCATCTGACCAGCTCCCGTCGGGGCATCGACAGCTCGACCTCGGCACCTTCGCCCGGAGACGAGCGGATGACCGCCGATCCCCCGAACCGGGCCATGCGGGCACGGATCGACCGGGCGATGCCCTGGCGGTCCCCGGGCACGGCCCCGGGTTCGAAGCCCTGGCCGCGATCGCGGACGAAGAGCATGACCGCGTCCCGCTCGACCTCGGCGTAGATGGACACCTGAGCCGCCCCGGACCACTTGGCCGCGTTGACCGCGGCCTCCCGGGACGCATCCAGGAGGGCGCGGAGCCGTTCGGTCAGATCGCAGTCACCGACCACCACGACCTGGACGGTGATGCCGTGGTCCGCCTCGATCTGGCGCTGGAGCAGGCCGATGCCGTCGGCCAGCGTCACCGCCTCGTCGCCGATGGTGCCCGGGGGACGGCCTTCGAACAGCCAGGAGCGGAGCTCGCGCTCCTGGGCGCGGGCCAGGCGCACCACGTTCCGGGGATCGTCGGCCGAGCGTTGGATCAGGGCCAGGGTCTGGAGGACGGAGTCGTGCACGTGGGCCGCCATCTGGGCCCGCTCCTCGGCCATGGCCCGGGCCTGGCGCTCCGACATCAGGTCGCGCACCAGGCTCAGCCACCACGGGCCGAAGACGACCACGATGGCGGCGATGACCAGCAGGGCGCCGCCCACCGGTCGAAGCGCCGCGCTGCTGGTGTGGCCCAGGATCAGGACCAGGAGCCCCCCGACGCCGAGTACCACGCCGATCAGCGCCCGCAGGGCCAGCGACCAACGGCTGTGGCGGTCGGCCCCGGTGCGGAGCATGGGCAGGAGGTCGTCGTTGATCCACACCCGCTCCGCGGCGCCGGCATTGCGGTGGATGAGGATGGCCAGGCCGGCAGCGAGGAGGACCGGCCAGCTGAACGAGCCCAGATAGCCGATGTGGAGCGCGGCCGCCACCAATTGCACCACCACGAGCACGGGGATGAGGGCGACGACCAGCCGGATGCCCCGCCAATCGGTGACCGCCCGGGAGAAGATCGTCGTGGTCTCGTCCCCGAGGGGCAGGAGGAGCCAGGCCAGGGCGTAGACCAGCACGCCGATGCCGCTCCCGAGCGACAGGAGGACGAACCCGATCCGCACCAGCGTGACGTCGACGCCGGTGGCCCGGGACAGGCCCCCGCACACACCGGCCAGGACCCGGACGTCCGGGCTCCTGTGGACCGGGCCCCGGAGCCGGTGGGACCGGCGCCCGCCCCGGCGATGGTGCTTCCACTGGCCGTGGAAGTTCCTCCACTCGGCCGGCCCCCTTGACGGGTGCCGCCAATCCGAGCCCCCGGGGTACCGGGTGCTCTGATCCGCAGCCTCTCGGAGGGGCTCCTCGGGCACATCGGCGCCAGGATCGGGGAATTCGGCGATAACCGATGATCGCGCACCCCGCTACCGGCGGCCATCGGGGATGACCCTGAGCCGTGGCCGTCCGGGTTCGGGGTCCGACCAGGGTCATACCGGATTTCATTCGACCCCCCGACGGTTCAGGCTGGGAACATGGAACTCCCCGCCCCGCACAGCACCGGATCAGGGCCCACCGGCGACAACCCCGGCGGACCCCGCCCCGACACCATCGCGCCGGCATCCCGAGAGCCCCGCCTCCACCGCTGCCGGGAGCAACGGATGTTGGCCGGGGTCGCCTCCGGCCTGGCCGACTACCTCGACGTCGACCCCCTGATGGTGCGCATCGGGTTCGTCGCCCTCGCCCTCCTGGGTGGGCTGGCCGTGCCCCTGTACCTGGCCGGCTGGATGCTGATCCCCGAGGAGGGCGCCGACGTGTCGGTGGCCGAGGAGCTGCTGGCCAGGGAATGGGCCCGTTGAGCATCGTCGCACCCGCCACGCCCGACCGACCCGAGAGGACACCGACCATGCACTACCGATGGGATCCCCCCTACCCGAGCCACCGGCACTGGACGGGCCCGGCGGCCGACTCCGGACTGCGGGCGTCCGATGCGGAGCGCAACGAGGTGGCCGAGCGGCTCTCCCGCCACTTTGCCGACGGCCGGCTCGACCAGCCCGAGTTCAAGGTGCGTCTCGACAAGGCCATGGGGGCGACGACCCGGGGTGACCTCCAGGGACTGTTCGACGACCTGCCCCGCCTGTCCGACGAGCCGCCACCGCCCCGGTCCCGGCGCCGGCGGCTGATCCCCCTCCTGGTGTTCGTGGCGCTGGTGGCCATGGTCGGCGACGCCACCTTCTCCATGGTCCACGTGCCGTGGCTGCTCCTGGCCCTGGTCGGGGTCTTCCTGTGGTACCGCTCCGACCGTCGCGCCCAGCGCTCCGTCCCCGGGGTCGGCCCGTAGCGCCGCCCCGCTCCCACCGCTCTCCGGCTGGTGAGGGCTCGTGACGGCGCGGGCCCGACCGCTCAGCGCATCGCAGGCACCCCGTGCTCCCAGCGGGTGTCGTCGGTGGTCCCGAAGTCGGGCCCGGGGCTGTCGGTCGCCCCGGTCTGCTCGCCGGGCACGTCGTGCCTCGATGCCCGGATCAGCCCGGCGGAGGCGCCGGCGGCGAGCAGCAGGAGCAGGGCGCTCACGGTGAACGCGGTCGTGTAGCCGTGGACGACGGCGGTCCGGGCCTCGGCGCGGGTTTGGGCGTGACCGGCCAGGAAGGTCGCCGCCGCCGAGGCGGCGATGGTGTTGAGCAGGGCGGTGCCGAGCGAGCTCCCGACCTGCTGGGTGGTGTTGACCAGGGCGCTGGCCACCCCGGCGTCCTTCGGATCGACGCCGATCAGGGCGGTGCTGCTCATCGGGACGAAGGCCGTGCCCATGCCCAGGCTGACGACGACCTCGGGCAGGAGGACGTGGGCGACGTAGGTGCTGTCGACCCCCAGGCGGGTGAACCACAGGAGCCCGGCCGAGCCGAGGACCAGTCCGACGACCATCAGGGGACGGGGCCCGAACCTCGGGAGGAGGCGGCTGGACAGGGCAGCGCCGGCGATGATCCCGCCGGAGAACGGGAGGAAGGCGAACCCGGTCCGGAGCGCCGAGTAGCCGAGGGTGCCCTGGAAGAAATAGGTGAGGAACAAGAAGGTGCCCAGCATGGCGCTTCCCACCAGCAGCGCGGCCAAGTAGGCACCGCCGCGGTTGCGGTCCAGCACGACCCGCAGGGGCAACAGCGGGTGGGGGGAGCGCATCTCGACCACCACGAAGGCGGCGAGCATGGCCAGGGCCCCGGTCAACAGGGCCACCGTCAGGGGCGAGGACCATCCGTCGGTGCCCGCGGTGGTGAACCCGTAGACGAGGAGGAACAGGCCCGCGGTCACGGTCACGGCACCGGGGAGGTCGTAGCCCGACCGCGAGTCGGACCGGCTCTCGTTGATGAACCGGTTGGCCGCCACGGCCGCGATCAGGGCGATGGGCACGTTGATGAGCAGCGTCCACCGCCACGATGCGAGCTGGGTGAGCGTCCCTCCGAGGACCAGGCCGATGGCGGCGCCCCCTCCGGCGATGCCCCCGTAGACGCCGAAGGCCCGGGCTCTCTCGCGCGGCTCGGTGAACGTGACGGTCAGCAGCGAGAGGGCGGCGGGGGCCATGACGGCGGCGAAGGCACCCTGCAGGGCACGGGCACCGAAGAGCATGGCCGAGTTCTGGGCCAGTCCGCCGAGGGCGGAGGCGGCCGCGAACCCCAGCAGACCGACGAAGAACATCCGCCGGCGGCCCAGGTAGTCGGCTATCCGCCCGCCGAGCAGGAGGAGGCTGCCGAAGGCCAGCGTGTAGGCACTCATCACCCACTGCCGGTTGGCCACGGAGATATGGAGGGCCCGCTGCGCGGAGGGCAGGGCCACGATGACGACCGAAGCGTCGAGCACGATCATCAGCTGGGCCACGGCGATCACGGCCAGGGCCCAGAAGCGCCGTGGGTCCGGACCCTCCCCCTCCGTCAGCTGCCGCTCTGGTCGGGCGATCTCCATGGTTGTCATCAGATGGCTCCTTGTGCCGGCCGGCGGAGTGCGGCCCCCGCTCCGCTGCTGGGGGGGCCGGCCCTGGCCTGGTGGGAAAGAACTCGCTATAGTCGGAACAGGAGTTCCGGTTACAGAGGCACTATACGGAACGATAGTTCCGGTTGTCAACCCGGTCTGGCAATCCCGTCGTGGCCGGGCCGTGACGATGGGCCGTGACGATTGGCCGTGAGGATGAGTAGGGGGACGATGTGACCAGAGGTGCCGGTGTGGCCGAGGCCGTGGACGGCGACCGGGACGCATCGGCGGGGGAAGTGGGTGGCGGGCGACCGATGCGCGCCGACGCCCTGCGGAACCGCCGGCGAATTCTGGAGGCGGCCGAGGAGGTGTTCGCCGCCCAGGGTGTGTCGGCGCCGGTCGACCTGGTGGCCGAGCGGGCCGGGGTCGGAGTGGGGACCCTCTATCGCCACTTCCCGACCAAAGAGGCGCTCTTCGAGGCCATCGTCCTGACCCGGCTCGAGGACCTCGTCGCCGAAGCCACCGAATGCGGAGACGCGGACGATGCCGGCGAGGCCTTCTTCTCGTTCCTCCGGAAGTTCGCGGGCAAGGTCTCGAACAAGCACGACCTCGTCGATGCCCTCGGTGCCCAGGGCATCGACATCAAGTCGCGCTGCTCGGCGCGTTTCGATGAGCTCCAGTCCGGTGTCGAACGAATGCTGCGGCGGGCCGAAGAGGCCGGGGCGGTGCGCGACGGCGTGACCACCCCGGAGGTGCTCGGCCTGCTGGTCGGCGTGTGCAAGGCGGCGGAGCAGTCGAAGCTGGACGAGCGTTCCAGCGAGCGGATGGTCGACATCGTCTGTGACGGGCTCCGGCCCGGCCCGACCGTGTGATCCGCTCAGGCCGGTCCACCGTGTGATCCGCTCAGGTCGGTGGTGTGGGCCGCCCGTTCAGGGCACGACGTCCACTACGACCCGATAGCCCGGGCGGTGACATCCCGTCCCGGCACAGCCGATCGAGACGGACGCCGTGCCGGATCCTGCTACGGGGACGAATACGGTCGTCGTCGTGCGATCGGCGCCCGAGGCGGTGGACTGGTGCTTCAGGGCGGTACCCGAGGCGATCCTCGGGATGCCCCAGTGCTCGGTCGCCGACGACCTGAGGCTGAACCGGAGGACCCCCTCGACGGGCAGGCTCACCGAGCTGGTCGCCGCGCCGCCGGCCGAGCGGTCCTCCGGCGCGCCCGGTGGGGTCGGCGCTGCCGCATCCGGGGCCCCTTGGCCGTCGAGCCCGGTCTCGAGGGCGGGCCCGTCGAGGCAGACCGAGTCGGACGGGCATCCGTTGCCGGTGGCCGTCCGGGGAGAGAGATTGGGCGCCGAAGCCGGGGCGCGTGCGGCCGGCGAGGACGCCCGGGGGCCGGTGTGGACCGCCGGCTTGACGATCAGCAGTGAGACGCCGAGAGCGAGGATCACCACCGCACCGACCCGCCCACCGAGCAGGCGACGATGGCGCTGCGCCTGGCTTGCGGCCCGCCGGCCGACCTCGGTCCGGAAATGGTCCATGGACGCCGACGGCGGGGGAACCTCGAGGTCACGCATCGGCGATCTCCCCCAGCTCCCCGTCGGCCAGCTCCCGTCGCAGGGCGGCGAGTCCCCGCGAGGCGTGCTGTTTGACCGATCCGGTCGAACAGCCCAGCGCAGAGGCGATCTCCTGTTCGCTCAGGTCCAAGAAGTAGCGCATGGCAACCACTTGCCGCTGGCGTTTCGGCAGTTTGACCAGGGCTTGTCGGAGAGCGAACCCGTCCTCGCCCCGGGAGCCGGGCTCACCGAAGCGGGCGGCGTCGTCGTGCCGCCGCCGCCGCTGGGCCCGCCTCCACTGGTCGATGGCCCGGTGGACGGCCACGGTGACCACCCATCCGTCGGGCCGGGGGTCCAGGCGGTCCCACTGTCGGAGCGCACACGCCATGGTGTCCATAGCCACGTCCTCGGCATCCTCACGGCTCCTCAAGATCTGGAAACTGGCCCGGTAGGCGCGCAGGAACAGACGCTCGAAGGCATCGTCGAACCCCTGGGCGCTCTCCTCCTCGGTTCGGGGTGCCTCGTTGTCCTCGCCCGCTTCGGGTGCCTCTTCGGCTGCCTCAGAGATCACGCTTCATCACCACGTATACGAATGGCAGGCCTGCCAGGTTGACACGTCCGGTCGGGTCCGGTCGGGTTGGGGCGCTCGGCGACCCCCCGGTGCGGGTGCACCGGCGGCGGGATCGGGGATGGCAGGATGGCCTCGCAACTGGGCCCGGCCCGGTACGAGAGGATGCACCCTGAGCAGGATCGCCGCCGTCTCATTCTGGGCCGCCACGGTCGGCGCCCTGGTCGCTGTCGCCGCCGCCGCCATGGCGGCCGCCTCGCCTCCTGCCACGGTCACCCAGGGCCCTGTCCCGGTGGTCACGCCGTCACCCCCTTCGGTCAGGTCGCCCCTGATCGGCGCGTACTACTCGGAGTGGTTCCCGGCCAACGCGGCCCAGGGGACCCTGCGCCAGCATCTCGTCCCCCGCCAGGGGGCCGACCCGGCGAAGGTGGACTCCGCCGATCCCCGGGTGGCCGAAGAGGCCATCGGGCAGGCGGCGGCGAGCGGCATCGGGTTCTTCGCCCTGGACTGGTGGCCGTCGAGGCCGAAGCAGAACGAAGCGGTCGACGCCTTCGTGCGGGCCCGCAATCTGAGCGACATCAAGTTCTGCTTCCTCTACGAGACATGGGACCTCGGGTTCGACGCCGGCCACGAGTCCACCCCGGTGACCGCCCCGCTCGAGGCACGGTTCGACCACGATCTGCTGGCCCTGGCCGAGAAGTACTTCGCCAATCCCAGCTACCTGAGAATCGGCGGGCGTCCCGTGGTGGTCCTGTACCTGACCCGGACCCTCACCGGCGACGTCACCGGCATGATGACCGGGGCCCGCCGTCTCCTGAAGGCCCACGGGTACGACCCCTTCATCATCGGCGACGAAGTGCTGTGGCGGGTGACGGCGGTGGACACCCCCGGAGGGACCCCGGCGCTCACCACGGCCCCACAGGTCTCGCGCATCGACCTCTTCGACGCGGTCACCGCCTACTCGCTCTATTCCGGCGGACCGGCGGACCCCTTGAGCCCGCAGGCGGACTTCGAGAACTATCCGGGCGCCACCACGATCGTTCCCGACGAGGTCGGCCTGTACCGGCGGTACCGGGCGGCCACCATGGGGCGGGTCCCGGTCGTTCCCGACGTGACGCCGGGCCTGAACACCCGAGGCGTCCGGCTGTCGGTCGACGAGCACGCGCAGCCGCGCCAGTGGTTGGCGGGAGCGCCGCCCGGCAGCACCCTCTCCCAGTATCTCGAACAGATCGCCACGCCGGTGCTCGATCCTTCGTTGCCCATGGTGTTCGTCACCAGCTGGAACGAGTGGAACGAGGACACGGCCATCCAGCCCGTCGGAGGAATGGCGACGTCGAAGGACGACTCTCCGACCGGCAGCGACTACACCCAGGGCTACACCTACGGGGGTGAGGGGCGCGTGGACCTCGACGTCATCCGGAACTACGCCGACGTCGCCTGGGGCCGGATCACCGGTCCGGGCGGCAGGCCCGTGCCCCATCGGGAGGTCGTCGAGACCGCCCACGGAAGGCCGGTCGACGCCAGCCGCACCGACGCCGCGGGCTGGTACGTCATGCCGCGAACCGGCCGGTGCCCGGCCACCCTGGCCATGGAGACGACCGGGGATGCCCACCGGTTCACCTGTTCGGGCACCGAGGCCCGGCGGGTGGACCTGCACATCTGAGCCCGATCCGTCCCGGCGGTCGAGGAGCTGGCCCTCACCGCCAGGGGGCGGGGCCATCGGCGATCTGGGTATCATCGGGGCCACGTGGCCTCCGGGCCATTTCGGGGGACACCTGCCCGACCACCGGGTCACCTGGCCCGACGGCCGGGCCGCCCGCCCGTCAATCCGGCAATGAAACAAGAGCCCTGGGGGGATTCCGTGCTCATCCGACGATCGACGACGCTGCTCATCGGACTCTCGGTCGCCGTCGTCCTGGTGACCGTCGGCCAGGAGGGCGCGAGTTCGGCCGGCGGCGCGGTCCCGTCGGCCTCCGCGTCGGCCGGGTTCACCGGGCACGGCTCGATCAACCAGGCCTATGTGCTCGGTGCGCCCCCGGGGACACGCCTCGAGCTGATCGATGCCGCCGGGGCGCGGGTGGGTGGTGGAACGGCCGATCGCCTGGGCAGCCTCATCGTCCGCGACGTGCCCGCCGGGCCCGGCTACCGGTTCCGGTCCACCACGGGACCGCATCCGACCGCCACCACCGGTTTCCGCGTCCTTGCGACCTCCGACACCCCGCCCGGGTCCTTCTACTCCGGCCAGCAGATGGCGGCCGGCCTCAACTACATCACCATGCGGGACGGGGTGAAGCTGGCGGCCACCGTTCGGCTCCCACCGGGCAAGACGCTGGCGGACGGGCCGTTCCCCACGGTGATCGAGGAGTCGGGGTACGCCATCGCCGCTCCCCACAGCCTCATCGATGCCGTGCTCCACCTCAATGGCGAGTCGACCTCGGACCCGCTGGTCCCCGACACGGCCACCGCGGTCGGTTCCCTTGTCGCCCCCCTGCTGGGCTATGCCACGGTCAGCCTGCAGATGCGGGGGACCGGGTGCTCGGGCGGGGCGTTCGACCTCTTCGGCCTGCCCACCACCTATGACGGCTACGACGCCGTCCAGACCGTGGCCTCCCAACCCTGGGTGGCCCACCACAAGGTCGGAATGGTCGGGATCTCGTTCTCGGGGATCTCCCAGATGTTCGTGGCCGGCACCCGGCCCCCCGGGCTGGCCGCCGTCGCCCCGATGAGCCTCACCGACGACCTGTACTCCACCGGCTTCCCCGGCGGCATGTTCAACAGCGGGTTCGCCGGGGGCTGGCTCGCCCAACGCATCGCTGACGCCGAGCCCGCCCCGCAGGGCGGCCAGGAGTACGCCCGGATCCTGATCCAACAGGGCGACCAGCAGTGCCTGGCCGACCAGGCCCTGCACCTCCAGGTCCAGAACCTGCAAGCACTGCTGGCCCAGGCGAGCCATCGGTTGCCCTCGCTCTACGACCAGCGGTCCCCCTCGACCTGGGCCAAGCGGGCCGAGGTCCCCGTGTTCGTCTCGGGCGCCTTCCAGGACGAGCAGACGGGAGGGCAGTGGCCGGCCATCATCGGCGATCTGGCCCACGACCCGCACGTGTGGGCGACCGTGGTCAACGGAACCCACGTCGACTCGCTCGGGCCCGGCACCATCTCCCGCTGGATCGAATTCCTCGACCTCTACGTGGCCGACCAGGTGCCTGTCACTCCTCCCATCCTGCAGTTGTTGGCCACCCAGCTCTACCTGCAGCTGGCTGGCGCCCCCTCGGGCCCCGTCCCCGCCCTCAGCTACACCGGTGCACCGTCGCTCGCCGCCGCCCGGGCCGCCTTCGAACAGCAGCCCCGGGTCCGGGTGCTGCTCGACAACGGGGGCGGCAGCGCCGGCCCGGGGGCCATGCAGCCGGTGTGGAACGCAGACTTCACCTCCTGGCCCCCTCCGTCGGCGAAGGCCACCGCCTTGCGACTCGGTCCCGGGGGGGCGCTGACTGCGTCCTCGCCGTCGGAGTCGTCGGTCTCGTTCCGACCCGACCCGTCGGCCCGCCCGGCCACCGACCTTCCGGCCCCGGGGAATCCGTGGGCAGCCCTCCCGCCCTACGACTGGGCCCCGGTTACCGGCTCGGACGGGCTGGGCTTCACCTCGCCGCCGCTGGCCCACGACGTGGTGGCGATCGGGCCGGCCAGCGTGGATCTCTGGGTGAAGAGCACGGCCGCCGACACCGACCTCCAGGCCACGGTGTCGGAGGTCCGGCCGGACGGGAAGGAGCTCTTCGTGCAGACCGGGGAGCTCCGGGCCAGCGACCGGGCTCTGAACCCGGAAGCCTCCACCGCCACCCATCCGGTCCCCACCTACGCGGCCGCCACGGCCAAGCCCCTGCCGAGTGGCCGCTTCACCGAGGTGCGGATCCCGGTCCTCCCGTTCGGGTACGCCTTCCGGGCCGGATCGCGGCTCCGGGTCACGATCACCGCTCCCGGGGGGGACCGACCGGTGTGGCAGTTCGACACCTTCCCCACCGGTGGGACCGTCACCGACACCGTGCGGCTGGGCGGGGCGTCCCCCTCGGCCCTCGTGCTCTCGGTCGTGCCGGCGATCGGTCCGCCCGACCCGCAGCCGGCCTGTCCGTCCCTGCGCGGGCAGCCGTGCCGTGACTACGTCGCCGCCGGCAATGGCGGCTGACCCGGGGGACGGAGGACCGGCACCGGCGTGGGCGCCGGCCTCGGTGGGATCGGCCTACCGGCACCGGCCCACCGGTGACGGAGAGCTGGTCTCCGGCCGGTCGTGGGACCGGCTTCTCGCCTCCCTGGCCCGGGCGGGGTCGACGCTCCGCTCCGGACGGGCGCCCGAGGAGGAGACCGATCAGGCGGCGGGCTACCGCCATCTGCTCGTCCTACTGGCGCTCGGCATCGACGAAGGGCTGCGCGGCTCGGACCCGCTCCGGCCCCGGTTCGCCCCGGCAAACGTCGACAACGTCCTCAAGTGGGGGATGGACTGCCCGGACGCCGCCTACAGCGGGGCGGCGGTCCGCAGCGACGCCACTTACCGGGTATGCGGGCGGCGCAACTCGGTCCGCTATCTGGGCTTCCAGGTCATGGGGGGCATGGCCACCACCGGCAACGTCGTCGCTGACGACCTCGAAATCGACGATGACGGGTGCTTCGAGCTGGTGGTCTCGGCCACCGGGCACCCGGGCAACTGGCTGCCGCTGGCGGAGGGCAGCTCGTCGCTGGTGGTGCGTCAGTTCTTCTACGACTGGAGCGGTGAGACGCCGGCCGAGCTGTCCATCGAGTGCACCGACCGCCCGCCGACCACCGCCGGGGACCAGGTGCGGGCGCCGCTCTCCGCGGTCGGGGTGGGCGGCCAGCTCGAAGCGCTCGGCGAGTTCGTCGCAGCCAGCATCGACTTCTGGCTGGGGGTGGAGGAGGCCGGCCGGGCCCAGGGCGTCAACTGCTTCCGGGAGCCGGCCGCCCTCACCGGGATGGGGGCTGCGGCGGAGAACGTGAGCACCTGGGGATCGTGGAGCCTGGGGGACGACCAGTCGCTGGTCATCGAAGTCGTGCCGCCCGACGCCCTCTACTGGAGTGCCTCCCTCGGCAACTACTGGTGGGAGACGATCGACTACGCCGAGCGCCAGTCGAGCCTCAACGGTCACCAGGCGGTGCTCGATCCCGATGGCGTCTTCCGGGCCGTCGTGGCCCACTCGGATCCGGGCATCGCCAACTGGCTCGACACCGGAGGCAACCATCACGGGGCGATGATCTTCCGGTGGTTGCGTGCCGACCACGCTCCGGTCCCCGAGGTCCGGGTGGTCCCCACCGCCGAGCTGCGGTCCGCCCTCCCCCCCGAGGTTCGCACCGTCGACGCCGGAGAACGGCGGAGGGTGCTGGAAGCCCGTCGGGCGGCCGTGCACCGGCGATTCCCGCGCTGAGGAGGAACCGCCGTGGATCTGGGAATGCAGGGTGCAACCGCTGTTGTCACCGGCGGCTCGAAGGGGATGGGCCGGGCCATCGCCGAGCGACTGGCGGCCGAGGGGGCGGTGGTGGCGGTCCTGGCCCGGGGCCGGGAGGCGCTCGACGCCACGGTGGATGCCCTGCGCGGAGCCGGAAGCACCGGCGCGCTGGGGATGGCGGTGGACGTGACCGACCGGGCACAGGTCGACGAGGCCTTCTCCGAGCTGGGCCGGCGCTGGGGCTCGCTCAACGTGCTGGTGAACACCCTCGGTCCGGCCGCCGGGCGGTTCGAGCAGCTGGAGGACGGCGACTGGGACGCCACGTTCGACCTGGGCGTGATGGCCGCGGTGCGCTGCGTCCGGGCCGGACTGCCCCTCTTGCGGCAGGCCCCGTGGGCGAGGATCGTCAACGTGTCGGCGCACTCCACCCAACGGCAGAGCCCCATGCTGGTGGCCTACACCGCGGCCAAAGCCGCGCTCACCAGCGTGTCGAAGAACCTGTCCAAGTCCCTGGCGCCCGAGGGGATCCTGGTCAACACGGTCAGTCCGGGCTCGATCGTGACCGCCAGCTTCAGCGAGGGCCTCCGCTCCGCCTTCGAGCAGGAGGGGCTCGACGCCACCGACCCCTATGACGTCATGAAGTGGATCGACGCCCACTTCCACCAGCCGGCCGATCTGGGACGGGCCGGCCTCCCCGATGAGGTGGCGTCGATCACCGCCTATCTGGCCTCCCGGACCAACGGGTACGTGACCGGCGCCGACGTCAACGTCGACGGCGGGTCGGACTTCGTCTGATGCCCGATGCCGACGCGCTGATTGCCCGAGCGGTCGAGCAGACCGGGCTGGACGACTTCGGCGACCCGGGGTGGAGAGAGGGGTTGGAACGCCTGGTTGCCTCCCTCAACGGGGAAGCGGACCTGACGCCGCTCGGCGAGCAGATCCTGGGGGGCCGGCTCGCCACGCTGTTGGCCAATCGCCTCCGGGTCCTCGACGTGCTCGCCGCCAACCCGGAGATCGACGACCAGGAGGTCGAGGGCCCGCTGTTCATCATCGGGCTGCCCCGCACCGGCACCACCGCCCTCAGTAACCTGTTGGCGGCGGATCCCCAGATCCGCTCGGTCCGGCTGTGGGAGTCCTCCGACCCGGTCCCTCCCCCCGAGAGCATCACCGAAGGCAGCGATCCGCGGATCGACGAGGCCCGGCGCGGGCTCGACCTGATGTACGAGGCCTTCCCGGAGATGCGAACGCTGCACTTCCAGGCGGCCACCGGGCCCACCGAGTGCCAGGACCTGTTGGGGATGGGCTTCCGCACCGAGCATTTCGGCGGCATGGCGCGGGTCCCGAGCTATTCGGACTGGGTCCTCGACTGCGACATGTCGGGTGCCTACGCCTTCCACCGACAGGTCCTCCAGCTCCTCCAGTGGCACTGTCCTCCCCGCCTCTGGCATTTGAAGACGCCGGTGCACATGCTGGCCCTCGGCGACCTCCGCACCGCCTATCCCGGGTCGCGGTTCATCTGGACCCACCGCGACCCGGCAGCCGTGCTCGGCTCGGTCTGCAGCCTGATCGCCTACACCCGCAGCTGGGCCTCTGACCGCACCGACGCCGACGAGCTGGGTCGACAGCAAGTGGCCCTGTGGTCCGAGGCCATCCGACGGGCCATGGAGTTCCGCCGCCGGATCGGCGAGCGATGGTTCGCCGACGTCGGGTTCGACTCGTTGCAGTCTGAGCCGGTAGCGGCGGTGGCCACCGCCTACGGTCGGCTCGGGTTGGAGCTCGACCGTGAGGGGCAGAGACGGGTGGAGGACTGGGCGCGGGCCCATCCACCGGGTGAGCACGGGGCCCACGAGTTCGCCCTCGCCGAGTTCGGGCTCGAGGCAACCGAGGTCCGGAGCTGTTTCGCCCCCTACCTCGAGCGCTTCGCCGGGTCCGACGGGTGAGACCGCCATCAACCGAGAAGCCGTGGAGGGCCGATTCGGCGGGCCCACCGGCGTTCGGGTGGACCGGGCCCGGCTCCGGACAAGGGGAGGGTTCCGCCGCGTAGGCTTCGGGCATGGCTCCTCGGCCCCGAAGCTCTTCGGCCAAGGCGGCCATCCAGCTCCGGATCTCGCTGAAGGAATACACGCCGACCATCTGGCGACGGCTGCTGGTCCCCGGGGAGGTCAAGTTGTCCAAGCTCCACTCGATCCTCCAGGCGGCCATGGGGTGGGAGGACTACCACCTGCACGTGTTCGAGATCGGCGACCGCTCGTTTGCCGCACCCGACGAGGAATCCGACGAAGAGGAGATCGACGAGGACTCGGTGATCTTCTCCGAGATCGTCGAGGCACCGATGCGGTTCCACTACCGGTACGACTTCGGCGACGACTGGCTGCACGAGGTGGTGGTGGAGTCGGTCGAGCCGGTCCCCCTCGTCTTGAAGTTCGCCACCTGCGTCGACGGCCAGCGGGCCTGCCCTCCCGAGGACTGCGGTGGGATTGGCGGCTTCGAGCGACTGGTCGAAGCCCTCCGGAGGCCCGACCCCTCAGAGCCCGTCGACTACCGACAATGGGCCGGCCACCCGTTCGACCCCGAGGAGTTCAGCATGGCCGCCACCAATGCCGCCCTCCAGCGGGTGCGCTGACCGGCCGGAGAGGGCGCCGTCGCTCGACCGGGGATCACGTCGGGTCGTCGAAGGCGGCGATTCCGTGCCGGGCGTAGCGTTTCAGCCTCGAGCGGTCATCGGTGTTCAACAGTTCGACCAGGTCGAACACCGGGTGTCCGGGCCCGAGCATGACGGCCAGGGCCTGGTGCCCGGGCGTCCCCCTGGCCGGCGCATCGGTGGTGAGGAGGACGAGCGGGTGGTCTGCTCCGCCTCCTTGTAGCACTGCTGCCCTCCCGAGCGACTTCCACAGGGCATCCGCTCGTCGCAGACCGGTTCTGTTCGAGGTGAAGGCTCCCGACACGTCGAAGGCCCAGTCGGCGCCGGTCTGGTCGGTGGCGACGAAGCTGAGCGTGAGGCCGAGGCCCCGCTGCCTCACGTCGGCGCGGATGTCGGTGAACCCGCACCACTGCAACAGCGCCCCGGCGAGCTCCTTCGACTGCCGGCCCTCCCGAACCGCCTTTGCATGGAGATCCTCGGAATAGACCGTCGAGCGGTCGGCGGGGAGCTCGACCCGGAACGGGATGCTGGTGTGGTCGTCAGCGTCCTCCGGGCGCCCCCGCTCCTCGGCAATCCGCTCCTCGGCGGCCGCCACATACTCGCGATCGGTGTCGAATCCGACGAAGTGCCTCCTGGTCTGGAGCGCAGCGATGGCGGCGCTGCCCGAGCCGATGAAGGGATCCAGTACGACGTCGCCCTCGTAGGTGTAGAGCTCGATGAGGCGCCGGGGCAGCTCCACCGGGAACGGAGCGGGGTGCCCGACCTTGGTGGCGCTCTCGGGGGGGATCTCCCACAGATCGGTGGTTGCCTCCATGAACTCGTCGCGGGAGATGGTGGCCGTCGACGGGAGCCCCATCTCGGCCCGTTGCGAGGGGGAGAGCGCCCGATCGAACCTTCCCTTGCTGGCGATGACCACCCGCTCGGTGATGTCCCGGAGCACCGGGTTGGCTGGTCGCTGGAACGATCCCCAGGCGCAGGAGCCGCCGGCCGCCCTGCCCTTCCACCAGATGACCTCGCCCCGGAGGAGCAGGCCGAGCTCCTGGAGTATCTCGGTCACGTCGCCTGACAGCGACCGATAGGGGCGCCGGCCGAGGTTGGCGACGTTCACCGCTATGCGCCCGCCCGGCTCCAGGACCCGCTTGCACTCCGCGAACACATCGCGTAGGAGCTGGAGGTACTCGAAGTAGGTCGCCGGCACCCCGTTGACCCCCAGGCTCTCCTCGTACTGCTTGCCGGCGAAGTACGGGGGAGAGGTGACGACGAGCGCCACCGAGTTGGTCGCGACGCCCTCCATCCGGCGGGCGTCCTGTGCGTAGAGGACGTCGACCTCGGTCGGCGGTGCGATGGTCGAATCATCCGAGATCTCAGACGGCACGAAGCGCTCGTAGAACGCCGAGGCGTTGTGATTCTCGCGGCGGCCCGAACCGAAGTTGGCGGTTGCCGTCGATGCACGCCTTCCGTTCCTCGTCGACCGGAGTGGAGCGATGCTCATCGCTTGGCCTCCACCCCGAGGGACCGGCCCCGTCGGGCCCGGCTCCCGAGGGCCGATTCGGCGGTCGGCAGGCGATCGAGGAAATCGCTCACGGCGCGGGTGACCAGCAGGTTGGCCGATATGTCACGGTTGGCCGCCGCCTCATGCAGTCGCCGGTGGACCGACTCGGGAAGCCTCACCGCGGTCGCGATCCGTCGCTCTTCGTAGGTCCGAGGTCTCGCCATGGAATTCACCCTATCCGGAGGGTGCGACACAGTCGCGGATTTCCGCGCGTAGATCCGCGCGCTAACTCGCGGTGGCCGGACCGGCGCTCCCGTGCCGACCGGTGGAGGCGTGGTGGCTGGAGCGGGCCCGGCCACCGACCTCGGCGCGTACGGCCTGCGTCACCGAGGTGGTGGGGACGCCGATGGCGAACCGGGGACCGCGCTGTCAGACTGGCGATTGATGGCCTTCCTCCCTGTTCACTGGGCGTCGACCGCTCTCAACTGGGTGACGATCTCTTCTCTGGCCACTGCGGCCGGCACGCTCGTGTTGGCTGTCGCCACCTTCTCGGCGGTGCGATCGTCCAACCGGTCGGCACGGATAGCGGAGATGGCGCTGCAAGAACAACGCCGACCTCTCCTCGCCCCGTCCCGCCTGGAGGACCCCAAGCAGAAGATCATGTTCCTCGAGGGGAAATGGGTGAACGCCTCGGGTGGGCGTGGTGTGGTCGAGCACGCCGACGGCATCGTGTACCTGGCCATCAGCCTGAGGAACGTCGGCAGCGGAATTGCCGTCTGTCAGGGCTGGGTCGTAAGGCCGGGGTCCACTCCGGCCTATCCCACCCACGCACCGCTGGAGGCGTTCCGCCTCCAGGCGCGGGACCTGTACGTCGCGGCCGGTGATATCGGCATGTGGCAGGGAGCGCTCCGCAACCCGGACGATCCGGTCCGCGCGGGGGTCGTTGACGCACTCGAGATGGGCCAGCCGATCACCGTGGAGTTGCTCTATTCCGACCAGGTCGGCCGCCAGCGGACGATCTCCCGGTTCGGCCTCACCCCCGCAAACGGCTCATGGCTGGCGGCCCTGAGCCGGCACTGGTATCTCGACTGGGAGGGACCCCGTCCCGAGCACCTCTCGCTGGCGGCGGCCGAGTCGGTGCAGCGCGATCAGCAAGCCGCCGTCGAGAGGCGGGCAGCGACGGAGGGCGGGCCCGTGGTTGACACCGGCGGCCCGGTAGACGCCCACCGCGGCGGTGCAGGGACCTCGGAGACCGATGCGACTCGCCCCTAGATCTTCTGCGATCGGCATGAGCGAACTTCTGACCACATGGGGAGGATGACCCATGGCACCGAAGACACCTCCGGGCGGGACGTTCACCATGGCCGACGGAGTAACCGTCAGCCGCATGGGTTACGGCGTCATGCAGTTGGCCGGCCCGGGTGTGTTCGGGCCGCCCAGGGACCGGGATGCGGCGATCGCCGTGCTCCGCGAGGCGATAGAGCTGGGCATCACCCATATCGACACCAGCGACTTCTACGGCCCGCACGTCACCAACCAGATCATCAACGAGGCATTGCACCCCTACCCCGACTCCCTGCACATCGTCACCAAGGTCGGCGCCCGACGCGATGCCGAGGGCGGCTGGCCCCACGCCCGCTCGCCGGAAGAGCTACGCCAGGCGGTGCACGACAACCTGGACAATCTCGGAGTTGACGTTCTCGATGTCGTCAACCTACGAGTCGGGGAGTTCGACAGCCCGGCGCCCGGCTCGATCGCCGAGCCCTTCACCGCCCTCGCTCAGCTTCAACAAGAAGGGTTGATCAAGCATCTCGGCGTCAGCACCGTCTCCGCCGAGCAGATCGCCGAGGCGCAGTCGATCGCTCCGGTCGTGTGCGTACAGAACTTCTACAACATCGCCCACCGGGATGACGACGACTTGATCGACTCCCTGGCCGCGCTGGGCATCGCCTACGTGCCCTACTTCCCCCTCGGGGGGTTCTCCCCTCTGAAATCCGGCACCCTCGAATCGGTCGCCACCCGTCTCGATGCCACGCCGATGGCCGTCGCCCTGGCCTGGCTGCTCCAACGCTCTCCGAACGTCCTGCCCATCCCTGGCACATCGTCCATCGACCATCTGCGCGACAACGTCACCGGTGCCGCGTTGACCCTCCCCGAGGCCGAGCTGAACGAGCTGGACAGCCCCACCCCATGAGCGTGAGGGATCGTCCCGCACCCGGACATCCGATGAGACCGGCTACGGACGCCCGCCGGCTCCGGGGGTCTGCCCCACGGAGTCAGGCACCGAATGGGAACTCGTCGAACGCCTTGTAGAGAGCCAGGCGCCCCCCCCGGGCATCGAGGATCTCGACGTCGGCTGGGAAGGTGACCGCCCGGGGCTCGAAGAAGAGGACGATCCCGTTCTCTGCGGCGTCCTCCATGAGGAGACCATCGGCGAAGGTCAGGCGCACCGATCGGGCCTCTTCGGACCCTGTTCCCTCGACGTACCCGCCGGCCGCGAATCCGTCTGGACCGAACCCGGCGGTGAAGTTGACCCAAGGCTTCGGGCGACGGGAAGGCCCCCGCCCTCCTCCGCCGAGCGGCGCGATCACCCACGACCCGTCGGGCGCCTGCCAGGTCCGGATGACCGACACCTCCGGCATGCCTCGGTGGTTGGTGAAGCCGACGCTGTGCATATGACAGGTGGGAAGTACCCGGGTCCGCTCGAAGACGATCGTGGAGGGATCGGCACCGGGACCACCACCCACAACAGTCGAGGAAACCCATCCGGTGGGACCCGTCCGGCTGACACCGGTTGTCACCCCGGGCTTCTTGACCAGGTGGGCCACGATGGCGGTCTGCTCCTCGGTCCCGGCCAACATCGCTACCTCCCTGTCACCCGCACGGTATTGAGATAGTGCCAGCCTCGGGCCGGCCCCTGTCAAGGGGACGCGGTTGCGCTCCTGCCCGCCCCTGCAGCCGAGGAGTTCCGAGACCTTCGTGGTCAACTCGACAGCCTCACCGCGGGCGAAGAGGTAGCGGTCCGGTCGGACCACACAGGCGTGCTCGCCGCCTAGAAGCGGCGTGAGTGCTGGGAAGACGCCAGTCTCGAGGACGACTCCTTCCGCCTTCCAGAACTGAGTGAGGTCGCCGTCGGTCTCGATCGGTTGATCGGTCACTAGGAGAAACCGAGGACCGACCAGGTCATCTAGTCGTTCATCACCCAGGGTGGGTTGGTGGCTCAGGTCGCCTCCGGTCGCCTCGATTCCCCGTCCGGTGGTGAGAGGCGGGATGAGCTCGGGGGCTACACCCCCATCTGTGGGCTGGCCGGAGAACGATGCATCCCGGGCTGCTGCGGACTCAGGGTCGGTGTCGCAGATCAACCTGCCGAATTCGACGGCGGCGGCAATGACGGCCCGGGCCTGGGGGGCACGCTCGGCTTGATAGGTGTCGAGCAGGGTCTCGGGTGCGCCCCGACGGTGCACGGCGTCGAGCTTCCAGGCGAGGTTGGCGACGTCACGGAGTCCGGTGCACATGCCCTGCCCGAGAAACGGTGGGGTTTGGTGCGCTGCATCACCGCACAGCAGGATCCGACCTGATCGCCACCGGTCGGCCACGGCACCCCGGAAGGTGTAGACCGCGGCCCGCTCGACCTCGATCGTCGTCGGGTCGACCCAGGGAGCGAGGAGCTCCTCGATTCTCGAGCGCTCCTGCATGGCCGGGGCGGTCTCACCTTCGAGGAGCATGAACTCGAAGCGAAATCGGGGAGCGGGCATCGGCACCACCGTGTGGGGCCGTACCGGGTCGCACACCTGGAGGCAACGGGTCGGCAGACCGCCCCCCGGATCCACCCCGAGAAGGTCGACGACCAGCCAGGACTCCTCGAATCCGAGGTCCTCGAGGTCGGCACCGATGGCGCTTCGGGTCATCGAGCGTGCTCCGTCGCAACCCACGGCATAGGCGGCCTCTACCGTCGAGCCATCGGACAGGGTGGCCGTCACCTTCCGGGCGTCCTGGTCGATGGTGGTCATCGAGGTGGACAGCCGCACGTCCACGCCCAGCTCGAGCACGGTGCGGCGAAGCAGGCGCTCGAGCGTGGGCTGGTGGAAGAAGATCGACGTCGGCCACCCTGATTTCGTCATGGCAGGGACGCTGAAGGAGAGGAATGGCTCCCGATCGGCCGTGACGAGGTCGAGACCGTCGTTGAGGATCGAACCCTCGAGCAACTCGTCGGCACAGCCGAATTCCTGGAGGATCCGGAGCACCTCGTGGTCGCACTGGACCGCCCTCGGGAGTGGGAACAGATCGGCCTCCCGCTCGACCACCGTGACCGACAGACCCCGACGTGCGGCCAGGCCGGCCAAGACCGCTCCTACGGGTCCGAGGCCGATCACGAGCAGATCGCACGATGACGTGGTCACCCGCGCAGCTCCCAACCCCGCTGGAGCACGTCGAGGTCGCTCGGGACGATGAACTCGAGGGGGAGGTTCGGCCCCCAGGAGTTGGCGATGCGCTCGACCGCGAACTCGGTGCGACCCTCGCGGTCCCACTCCTCGTCGTCGAGGATCTGGTCGAGGTCCGAGTAGAGCTCGAGGAAGGCACCCGAGGGATCAGTCAGGTACCAGTAGAAATTCGAGCCGGCGAAGTGGCGACCCATGCCCCAGGCGTGGCGCTCGGGGTCGGTCCGGTAGAGCCCTGTCGCAGCGTGACCCACGTGGTCGACGTCGTCGCACTCGAATGCATAGTGCTGCAGCATGGGGACCGGGGATTCGACGACGGCCACATTGTGGTGGTCGGTCGAGCACCGAAGAAAGCTGATGATTCCCGGAATCGAGTCCGAGACCTTGAAACCGATGCCATCGACGAGCAGCGCGACGGTGCGCTCGACGTCGGGGGACCCGAGGACGAGGTGACCGAGGCGCCGGGGTGGCCGGGCGGTGTCGAAGACGGCCGGCGCCCGCCGTGTAGCCCGCACCACGGCGCCGGGGGCGTTTGGGACGACGAGAGCCGGAGGGGATTGGGCGGCCGTCGGCTCGGCGACTTCGACCGAGAAGCGGACCTTGGTGACCGGCTCCACCACCGTGATCGCCGTTTCGGAGCGCTCCACCGCGGTGCCACCCTGCTCCAGGCGCTGCACGATGGCGTCGAGATCGCCACTACGGGCGCAGCCGACCCGGACCGTCCGGAGGCGGCGGAACGGGCCGTCGCCGAGGGTGATGGCCGCCCCCCCGTCGGAGCCGGTGAATCCCGAGGTGGCGTCGCCATCCAGGCCGAGCTCGCCATAGAGGGCGACCAGGCCGTCGGGGCCCGGCAGGTCGACATGGAAGCCGAGGAGGCGGTGGAGGCTCACAGGGTCACCGCCGGACGACCGGGAACGCAGCGGTTCTCGAGCCTCCCGATCCCCGGGATCTCCGAGATGATCACGTCGCCGTCGACGAGGTAGCGGTTTCGGCTCATGCCGACGCCGGCCGGGGTGCCGGTGAAGATGAGGTCACCCGGCTCGAGCACACAGACCGAGGAGAGGTAGGCGACCAGCTGCGGGATGGTGAAGAGCATCTCACTGCTGCGCCCCGACTGCATCCGTTCCCCGCTGACGTCGCAGGTGAGCTCGAGGTCATCGGGGTCGGCCAGCGCGTCGATCGACACCACCGCCGGACCGATCGGAGAGTAGCCGGAGAAGCTCTTGCCGAGGGAGAACTGTGGCGGCACGCCTGTCAGTTGGACCATGCGGTCGGAGATGTCCTGGCCGAGGGTGAGCCCGGCTACGACCGACCAAGCCTCCTCGACCGCGACGTGGCTCACCCGTTTGCCGATGACGGCGACGATCTCGACCTCCCAGTCGACCATCACACCTGACAGCGGGATGTCCGCGTGTGGAGCGGCGATGGAGCTCGGGAACTTGGTGAAGGTGAGGGGTGCCGGCGGCGCCTCCATGCCGCTCTCGGCGGCATGGTCCGCATAGTTGAGGCCGATGGCGAATACCTGTCGTGGGCGGGGAACCGGCGCGTCGAGCTCGAGGTCTGCGGTGTCGCCGATCGGGTTTGCGCCCGCGGTGCTGGCGCTCCAGTCGTGCAGTTCTGCGGAGCGGGCGATGGCGACCATCGGATCGACAAGACCTGGGTCGCCGCCGAGCTCGGCAAGGTCGTAGGCGCGGCCCTCGATTTCGAGGGCGGCGCGACCGGTGGTGCAGATGAGACGGAACATGGTGGTGGCTCCTTGGTTATCGAGCGATAACGAGATTAGTATCACCTGATATGGAACGTCCAACGGGCACCGCCGCCGTCAGAGCCCGGCGGCCGCCCGCGACGCTCCGCAGGGCGCTCCTCGACGCCGCCGAGCTCGAATTCGCGACCCACGGCTTCGATGCTGCGTCCACCCGCTCGATCGCCGAGCGGGCCGGGGCCCACCAACCCCAGATCAACTACCACTTCTCCTCCAAGGAGCAGCTCTGGAGGGATGCGGTCGACCGGCTGTTCGCCGAGCTCGATGCCGCGCTCGTCGTCGGGCTCACTGGTGCCGAAGGAGTCCCTGTGTTCGCCGCGGTGGTCGAGCGCTTCCTCCGCTTCTCGGCTGTGCGCCCAGCGCTGAACCGGATCATCAACCTGGAGGCGACTGCGCCGTCGCCCCGGCTGGACTGGCTCGTGGAGACCCACCTGGCGCCGCGCTTCGATCAGGTGGCCGGCGGTTGGATTGCCTTGCGCATGGCCGGTGCGGGAGCCGAACTCACCCCGGAGGAGGTCTGGGCGATCATCACGAGCTTCGGCGCGCTGCACTTCGCCAACGCCCCCATGCTCGCGAGGCTGGGTGACGGGCACGCGGTCACCGTCGACCAGCAGGTCGAGCGCACGCTCCGCCTCCTGGGCCTTCCCACACGGACCGGGGAGAAGTTCGGCCATGGCGACTGAAGGTGATCCTGGCGGGGACCGGCATCCCCATCCCACCCGGGTCGTGCCGGGACAGGGGCCGTGGACCTCACATCGAGTCGGGCACCGCATCCTCCATCTGCATCACCAGGGTGTCCAGCCAGTTGGCGGCCGCAATCAGGTCGTCACTCAACATCTGTATCTCGCCACCGACCAACAGGTCGGCTGAGGCGTTTCCGGCAGCGATCTCTTGAGCCTGGCTCGCATACAAGCGCAGTCTGTCGATGACTTGGTTGAGCTGGTGGCGCTCGCCTTCCGGCCCTTTCACTTCGGGCTCGTCGAATTCCGTCACGGGTTCTCCTTGGTCGTCGGCAGTAGCCTCTGGTCCTCATCGTAGAATTCGCATTGACATCCCGGAAGGCTCCGGGGTATTCCCAGAACCTCTATGTGTGGGCTGCTGCCGGTATTGAGTAGCGTTGGAAGAAGCTCCACATGCTCTCATTGGCGTCCACGAGGACGATCCCCCGCCCAACGCCGGCGAGGATCCAAGTGCTGGGTGGGCCGGTGTTGAGAGCACTTCCGGGCCAGACGTGGCCCGACCCCGTGAACCGCCAAAGTGCGACTTCGGAGCCAGAATGGCAATGTGTGTACGTCACCAATGTGGCTGTCTCGCCGGCAGAAGGGGAATTGGGAGCACCGACCAGTTTTGTCGTCTGGTTGGGACGAGTACCACACCCCTCGACCTTCACCCACTGGTTGATCCCCTCCATCACGGAGAGGCGCAGTCGAGGGTTCTGGTTGGGCGCCCCGTTCCATTTGGCGATCGGATCGTTGACACTGTGGAATTCCATGGTCGGTACCGGCCGACTCGGATGGATCGTGGGTATCTCCACCTGTCCGGATACCGAGGAGACGGCGGCGACGTGACCGGAAGCCTCGGCAGCCATGGCATAGGCCATCATTCCCCCGTTGGACATTCCCGTGACGTAGACCCGCCGAAGGTTGACGGGTGTGCGTGATGCAATATTCGAGATCACCTTCAACAGGAATCCCACATCGTTGATGTGCCTCGTTACGGGCAGGCCACAGCACGCCCCGGCGTTCCAGCCGTACTGCGCATCCTTGGCAATCGGATCGGGCGTCAGCACCTTGGAGATTCTGGTGCCGTCAGGGTAGGCCACCAGATAGCCGTTTCGGTCGGCGGACGGATCCATCGAGGAGGTGAACTCTTGTAACTGCGCGTTTTGAGTAGCACCGTGCAGGTTGAGAACGAGTGGAAGCGGCTTGCCGTCGCTTGCTGCTGGGGGAACATGCAACCGGTAGTCCCGAGCCCTGCCGTCGAAGATGAGATTGAAGACGTAGGAGCCGCTCATCGGAATCAGGGCAGCCTCATGGGAGTTGGACGCAGCCCCCGCCGGCCCCATGAAGAGAAGCGCCCCAAAAAGGACCGGCACAATGGACACCGACGTCATCGAGCAGGTTCGGTACCGCTGTTTTGAGAACACCGGGATCCACTGTTTCTAGGTGATCGGGGCGAACGGTGGCAAGTATCCCCAGTGGCCGAACTCGGTCCGGCGGCCACACCGGGGCTCCGGTGGTCGAGACCCCGGTCCGGGCGATCGCCGATCCCATCCGATCCGGCCCCACCCACCCCCGAGCCGCTTCCCGGCCGGGCCGGTCGCCACCTGACCCGCTCCCCACCTGCTGTCCCGGTCTCCGGGCCGAGCACCTTCTGCCGCGCCACCGCCCACGCCTCCAGGTAGCCAGAGGCTGATGTCGCCGTCCGATGCGTGTGCCCCAGCCCGGCCTGTCAGGAGGCCGGGGCGAAGAAGGCGAGTCCCGCCGCCCAGTACATCGACGACGGGAAGGTCCCGCCGAAGCTCTCCGCGGCCGGGGC
>Ga0307372_10002171_pt1 | contig 32993 bp, 28 predicted proteins | sample OX1MG_FD_202533 | JGI IMG/M metagenome (GOLD analysis project Ga0307372, IMG submission 202533) | Soil microbial communities from Risofladan, Vaasa, Finland - OX-1 | ecosystem: Environmental > Terrestrial > Soil > Coastal area > Acid sulfate soil | place: Finland: Risofladan, Vaasa | collected... | reverse complement strand
GCCCTCGAGGAGGCCTACGCGGCGCGCGTCGGCAAGGACGCCGCGCTCTACGTCCCCTCGGGCACCATGGCCAACCAGGTGGCACTGCGGACCCTGTGCCGGCCGGGCGACCTCGTCGTCGCCGGGCGCCGCCAGCACGTGGTCATCTACGAGGCCGGCGGGGCGGCGGCCAACGCCGGCGTGCAGCTGCACCCCGTCGACGACGCCGACGGGACCCTGGCCGTCACCGACGTGGCCTGGGCGATCGAGGCCGCCTCCCACCACCACCCGCGGCCCGGGCTCGTCTGCGTCGAGAACACCCACATGCCCGCGGGCGGGGTGCCGTGGACCCTGGCCGCGCTCGAGGCCGTGGTCTCCGCCTGCGCCGGGCTCCCGGTGCACATGGACGGCGCTCGGCTGTTCAACGCCGAGGTCGCCACCGGTGTCGACGCGGCGCGCTTGGCGGCGCCGGTGACGACGGTGATGTCGTGCCTCTCCAAGGGCCTGTGCGCTCCGGTGGGCTCATTGCTCGCCGGCCCCGCCGACGTGATCGAGGCGGCGCGCACCGAGCGTCAGCGCCTGGGGGGCGGCATGCGGCAGGCGGGCGTCATCGCTGCCGCCGGGCTCGTGGCCCTGCGCACCATGGTGGCGCGGCTGGCCGACGACCACGCCCGGGCGCAGCGCCTGGCCCACGCCGTGGCGGAGCGCTGGCCCGACTGCGGGTGCGACCCGGCGCACGTTCAAACGAACATCGTGGCCTTCGCCCACCGCGCCCCCGAGCGAGTGGTGGAGCACCTCCGGCGCGAGGGCGTCCTTGCCGGGACCATCGGCCCCGGCGTGGTGCGGCTCGTCACCCACCACGACGTCGACGACGCCGGCCTCGAGCGGGCGCTGAAGGCGCTGGCCGACGCCCCCTAGAGCCGCGGCGGGCCCGAACGGAGGGGTCGGACCGGTGCCAAGGGGCCTTTCGGACCTGGGACCCGGGAATGATGAACGGTAGGCTCCAGGCATCGCCGCTCTTGCCGCGGCGGCATCGCGACGCACCCAGACCCGACTCCCCAGGAGGCGAACGCCCGTGGCCACCGACATCGAGGCACTGCTCGGCGAGGAGGCCAAGGGCCTGCTCTCCCACTCGTGCACGGGGATCACCGCCGAGGAGCTGTCCCTGCCGGGCCCCGACTTCATCGACCGGGTCGTCCTCGGCACCGACCGCCCCATCCCCGTGGTGCGCAACCTGGCCACGCTGTACGGCCACGGGCGCCTCGGCGGGACCGGTTACCTGTCCATCCTCCCCGTCGACCAGGGCATCGAGCACTCGGCGGCCGCCAGCTTCGCCAAGAACCCGGCGTACTTCGACCCCGCCAACCTCGTGGAGCTGGCCCTCGCGGGGGGTTCCTCGGCCATCGCCACCACCCTCGGCGGCCTGGGCGTCGTCGCCCGGCGCTACGCGCACCGCATCCCGTTCATCGTGAAGATCAACCACAACGAGTTCCTGCACTACCCGAGCCAGTACGACCAGGTCATGTTCGGGTCGGTGCGCCAGGCCGCCGACCTCGGCGCCATCGGCGTGGGGGCCACCATCTACTTCGGGTCCGAGGAGAGCGACCGCCAGCTCCAGGAGGTGCGTGTCGCGTTCGCCGAGGCCCACGAGCTCGGCCTGTTCACGGTGCTGTGGTGCTACCTGCGCAACCCGGCCTTCAAGACGGCCGACGCCGACTACCACGTGGCGGCCGACCTCACCGGCCAGGCCAACCACATCGGGGTCACCATCGAGGCCGACCTCATCAAGCAGAAGCAGCCGGAGAACAACGGCGGGTACACGGCGCTCAATTTCGGCAAGACCGACCCGCTCGTCTACGACCGGCTCACGACGGACAACCCCATCGACCTGACGCGCTGGCAGGTCGTCAACTGCTACGCCGGCCGCATCGGGCTCATCAATTCCGGCGGCGAGTCCAAGGGTGCCCACGACCTCGCCCAGGCGGTGCGCACGGCCGTGATCAACAAACGCGCCGGCGGGACGGGGCTGATCGTCGGCCGCAAGGCCTTCCAGCGACCCATGGCCGACGGCGTGGCCCTGCTCCACGCCGTGCAGGACGTCTTCCTCGACCCGGCGGTCACGATCGCATAGAAGCGCCGCCACCGGGGGTCCCGGAGCGGGGCCCCGGTGGCGGTATGCTCGCTTTCGAAGCTTCGACGGCGACGCGCTCCCCGCACCGGATGGACGGTCGGGGGCGCCGGCCGGTCCGCAGAGACGGAGGACGACGTGTCCACCGCGACACACCATCAGACCACCGAGCTCGACCGGGTGGTCATTCGCTTCGCCGGCGACTCCGGCGACGGCATGCAGCTGACGGGCACGCAGTTCACCTCGGTGAGCTCCCTGTTCGGGAACGACACGGCGACCCTTCCGGACTTCCCGGCGGAGATCCGGGCGCCCGCAGGCACCCTGGCCGGCGTGTCGGCCTTCCAGGTCCACATCTCGGACCACGACATCCTCACCCCGGGCGACGCCCCCAACGTCCTGGTGGCCATGAACCCGGCCGCCCTCAAGGCGAACGTGGCGGCGGTCCCCAAGGGCGGCACCCTGATCGTCAACGTCGACGCCTTCGACGAACGCGCCCTCGACAAGGCGGACTACGCCACCAACCCGCTCACCGACGGCACCCTCGCCGCCTACAAGGTCTACGAGGTCCCCATGACGTCGCTGACCATGGAGGTGGCCAAGGCGGCCGGGGTGAAGCCCCGCGACGCCGAGCGTTCCAAGAACTTCTTCGCCCTCGGGCTCGTGAGCTGGCTCTACAGCCGCCCGGTGGAGCCCACTCAGGAGTGGATCGCCACGCGCTTCGCCGCCGACGCCCTGGTGCTCGACGCCAACACGCGGGCCTTCAGGGCGGGGTACAACTTCGGCGAGACCGCCGAGCTGTTCGAGTCGAACTACCAGGTCCGCCCGGCGCTGCTCGAGCCGGGCGTCTACACCAACATCACCGGCAACACCGCCCTGGCGTGGGGCCTGATCGCCGCCGCCCACCAGGCGCACCTGCCCCTGTTCCTCGGCTCGTACCCCATCACCCCGGCGTCCGACATCCTCCACGAGCTCTCCAAGCACAAGCACTTCGGTGTGCGCACCCTGCAGGCCGAGGACGAGATCGCCGGCGTCGGGGCGGCCATCGGGGCCGCCTTCGGTGGCTCCCTCGGCGTCACCACGACCAGCGGCCCCGGCGTGGACCTCAAGTCGGAGTCGATCGGCATGGCCGTGAGCCTCGAGCTCCCGCTCCTCGTCATCGACATCCAGCGGGGCGGGCCGTCGACGGGCCTGCCCACCAAGACCGAGCAGTCCGACCTGCTGCACGCCATGTTCGGCCGCCACGGCGAGGCTCCCGTGCCCATCGTGGCCCCCATGACGCCGTCGCACTGCTTCGAGGTGGCCGTCGAGGCCGTGCGCATCGCCGTGAAGTACCGGACCCCGGTGATCGTGCTGTCCGACGGCTACCTGGCCAACGGCTCCGAGCCGTGGCGCCTGCCCGAGGTCGACGCCCTGCCCGACCTGCACGTGGAGTTCGCCGTCGAGCCCAACCACACCGCCGAGGACGGCACGCCGGTGTTCTGGCCCTATCTCCGCGACGAGACCACCCTGGCCCGGCCCTGGGCCGTGCCGGGCACGCCGGGTCTCGAGCACCGCATCGGCGGCCTCGAGAAGGCGGACGGCTCGGGCAACATCTCGTACGACCCCGTCAACCACGAGCACATGGTCCACCTGCGGGCCCGGAAGGTGGCGGGCATCGCCGCCGACATCCCGCCGGTCGCGGTGGACGACGTGGACGGCCAGGGCGGGGCGCCCGTGCTCGTCCTCGGATGGGGGTCCACCTTCGGGGCCATCGCCGCCGGCGTGCGCCGGGTGCGGGCCCGGGGGCTGTCGGTGGCCCACGCCCACCTCGTGCACCTGAACCCCTTCCCGGCCAACCTCGGTGAGGTGGTGCGGGCCTACGACCACGTGCTCGTGCCCGAGGCCAATCTCGGCCAGCTGGCGAAGCTGGTGCGCGCCGAATTCCTGGTCGACGCCAAGACGCTGTCGAAGGTGCAGGGTGTGCCGTTCCGGGCCGCCGAGATCGAGGAGGCCGTCCTCGAGATGCTCGGCGTCGACACGACGACGACCACCACCACCACCACCACCACCACCACCACCACCACCACCACGGCGGCGGCGGCGGCGGAAGAAGACGTGGCGAGCTGATGACCGATACGACGATCCCGGTGACGACCCGCAAGGACTGGACCTCGGACCAGGAGGTCCGCTGGTGCCCGGGCTGCGGGGACTACTCGATCCTGGCCGCGCTGCAGATGCTGCTGCCCGACCTCGGGGTGCGTCGCGAGAACACGGTCTTCGTGTCCGGCATCGGGTGCGCGGCGCGCCTGCCGTACTACATGAGCACCTACGGCATGCACTCCATCCACGGCCGGGCACCCGCCGTCGCCACCGGCCTGGCCGTCACGCGACCCGACCTCGACGTGTGGGTCATCACCGGCGACGGCGACGCGCTGTCGATCGGGGGCAACCACCTCATCCACGCCCTGCGCCGCAACGTGGACATCACCATCCTGCTGTTCAACAACCAGATCTACGGGCTCACCAAGGGCCAGTACTCGCCGACCTCCGAGCAGGGCAAGGTGACGAAGTCCACGCCCTTCGGCTCGCTCGACACCCCCTTCAACCCGGTCAGCCTGGCGCTCGGCGCCGAGGCCAGCTTCGTGGCCCGCACCCACGACATGGACCGCAAGCACATGCAGGAGATGTTCCGGCGCGCCCACGACCACAAGGGCGCTGCCTTCGTCGAGATCTACCAGAACTGCAACGTCTTCAACGACGGCGCCTTCGAGAAGATCACCGGGCGTGACGTCCGCGCCGACAACATGATCCCGCTGGTGCACGGGGAGCCCATCCGGTTCGGCTCTGATCAGCAGCACGGCGTGGTCATGGGCCCCGACGGCCGCCTGCGCATCGCCGAGGTCGCCGACGTGGGCGAGGACGCCCTCCTCGTGCACGACGAGAAGCGCGACGAGCCCGGCCTGGCGTTCCAGCTCAGCCGCCTGGCGCGCGGCCCCTTCGAGCCCACCCCCATCGGGGTCTTCCGTGCCGTGGAGCGCACCGAATACGGCGAGGCCATGTCGGCGCAGCTGCTCGCCGCCCACGAGCGCCGCGGCCCCGGGGACCTGTCCGCCCTCCTGCGCTCGGGCGGGACCTGGACCGTCGAGGGCGCCGCAGCGCAGTAGAGGGCCCCGCCGGGACCGAAAACGGGACCGAGGTCCCACCCCGACATCCTCAACCGCGCTCCGTGTCCGGCCGATACCCCCATGGGCACTCGGAGTCACTGTCCAGGCGGGCGTGATCCTGTGCCTTTCAGGGGGGGCAGGAACAGGGCGCTCGCGGCGTGAGTCGCAGCCGGCCCGCTGCGGCAAGGGGGCACGTCGCGACGCCCTCGTTCCTCGGGCCGTCGGGCCTCCGGGTCACGGGCCGCGCCCCGGGTGGGAGCGCTCAGCCCTCCACCGGCCGGAACACCATGCCGGTCCGCGGCTTGGGGTGGAAGTAGGTGCTCTTCGGTGGCATCCGCTGACGGGCGTGCGCCCAGTCGGAGATCTGGTCGACGGTGACGGCGCGCAGCAGCAGCGCCGCCTGGGCGCCACCGGCGGCCACAGCGGAGACCGCCGCGTGCCAGTCGTGGACGTAGGTGACCGCCGCCTCGGGGATGGCCGCCGTGGCCAGGGCGACCACGCTGGAGTCGAGGTCCGAGCCCGCCTCGGCGTAGGTCTGCTCGCGCGGGGTGAGCAGCCATACGTCACGGTCGGTCACGAGGGCGAGGGCGCCCGACTCCGCCACGGCCTCCACCACCTGCTCGTCGAGGGGCCCGGCGTGGACCATGTCGAACCAACGGCCGAACACCTCGGCCAGGTCGACCTCGGGGGGCACCCCTGTCAGCGTCCGGTGGATGGGGCCGACCGACAGCTGGCCCTCGGCCAGTTCGACCACGAACGCCATCACGAAGTCGTAGTCCCCCGGGGCGCCGTCGCGGGCGGCCCGCCGCTCGGCCTGGTACGCCCGCGCCGTCTCGTAGCGGTGGTGCCCGTCGGCGATGACCACCGGCGCGGCGGCGACGGCGCGCATGATCCGCTCCATCACCGCCGGCGAGTCGAGCACCCACAGCCCGTGGATCACCCCGGCGTCGTCCACGGCCTCGGCATGGGGTGGCCCCTCGGGCTGGTAGGCCGCCGCCAGCCCCGCTGACAGGGACAGGCCCCAGATGGGGGACAGGTTGGCGTGGCAGGCGCGCAGCAGGTCGAGCCGGTCGCTCTTGTCCTTGGGGATGGTCTGCTCGTGGGGGAGGATGTCGCCTCCCTCGGGCTCGCACGCCAGAGCGCCGATGACCCCGGTCGTCGTCCCCACGCCGGGCACGGTCATCCGGTACGCATAGAAGGCCGCCCAGGGGTCGGGGACGACGACGCCCTCCTGGCGCCAGGCGTCGAGGATGTGCGCGGCGGCCTGGTACTTGTCGAGGCCCGACCGGAAGTCCTCCACGGGCAGCTCGACATGGATGGCGTTCGCCCGGTGCCGGCCGGCCAGCTCGGCGCGCTCGTCGGGGCCGACCACGTCGTAGGGCGGGGCGATGACCTTGTCGAGCGGCACGGCCCGGTCGTAGCGGAGGCCGGCGAAGGGTCGGAAATCGGGCACGACCTTGCGTAGCACACGGGTCGGGACCCCCGGACACCGATGTGCCCACCCCCGACGAGGTGTGGCCGAAGTTCACGTCCACGTAAACTTCCGGTCGTGGAGGACGCCCGGACACACGAGCGCGGCGTTGCCGCCAAGCCGGCCGGGGTCGATGGGGCCGCCGGGGCCGCCGGGGTGGGGGCACACGGCGACCGGTACAAGTGGACGGCGCTCTCCAACACCACGCTCGGCGTCTTCATGGCGATGCTGAACACCTCGATCGTGATCATCTCGCTGCCGGCCATCTTCCGGGGCATCCATGTCGACCCGCTCCAGGCGTCGAACATCGGCCTGCTGCTGTGGCTGCTGCAGGGCTACATGATCGTGAGCGCCGTCCTGGTGGTGACGCTGGGACGCATCGGCGACCTCTTCGGCCGCGTGCGCATGTACAACGCCGGGTTCGCGGTGTTCACCCTGGCGTCCATGGCGTTGGCGGCCTCGCCGGTATCGGGGTCGAAGGGCGCCCTCGTCCTCATCGCCCTGCGCGTGGTGCAGGGGATCGGGGGCGCGCTGCTGATGGCGAACTCCATGGCCATCATCACCGACGCCTTTCCCCTGGGGGAGCGGGGCATGGCGCTCGGCATCAACATCGTGGCGGGGATCTCCGGGTCGTTCCTGGGCCTGCTCGTGGGTGGCCTGTTGTCGGCCGTCGACTGGCGGTGGGTCTTTCTCGTGAGCGTCCCCTTCGGCGTGGCCGGGACGATGTGGGCGTACCTGAAGCTGCGCGACACCGGCGAGCGCTCGCCCGCCCGCATCGACTGGTGGGGCAACGCCACCTTCGCCGTGGGCCTGGTGCTCGTGATGATCGGGCTCACCTACGGGCTCATGCCGCACGGGGGCGATTCCATGGGGTGGGCGGGCCCGTGGGTGCTCGCCGAGCTCGGCGGGGGCCTGGCCGTGCTGGCACTGTTCGTCGTGGTCGAACGGCACGTCGCCGCGCCGATGCTCGACCTGTCGCTCTTCAGGATCCGGGCCTTCACGGGCGCGGGTGTGGCCAACCTGCTGTCCAACATGGGACGCGGCGGCCTGCAGTTCATGCTCGTCCTGTGGCTGCAGGGGATCTGGCTCCCGCTCCACGGCTACTCGTTCGCATCGACCCCGTTGTGGTCGGGCGTCTACATGGTGCCCCTCTCCATCGGGTATCTGGCCTCGGGCCCGCTCGCCGGGCGCCTGTCGGACCGCTACGGGCAACGCTGGTTCTCGACCGTCGGGATGTTCGGGGCGGCTGCCAGCTTCGTGGCCCTGCTCTTCCTGCCGATCGACTTCAGCTACCCGGGCTTCGCCGCGCTCGTGCTCGCCAACGGGGTCTTCGTGGGCCTGTTCTCGGCTCCCAACACGACCACCATGATGAACGCCGTCCCCGCCGACCAGCGCGGCGCGGCCTCGGGCATGCGGGCGACGTTCATGAACTCCGGCTTCGTGCTGTCGATCGGGATCTTCTTCTCGCTCATGATCGTCGGCCTGGCCGCCACGCTTCCCGGCGCCATGCTCCACGGCCTGCAGGCCCAGGGCGTGCCGACGGCCACCGCCCACCGGGTGTCGTCGCTGCCGCCGGTGGGGACCCTGTTCGCCGCCTTCCTCGGGGACAACCCGATCCGCACGCTGCTCGGGCCGCAGGTGCTGGCGCACATCGGCACCGTCCACGCCGCCGTGGTGACGGGCAGGCGCTTCTTCCCGTCGCTGATCGCGGCGCCCTTCCACCGTGGCCTCATCGTGGCCTTCAGCGCGTCGGCGCTCCTGTGCGCGCTGGCCGGAGTGGCCAGCCTGTGGGCGGGCGACCCCCGGCAGGGCGCGGCCCGCACCGGCGCCGAGCCCGGCGCGGGCGGCCTCGGGGAGCCGCCGGCGGCGCCCGACGTGGCGGCGCTCGTGGGGGCCGAGGGGGTTCGGTGACGGCGCCCGGGCCCGAACCGCGGCCGGGGCCCACGACCCGGCCCGAGACCCGGCCCGAGCCGAAGGCCGAGGCGTCTCCCGCCGGCCTCCTGCGCATCGGCGAGGTGGCGGCCCGTGCCGGGGTCTCGTCCCGCACCCTGCGCTACTACGAGGAGCTCGGGCTGCTCGTGCCCGCCGGGCACTCGGCGGGCGGGGCGCGGCGTTACCGCGAGCAGGACGTGGCCCGGCTGCTGCGGATCCGGGAGCTGCAGTCGCTGCTCGGCTTCGACCTCGGCGAGATCGGCGAGATCCTCCGGGCCGATGACCAGCTCGCGGACCTGCGCCGGCAGTTCCACGGGGGCACGGACGCCGGGCGCCGGCAGGACATCCTCGCCGAGGCGACCGCCATCAACGCCCGGCTCCGATCGGTGGTGCGGGCCAAGCAGGAGCGGCTGGGCGCCATGATGCGGGACCTCGAGGCCAAGGCCCGCCGGTACCGGGCGCGCGCCCGGGAGATCGCCGAGGACGCCGACGCACCGCAGCGCCCGCGGCGCGACCGCGTCGAGGGCGCCGGGCACGCCCGGTGACCGCCGCCGACGCCCCGACGACGCCCCCCGACGGCGACGCGCGCCACCCCGGGCCCGGGGAGGGCGCCCCGTAGACTGCGGGTCGTGACCGGACCGGACGAGGGGGCGGAGGCCGGGGCCGACCGGGTCCTCACGGTCCCCAACGCCATCACGATGGTGCGCCTGGCCTGCGTGCCGGTCTTCGTGTGGCTGCTGTTCGGGGCCCACCACCAGACGGCCGCCGCCGTCCTGCTGGCCGTGCTGGGCGCCACCGACTGGGTGGACGGGTTCGTGGCCCGGCACTGGCACCAGGAGTCCACCCTCGGGAAGGTCCTGGACCCCACCGCCGACCGGGTCCTCGTCGGGACGGCGGTGATCTCGGTGATCGTGGCGGGCGCCGTGCCGCTGTGGTTCGGCGTGGTGACCCTGACGCGCGAGGCGCTCGTGTCGGGGGCGGTGATCGTGCTCGCCAGCCTCGGCGCCGAGCGGATCGACGTCCTGTGGGTGGGCAAGGCGGGAACCTTCGGGCTCATGGTCGCCTATCCCACCTTCCTGCTGGCCCACGGCCACGCCGGGTGGCAGCAGCCGATCGGGGTGGTGGCGTGGCTGTGCGCCGTGCCCGGCCTGGCCCTGGCCTGGATCGCCGCGGCCGCCTATGTGCCCGTGGCCCGGCGCGCGCTCGCCCGGGGACGCGCCGGGCGGATGGCGGCGGGGTAGGGTCGCCGTGGTGCTCCCATGAAGGCCGTCATCATGGCGGGCGGCGAGGGCACGCGCCTGCGTCCGCTCACCTCCAACCAGCCCAAGCCGATGCTCCCGATGGCCAACCGGCCCATGATGGAGCACGTCGTGACCCTGCTGCGCCAGCACGGGTTCGAGGACATCGTGGTCACGGTGGCCTTCATGGCCAACGCCATCCGGAGCTACTTCGGCGACGGGTCGGAGTTCGGCGTGCGCATGGTGTACGCCACCGAGGAGACGCCGCTCGGTACCGCCGGGTCCGTCCGCAACGCCCGCGACGAGCTCGACGAGCGCTTCGTGGTCATCTCGGGTGACGTCCTCACCGACCTCGACCTGACGGCGCTGGTCCGCCAGCACGAGTCCAAGGGGGCCCTCGCCACCATCGCCCTCAAGGCGGTGGAGAACCCGCTCGAATTCGGCATCGTCATCACGCGCGACGACGGGTCGATCGAGCGCTTCCTCGAGAAGCCCACCTGGGGTCAGGTGTTCAGCGACACCATCAACACCGGGATCTACGTGCTCGAGCCCGAGATCTTCGACTTCATCCCCGAGGGCCGCTCGGTGGACTTCTCCGAGGAGGTCTTCCCCGGCGTGCTCGACGCCGAGAAGCCCCTCTTCGGCTACGTGGCCGGTGGCTACTGGGAGGACGTCGGGACGCTCGACGCCTACCTCAAGGCGCACCAGGACATCCTCGACGAGAACGTCGCCGTCCAGGTCGGCGGCTTCCCGCTGCGCCCCGGGGTGTGGCTGGGCAAGGGGGCCGAGGTGGACCCCTCGGCGCAGGTGCGGGGCCCGGCCATCATCGGCGACAACTGCTACGTGGGCGCCGACGTCGTCCTGGGCGAGTACTGCGTGATCGGCGCCAACGTCCGCATCGGCGACAACGCCTCGCTCGAGCGCACCGTGGTCCACGACAACGCCTTCCTGGGCGCCGGCGTGCGCCTCGACGGCTGCGTCCTCGGCCGGTCGTGCGACCTGCGCCAGGGGGTTCGTTGCGAGGAGGGGGTCGTCCTCGGCGACGAGACCTTCGTGGGGGCCCACGCGGTGATCAAGTCGGGCGTGAAGGTCTACCCGTTCAAGACCGTGGAGACCGGCGCCACGGTCAACACCTCGATCGTGTGGGAGTCACGCGGGGCGCGGACGCTGTTCGGGCGCCTGGGCATCACCGGCCTCGCCAACGTGGACATCAGCCCCGAGCTCGTCATGCGGCTGTCCATGGCGTGGGCGAGCACGCTCGAGAAGGGCAGCACCATCACGGCCTCGCGCGACACGTCGCGGGCCGCGCGCGTCCTCAAGCGGGCCATGATCGTGGGCCTCAACGCCGCCGGGGTGAACGTGGATGACCTCGAGGTGGCCACCGTGCCGGTGACCCGGTTCCAGGCTCGCTCGGGGCGCAGCCTGGGCGGCATCACGGTCCGGCTGTTCGAGCATGACACCCAGTCGGTGATCATCCGGTTCTTCGACCAGGACGGTATCGACATCGCCGAGGCCGCCCAGCGCAAGATCGAGCGCCTCTACCACCGTGAGGAGTTCCGCCGGGCGCTGGCGTCGGAGATCGGCGACATCGGCTTCGCCCCGCGGGCACTCGAGCTCTACACCGCGGCGCTGACCGACGTCGTCGACGTGGAGGGCATCGCCCGGGCGGGGTTCAAGATGGTGCTCGACTACTCCTTCGGGACGACGAGCTTCGTCATGCCCAATGTGCTCGCCAAGCTGGGCGCCGACGTCCTCGTGGTGAACCCCTACGCCGCCACCGCCGCGGTCATGGCGAGCGACCGGCAGGCGGCCGCCGGTCGCGTGGCCGACCTGGTGCGGGCCTCGGGCGCCCACATCGGCGCGGTGATCGACCCCGGCGGTGAGCACCTCACGGTGGTCGACGACGAGGGCCGGGTCTTCACCGACGACCAGATGCTGCTCCTGCTGCTCGACCTGGTGGTCTCGTCCACGCGCCACGCCAAGGTGGCGCTGCCCGTGGCCGCCCCCATGGCCGCCGAGAAGATCTGCGCCGACGCCGGGGCCGAGATCCTGTGGACCAAGCTCTCGGCGACCCATCTCATGGAGGTCGCCAACACCGGCGGCGTCACGTTCGCCGCCAGCCAGCTGGGCGGGTTCATCTTCCCGCGCTTCCTGCCGGCCTTCGACGCCGTGGCGACGCTCGTCCACCTCCTCGCCATGCTGGCCCGCAGCGACGAGCGCCTGTCGAAGCTGGCGGGCCGACTGCCGGCCGTCCACATCGTGCACGAGGAGATCGTCACCCCCTGGGAGCAGAAGGGGATGGTCATGCGCACGACGGTGGAGCGGGCCCAGGGTCGCGACGTGGTGCTCGTCGACGGCGTCAAGCTCCCCGAGGCCGACGGGTGGACGCTGGTGGTGCCCGACCCCGAGGAGCCCATCACCCACGTCTGGGCGGAGGCCCCCAGCGAGGCCGAGGCCCGGGCGCGGGCCCAGGAGCACGCCATCCGCATCCGCCAGCTGATGCGCTGAGGCCGCGGCGCGCCGAGCCGGGCGCGGCCCCAGCGGCGCGGAGGGGTCTGCGGTAGGGTCCCGGCCATGCACGTGCCCGACGACCGGAGGTACACGACCGACCACGAGTGGGCACTGCTCGTCGACGGCAAGGTGCGCGTGGGCATCACCGACTACGCCCAGGACGCGCTGGGCGACGTGGTCTTCGTCGACCTGCCCGCCGTGGGAGCGCACGTGGAGGCGGGTGGCGCGCTGGGCGAGGTCGAGTCGACGAAGTCGGTGTCGGAGATCTACGCGCCGGTGGGTGGGGACGTCGCCGCCGTGAACGGTGCGCTGGCGGACGCGCCCGAGCTGCTCAACACGGACCCCTACGGGGAGGGGTGGATCGGCGAGATCACCCCGGCTGACCCCGGCGCGCTCCACGGCCTGCTCGATGCGGCGGCCTACACGGCGCTCATCTCGGCCTAGGCCGAGGCGGGACCGGCTCGGGGGACGGACTAGCGTGGACGGCGTGTTCTGCAACAACTGCGGGCATCGCAACCCGGCCGGCGCCAACTTCTGCTCGTCGTGCGGCGCGGTGCTCACTGCCAGGTCCTCGGACGCCACCGTGACGCTGCACCCCGTCGACGCCCAGGGCGAGTCGGGCGACGAGGAGCTCAGCGTGCCGATGCCCGACCGGCCGAGCGGCGCGGGGCTGCTCGTCGTCAAGCGGGGCCCCAACGCCGGCACCCGGTTCGACCTCGTCTCTGACGTCACGCGCGCCGGGCGGCACCCGGAGAGCGACATCTTCCTCGACGACATCACCGTGTCGCGCCGGCACGCCGAGTTCCAGAAGAGCCACGGCGGCTACACCGTGCGCGACGTGGGCTCGCTCAACGGCACGTACGTGAACCGCGAGCGCATCGAGGAGGCCGTGCTGTCCTCGGGCGACGAGGTGCAGATCGGGAAATTCAAGCTTGTCTACCTGGCGGCGGCCGACGAGTGAGCGCCCGATGGAGGACCAGGCGGTGAGCGGCCGGACGTACCTGTCGATCGGCGACGTGCTGGCGCTGCTCCGTCAGGAGTTCCCCGACGTCACCATCTCCAAGATCCGCTTCCTCGAGAGCCAGGGGCTCGTCGACCCCGAGCGCACGCCGTCGGGGTACCGGAAGTTCTACGACCACGACGTCGAGCGCTTGCGGTGGGTGCTGCGCCAGCAGCGAGAGCACTTCCTGCCGCTGAAGGTGATCAAGGGCCGGCTCGAGCAGGAGGTGACCGGCGACGGCAACGGGTGTGGCGCCGACCCGGTCGGCACCGAGCGGGGCCCGGCCGAGCGCACCGCGCCGGTCCTCGTCGGCCGGGCGGCCGGCGCGCGATCCCTCGCTTCGGCCCCGGCGTCGACTTCGGCCCCGACTCCGGCTTCGACTCCGGCTTCGGCCGCGACCCCGGCTTCGGCCCCGACTCCGGCCGGCACGGCCGCCTCCGCGACGACCACGACGGCGCCGCCGGCGTCGGGGGGCGCTGCTCGTGGCGTCCCGGCCGGCGCCGGCGCCACGGGCACCGCCGGCGCCTCCGTGGCGGCTCCTCCGACCACCGGGGCGCGGGCCTCGGTGTCGCACGACGCGTCGGGGGGCGCCCGGGCCGGGTCGCCGCGCCCCGCCGCCCCCGGCCGGGTGGCCGGCGCCAAAGGTCTCGCCGGCGCGGGTGCCGGCGGCGGCGGTCCGGCGGGAGCCGCGCCGGGGCCGTCACCGACCCCGCCCGCACGGGGGGCCACCGGCGCCGCGCCTGCGGGGGTGGGGGAGGCGGCCGTGCCGACGCTGTCGGGCTCGAGCATGACCGTGGACGAGCTCGCCCAGGCGAGCGGTATGGACGTGCCGGCGGTGCAGCAGCTGGAGTCCTTCGGGCTGGTGAGCGGGCGCGTCGTCGGCGGGGTCGTCTATTACGAAGAGGACGCGCTGGCGGTGGCCCGCCTGGCCGCGGGCTTCGCGCGCTACGGGGTCGAGGCGCGGCACCTGCGGTTGCACAAGCACGCCGCCGAGCGCGAGGCGGGCTTCATCGAGCAGATCGTCCTGCCGCTGTTGAAGCAGCGGAACCCCGAGGCGCGTCACCGGGCCCACGACGCGGTGGCGGAGTTGTCCCGGCTCGGGCAGGGTTTGCGCGAGGTCCTGCTGCGCACGACGCTGCGCGACCAGCTCGGCGGGTGACCGGGCCCGGGGGGTGAGTGGGCCCGGCGGCGCTCGGATCCTGTACGACAGCCGGGAGCTGGCCGGAGGAGTCGCCCGCTTGGGCCGGGAGCTGTCCGACGCCTATCCCGACGGGGTCCTCCTGGTGGCGGTGCTGAAGGGGAGCATCCTCTTCCTGGCGGACCTGGCCCGCCAGGTCACGGTCCCCTGTGAGGTGGACTTCCTCGCCATCTCCACCTACACCGAGGGCACCGGCCGCGTGCGGATCGTCAAGGACCTCGACCACGACGTCCACGGCCGCCACGTGGTCCTGGTGGAGGACATCGTGGACACCGGCCTCACCTGCACCTACGTGCTGGGGGAGCTGGGGCGCCGGGGCCCGGCGTCGCTCGAGGTGTGCACGTTGTTCGACCGCCGGACGCGGCGGATCGTGCCCGTCCCGCTGCGCTTCACCGGGTTCGAGGTCGCCGACGACCTGCTCCTCGGGTACGGGCTCGACCTCGCAGGCCGTTACCGCAACCTTCCGTTCGTCGCCGCCGGGGACCCCCGGGCCCTCGAAACCGACCCCGACGCGCATGTTGTCACCCTCTACGGGCGGTAAGTTGCAGGTCATGGTCGAGGTGCGGCTGAGCGCTGTGCGGGTGGACCTCCAGTCCAACACGCCTGTCCTCCTGCTCACCGAGGCGGACGGGCTCGGCAGGACGCTGCCGATCTTCATCGGCGCGCCCGAGGCGACCGCCATCGCGTTCGCCATCCAGGGTGTCGCCACACCCCGGCCGATGACCCACGACCTGCTGCGCGACGTGGTCGAGGCACTGGGCGCGAGCCTCGAGCGCGTGGTCATCACGGAGCTGCGCTCCGCCACGTACTTCGCCGAGCTCCAGCTCAAGCGCGGCGACGCCACGCTGAACGTGTCGAGCCGACCGTCGGACGCCGTCGCGCTGGCCGTGCGCACCGGGAGCCCCCTGTACGTGGCCGACGACCTCATGGACTCCGAGGGGATCCTGTTGCCCACCGACGACGAGGACGAGGACGGCGACCCGTCCACCCCCGACGAGCTGGTGGGCGAGTTCCGCCAGTTCCTCGACACGGTCCGCCCCGAGGACTTCAGCTCCTGATGCGCCTCCGCACGGCGCTGCCCGCCCTGGCGGCGCTGTCTCTGGCCGCGGGCCTCTCCGCGTGCTCGTCGGGCCACACCGCCGCCCCGGGCAACGGGGGCGCGACCACCACGGCGGGCCCGACGACGTCGACGAGCGCGACCTCCGCCGGCTCGTCCACAACCACGACGACCGGCGTGCTCGGCGGCGTGGCCTGTGCGGCCAGCTCCCTGGTGACGACGGTGGTCGGCTCCCAGGGTGCGGCCGGGACGTTCGAGCTCACGTTCGGGATGCGCAATTCGACGACGTCCAGCTGTCCCATGAACGGGTTCCCGGGGGCGCAGCTGCTCGACTCCTCGGGCACGCAGCTGGTGACGCGGGTGGTGCGGGCCGGGAACTATCAGTTCACGAACATCTCCCCGACGCCCGTCGTGCTCGACCCGGGAGCGACGGCGTACTTCAACCTGGCGTACTCGGACGTGACCACGGGGACCGAGACCTCGTGCCCCACCGCCGCCCAGATCGACGTGACCCCGCCCAACGCCGTCGACCACGACGTGGTCCGGGTGCAGATGATGGTGTGCAACGGCGGCACGGTCACGGTGTCCCCGGTGTTCGCGGCGGGCTCGGCGGCCTCGCAGACCACCGCCCCGCCGCAGGCCTGACTCCGCCGCAGGCCTGGCCCCGCCGCAGGCCTGACCCCGCCGCAGGCCGTGGGCAGACCGGCCCAGGCACGGCCCTGCTTTATGGAGGCCCGTCCAGCCGGACGAGCAGCCGCCCGCGGACGCGCGCCGCCAGGATGTCGGACAACGCGTGCGCCACGCCCTGCAGGGGGACCTCGGCGGCGATCAGGTCGTCGAGGTGGGCGGGCCGGAGGTCGGTGCCGAGTCGCCCCCACACCTGGCGCCGGCGCTCGACGGGCGTGCGCACCGAGTCCACCCCGAGCAGGGCGACGCTGCGGGTGATGAAGGGGTACACGGTGGTTTCGAGCGCGGTCCCTCCGGTCAGTCCGCTGGCGGCCACCGCCGCCCCGTACCGCAGACCCTGCAGGGCCCGCGCCAGTGTCTCCCCGCCGACGCAGTCGACGGCGCCCGCCCAGTGCTCGGGCCCGAGCACGCGCCCGCCGGCCTTGTCGATGTCGTCGCGCCCGATGACCTCGGCGGCGCCGAGCGCCCGCAGCCAATCGTGCTCGTCGGACTTGCCGGTGCTCGCCGCGACCTCGTAGCCGCGCGCCGCCAGTAGCACCACGGCGAACGACCCGACCCCACCTGAGGCGCCGGTCACGAGGACCGGGCCCTCCCCGGGGCGCATCCCGTGCTGCTCGAGCTGGTCGACGGACAAGGCGGCGGTGAAGCCGGCGGTGCCGATGGCCATGGCGTCGCGTGCCGACAGCCCCTCGGGAAGCGCCAGGGCCACGCCTGCGGGCACCCGGGCGTAGCGGGCGTAACCGCCGTGGCGCGCCACGCCGATGTCCCCGCCGTGGGCGAGGACGGCCGTCCCGGGCGCGAGGTCGGGGTCGTCGCTCGCCACGACGACCCCGGCGAGGTCGACGCCGGGGACGAGCGGGGACGTCCGGGCCACGCGGTTGCCGGGCACGGTGACCATGGCGTCTTTGTAGTTGACCGACGACCACGCCACCTCGACGAGCACCTCGCCCTCGGGCAGGTCGCCGAGGTGGAGCTCCTCCACGCCGGTGGCGACGGATTCGCCGTCGTTGCGCACGACGAAGGCCGGGAAGCCGCTGTCGACGGCGTCGTGACCGGGGCCGTCGCCAGGGAGCCGGGCCGTGGGGCCGTCGCCGACGAGCCGGGCCGTGGGGTCGTCGGGCACGGCTGCAGCCTACGGCGCGCACCGTCGGCCGTCCCGACCGTCGGCCTGGCGTGGGCGGCAGGGGCCTACCATGGGGTCATGTCCACCGGCCTCCTTGGGCGGGGTGCCCGGGTGATGGCGTCGTGGAGCCCCGAGGAACGGGACGCCGTGCTCTACTCGGCGTCCGCCCTCTTCGCCATCGGCACGGCCCAGCTCGCCTCGATCAGCCTTTACCAACAGTGGGGGAGGCTGGCGGTGGGGCCCTACGTCGCCGGGGCGGTGGCCTCGGCCCTGTTGGCCCGCCGGGAGCGCCGGCGCGCCGCACGCGCCGCCGACGGTACTGCTGCCGGTACCGGCGCCGGTGGGGCCGCCGGGCGGGCATCGGTCGACGCGGCGGGCGGTCGGGCCATCGCCACCTGGCACTGGACGACACCGCGCGCCGTCACGTTCCTGGTGGTCCTGCTCGGCGCCACGCTCATGCCGCTCTCGCTCGAGGTGCTGTGGCGCACCGACACAGGGGGGACCGCGCACGTCCAACCCGAGGTGGCGGTGGTGGAGCGCGCCGGCGACGCCTTCGTGCACGGTAAGGACCCGTACTCGCGCATCGACCCCCGCGCCCACATCAAGGCGCCGCCGGGCCAGCCCGCCTACGACGTCTACAACCCGTACCTCCCGCTCATGTCGCTGTTCGGCGGCCCCCGCAGCACGAGTGCGTCGCCGCGCCTCACCGACGCCCGCGTGGCCTTCTCCGTGTTCACGATCCTGGTGGTCGTGATCGCGCTGGCGCTGTGCCGCGGCCCCACCGGTCCGCGCGTTCTCGCGCTGCAGAGCATGACCGTGCTGCCCACTGCGGCGCTGCCCCTCGCCACCGGCGGTGACGACCTCCCCGTGGCCGCCCTGATGCTCCTCGGCCTTGTCCTGCTGCAACGAAGACGGCCTCTGTGGGCCGGGGTGGCCCTGGGGGTGGCGGCGTCGATGAAGATCACGGCGTGGCCGCTCGCCGCCCTGGCGCTCCTGGTGGCGCGCGATCGCCACGGCCGGCGCGGTCGGCGACCGGTGCTGGCGGTGCTCGCCGGCATCCTCGGCGTGATGATCCCGGCGGTGCTGCCCACCGCGGCGGAGAACGTCTCGGCGTTCATCGACAACGTCGTGCGCTTCCCGCTGGGGCTGGCCGGTGTGCGGTCCCCGGCCGGCAGCCCCCTGATCGGTCACATCGTGGTGTCGCTGTTCCCCTGGATCCACCGGGCCTTCACGGTGACGGCCGCGGCCGCGGGCGCCCTCGTGCTGGGCTACGTCCTGGTCCGCCACCGGCCGACCACGCCGGCCGCCCTGGCGCGCCTGGTGGGATGGGTGATGACCGTCGCCATCCTCCTGGCCCCCGCCACCCGCGTCGGGTACCTGCTCTACCCGGTCGACTTCTTCGTATGGGCGTGGCTGCTGCGCGGCGAGGAGTCGGTGGACCCCTTCGAGCCGGTCACGGCCGCCGCCGGCGAACCCGAGGAGCCCGCCGAGACCGAGGAGCCGCTGCTGGTGGGCGCCCGGCGGCCGTCAGTTCTGGTCCGACACGGCGAAGAGCCGTAGCGTGAAGGCGGTGGTGCCGGTGCTCGAGGCGCCCGCACCCGCCGTCGACGTGGCCGAGGGCGTGCCGCCGAACACGGTGGGAGCCACCGTGACCCCGATCTCCCACTCGTGGCCGTCGCTGGCGGGGTGCTGCTCCAGGATGAGGTAGCCGGGCCCGTTGCTGTCGGGGCCCTGGCTGAGCCGCCGCCAGTGCTGTGCGGGCAGCTGGGCACGGAAGAACGCGATGACGTCCTGTTGGGTGGCGGCCACCTCCATGCGCAGTGACCGGTCGTAGAGCTCGACCCCGCGATCGGTGGTGGAGCCGGCCACGGGCGCCGAGCCCCTGGGGACGGCCAAGGCGTCGAGCAGGTCGTCGGGCGGCTGGCCCACCGAGACGATGGCCGTCAGCAAGGGGCGTGCCGGCACGGCCCGCAACACGGCACCGCGTGCGGTGGCGATCGAGGTCGGTACCGGGGTCGGTCGGCTCTGGTGTCCGCTCACGGCTTCGAGCGTGGCCCCCAGGAGGAACAGGAACACCGTCAACCCCAGCACGACCAGAGCGGGCTTCGTGCTCGGTCCGGGGGGCCGCCGGCGGGGCGCGGCGGGCAGGGGCCGCCGGTCGGCCTCGCCATGGCCGTTGCCGCGGGCGTCCACGGTCACCGCTCCCCCGGGGGTCGGGTCGGGGACACCGGGTCGGTCGGCGGGGCGGGGCATCGTTCGGGGTCCACGGGGACGGGCCCGTCGTGGCCAGGCGAGTGTACAAGGACGCTCCCGGGGCCCGTCGGTCGGCACCGGGCGGCGGCCGTGGCGCCGACAACCCCTGCGACCTCGTAGAGTGAAACTACATTGACGTAACGCGTTGACGGCCCCGCAGGACGCGCCGTACAGTATCCCGGACGCCGGGACCCTGGGGGTCCCGTCGGGGGGGAGCGCCCTCGGTGTGAAACCGGAGGCGCGGCGTCTCGGGGGGTGAATCGCCCACGTTCGTGGGCAGCTGCGGGGGAAGCGGGGGCGACGAGGGACCCACTCGTCGCCCCCGTGTCCCGCACCCGTGCGCATCTCCCGCCGCCACGTCGCGTCTCCCCGGGGGGCGGCCCGGCCCGGCGCCATGTCACGCCCGGCGCCATGTCACGCCCGGCGCCATGTCACGGTCCGGCGTGGTCCCTCCAACCGAAGTGGTCGAGCGGCCCGTGGCCCGCGCCCAGGTGCCACCCGGCCGCGCCGTCGAGCGCGGCCGTCACGAAGTCCTTCGCCCGGGTGACGGCGTCGAGCACGGCCGCGCCGCGGGCAAGGTGGGCGGTGATGGCGGCCGACAGCGTGCACCCCGTGCCGTGGTCGTTGCCCGACACCACCCGCGGTCCCTCCAGGACGTGCACGGTGCCGTCGAGCAGCACCACGTCCGGGGCGTGCTCTCCGCCGAGGTGGCCTCCCGTGACCACCACCACCCGCGCCCCGGTGGCCGCCAGGCGGTGCGCGGCGCGCACCATGGCGTCCACGTCGTCGACGGCGTGGCCCGCCAGGAGGGCGGCCTCCGTCGTGTTGGGCGTGACGACGGCGGCGTGGGGCAGCAGCAGCTCGAGGTAGGCGGCGATCCCGTCGTCGTCGAGGAGCGGTCGGCCGGTCGACGCCACCAGGACGGGGTCGACGACCAGGTCGGGAAGATCGCCGGCGGCCGCCCGCCGCGCCACGGCTGCGACCGTCGCCGATGACGCCAGCATGCCGGTCTTCACCGCCACCACGGGCAGGTCCGACACGACCGCGGCGATCTGCAGGTCCACGAAGGCGGGGTCGAGCACGTGGACGCCCAGCACCGCGGCGGTGTTCTGGGCGGTCACGGCCGTGACCACGCTGGTGCCGAAGACGCGGTGGGCGGCGAAGGTCTTCAGGTCGGCCTGGAGCCCCGCCCCGCCACCGGAGTCGGAGCCGGCGATGGTCATGGCCACCCGGGGGTCCACGACCGCAGCGTAGGTCAGAGGTCCGCGAGCCCGTCGACGGGGCTGGAGGCCTGCGCCCGGTGGCGGCGGGGGATGCGGCCCGCCAGCCGGGCCTGGTGCCCGGCCTCCACGGCGGCTCGGAAGGCGCCGGCCATGCGCACCGGGTCGCGCGCCCGGGTGATGGCGGTGGCGACCATGACGCCCGCGCAGCCCAGCTCCATCGCCTGGGCGGCGTCCGAGGCGGTGCCGATGCCGGCGTCGAGGATCACCGGCACGATGGACGCCTCGGTGATGAGGGCGATGTTGTGGGGGTTGCGGATGCCCAGGCCGCTGCCGATGGGGGAGCCCAGGGGCATGACCGCCGCGCACCCGGCCTGCTCGAGGCGCCGGGCCAGCACGGGGTCGTCGTTGGTGTAGGGCAGGACGACGAAGCCCTGGTCGCACAGCTGCTCGGCGGCGTCGAGCAGCTCCACGGCATCGGGCAGCAGCGTGTCCTCGTCCCCGATCACCTCGAGCTTCACCCAGTCGGTGTCGAAGGCCTCTCGGGCCAGCTTGGCCGTCAGGACGGCCTCGGCGGCGGTGAAGCAGCCGGCGGTGTTGGGGAGCACGGCCACGCCCCGCGCCCGCAGCACGTCGAGGATCCCGCCGCGGGCCGCGGGGTCGACCCGCCGCACGGCCACGGTGGCGAGGGCCGCGCCCGAGGCCTCGACCACGGCGTCGAGCACCTCGAGGCTGGCGATGCCGCCGGTACCGAGGACCAGCCGCGAGCGGAGCGCCTGCCCGGCGATGACGAAGTCGGCGCGGTCCGCGGCCATCTCAGCCGCCCGCCGCCGCGGTCACGATCTCCAGGACGTCGCGCGCCATCAGCGGCGTGCTGTCCCACTCGCTGCGGGGCACGACTTCGCGGTTGCGTGCCACGGCGATCCCGGTGGGGGAGGCGCACCACGAGCGGACCAGGTCCGCCACGGTGGCACCGGGCGCCACGGTGTGCTCCTGGCCGTTCACCACGATCCGGAGCTCACCCACCGGGCCAGCATGGCACTTCGCCTCAGGGCCCGGCGCGCGTCGCCACGCCGGCGAATCGCCCCGGCCCGAAGGGCGCCATCTCCGCCGGTGGCTCGGCACCGTCGACGATGGCCGCCACCGCCCGGGCGGTGATCGGGGTGAGGAGGATGCCCTGGCGGAAGTGGCCGGTGGCCACCACCAGGCCGTCGACGCCCGCCACCGCGGGCCGCCCGACGATGGGCGCGTTGTCGGGGGAGCCCGGTCGCAGTCCGGCACGCGCCTCGCCGAGGACGAGCTCGGTGACACCCGGCACGACGCGGTGTGCGTCGCGCAACAGCTCGTAGACGGCACCGGCGGTGACCGCGGTGTCGAAGCCGCGCTCCTCCATCGTGGCGCCCACCACCACACTGCCGTCCTGGCGCGGCACCAGGTACACCGAGGCGCCGCGCACGATGCCGCGTACCGTCCGGCCGAGCACGGGTGCCGGTCCGGTGCCCGCCTGGCCGGTGGGGGTGAGACGAAGGATCTGGCCCTTCACGGGCCGCACCGGGGGCACCGCCCCGTCGGGGAGCCCGTCGAGCCCGCCCGACCAGCACCCGGCGGCGAGCACCACGCACCCGGCGCGCAGCCGGGGGCCGGCGGCGAGGTGCACGCCCGACACGGCGCCGCCGCCGCACTCGAGCGAGACCGCCCGGTCCCTCCACAGCTCGGCCCCCGCCCCGGCAGCGGCGTCGAGCAGCGCCCCCACGAGCAGGCGGGTGTGCACCTGGTGGTCGTCGGCCACCCAGATGGCCCCGCGCACGCCGGGGGCCACGCCCGGCTCCAAGTGGCGCGCGGCGCGCCCGGAGAGCCACTGCACGTCGAGGCCGAGGTCGCGCTGGAAGGCGAGGAGCTCCTCGGTCCAGGCCCGGTCACCGTCGTCGACCGCCACCACCAGCGTCCCGGTGGCCCGGTAGCCGACGGATCGCCCGACGGCCGCCTCGAGCTCGGCGGCGAACGCCGGCCACTGCCGCGCCGCCGCCAGGGCCAGGGCCAAGAGGGGCTCCTCGCCGTGATGGACCTCGCTCACGGGGGCGAGCATCCCGGCCGCCGCCCACGACGCCCCCCGGCCGGGCTCGGGGTCGACGACCGCCACCGCCAGGCCCCGCGCCGCCAGCGTCCAGGCCGTCGCCAGCCCGATGGCGCCGCCGCCGACCACCACCACGTCGTAGCGGCGGTCGTCGCCGGCCGCGGCCGGCGGGCGACTCGTGGCCGTCACCGGCGTGGGTGCGCAGGCGGCCCGTACACGCGGGGTATCCTACGGGGGCTGCAGCAGGGCCAGTGTCGTCCCGGGCGCCAGCGACCCGCCTCCGCGTGAGCGACCACGGAGTGATCTCGTGACGACAACGAAGGGCCCTGCCTCCCGAAGGCCTGCTCCACGCCACCCCGGCGCGCCCCTGTACGACCCCGCTTTCGAGCACGACGCCTGCGGGATCGCGCTGGTGGCCGACCTGCACGGCCGGCGCAGCCACGGGCTCGTCCGCCAGGCGATCACCGCCCTCGAGCACCTCGCCCACCGGGGTGCCACCGGCGCCGAGGTGGCGACCGGGGACGGGGCCGGCATCCTGGTCCAGGTGCCCCACGGCTTCCTGGCCGGTGCCATGGGCGTGGACCTCCCCGGGCCCGGGGAGTACGCCGTCGGCACCGTGTTCCTGCCCGCGGAGCGCAGCGACGCCGACAAGGCGCAGCGCCGCGTGGAGGAGCTCGCCACCGAGGAGGGCCTGGCCGTGCTCGGGTGGCGCGACGTGCCCGTCGAGCCGGCGTGCCTGGGCGCCTCGGCGCGCCGCGCCATGCCCCGCATGGCCCAGGTGGCGGTGGTGCCGCGCCCGGGGTGGCCGGCGGCGGACCCCGTCGCCCTCGACCGGCTCGCCTTCTGCCTGCGCAAGCGGGTCGAGCACGAGGTGCACGGCGCCTACGTGGCGTCGCTGTCGGCGAGGACCCTCGTGTACAAGGGCATGCTCACCGGGCACCAGCTGGCCGAGTTCTTCCCCGACCTCTCCGACCCGTCGTTCGACAGCGGCCTGGCCCTGGTGCACTCGCGCTTCTCGACCAACACCTTCCCGTCATGGCCGCTGGCGCACCCGTACAGGTACCTGGCCCACAACGGCGAGATCAACACCCTGCGTGGGAACCGCAATTGGATGCGCGCCCGCGAGGCGCTGCTCGCCAGCGACCTCATCCCCGGCGATCTGGCGCGGTTGTTCCCCGTCTGCGACCCTGACGGCAGCGACTCGGCGTCGTTCGACGAGGTCCTCGAGCTGCTGCACCTGGGCGGCCGCAGCCTGCCCCACGCCGTGCTCATGATGATCCCCGAGGCGTGGGAGAACCACACCGCCATGGACCCGGCGCGCCGCGCCTTCTACCGGTACCACGCCTCGCTCATGGAGCCCTGGGACGGCCCCGCCGGGGTGGTCTTCACCGACGGGACCGTGGCCGGCGGGGTGCTCGACCGCAACGGGCTGCGGCCCGCCCGCTACTGGGTGACCGACGACGGCCTCGTGGTCCTGGCGTCCGAGGTGGGCGTGCTCGACATCGATCCGGCCGTGGTGGTGCGCAAGGGGCGGCTCCAGCCCGGCCGGATGTTCCTGGTGGACACCGCCCAGGGCCGCATCGTCGACGACGCCGAGATCAAGGCCCAGCTCGCCGCCGAGCACCCCTACGGCCAGTGGCTCGAGGAGGGACAGGTCACCCTGGACGACCTCCCACCGCGCATGATGCTCACCCCGCAGCACGCGTCGGTGGTGACCCATCAGCAGCTGTTCGGCTACACCGACGAGGAGCTCCGCCTCATCCTGGCTCCGATGGCCAGGAGCGGTGTGGAGCCGCTCGGGTCGATGGGCCACGACGCCGCCATCGCCGCGCTGTCGGAGCGCCCGCGCCTCGTCTTCGACTACTTCACCCAGCTGTTCGCGCAGGTGACCAACCCGCCGCTCGACGCCATCCGCGAGGAGCTGGTGACGTCGGGCCGGTCGAAGCTCGGCCCCGAGGGCAACCTGCTCGAGCCCACGGCGGCGTCGTGCCGCCAGATCATCCTGCCCAACCCGGTCATCGACAACGACGACCTCGCCAAGCTCGCCTACGTCAACGAGCACGGGGAGACGCCCGGCTACAACGCCTTCGCCATCGACGGGTTGTTCGACCCGTCCGGCGGCGGCGAGGCGCTGCGCGAGGCCGTCGAGGACGTCCGCCGGCGGGTGAGCATCGCCATCGCGCTGGGCTCGAACGTCATCATCCTGTCGGACCGCAACTCCAACGCCCGCCTGGCGCCCATCCCGTCGCTGCTGCTCACGGCGGCGGTGCACGAGCACCTCGTGCGCGAGAAGTCCCGGACCCGCGTCGGCCTCGTGGTCGAGACCGGAGACGCTCGCGAGGTGCACCACATCGCGCTGCTCATCGGGTACGGCGCGTCGGCCGTGAACCCCTACCTCGCCTTCGAGACCATCGACGACATGATCGCCCGCAACCTGCTCGAGGGGGTCTCGCCCCGCCAGGCGCGGTCGCACTACATCAAGGCGGCCTGCAAGGGCGTCATCAAGATCATGTCGAAGATGGGCGTCTCGACGGTGGCGTCGTACACCGGGGCCCAGATCTTCGAGGCCGTGGGCGTCGCCCCCGAGGTCGTCGACGAGTACTTCACCGGCACCGTGAGCCGGATCGGCGGCGTCGGGCTCGACGTGCTGGCGCGAGAGGTCGCGGCGCGCCACCGGCTGGCACACTACGACCGCCCGACCGAGCGTGCGCACCGCGAGCTGGAGGGTGGCGGCGAGTACCAGTGGCGCCGCGAGGGCGAGGTCCACCTCTTCAACCCGAAGACCGTCTTCAAGCTGCAGCACGCCACCCGGGCCAAGCGCTACGACATCTTCAAGGAGTACACCCGCCTCGTCGACGACCAGTCGGCCGCCCTGGCCACCCTGCGCGGCCTGCTGCGCCTGCGCGAGGGCGTGCTGCCGGCCGTGCCCGTCGACGAGGTCGAGCCGGTGGCCGACATCGTGTCGCGCTTCGCCACGGGGGCCATGTCCTACGGGTCGATCTCCGCCGAGGCCCACGAGACGCTCGCCATCGCCATGAACCGTCTGGGTGGCAAGTCCAACACGGGGGAGGGGGGCGAGGACGCCGAGCGGTTCGTCCCCGACGACAACGGCGACCTCCGCCGCAGCGCCATCAAGCAGGTGGCCTCGGCACGCTTCGGCGTCACCAGCGAGTACCTGGTCAACGCCGACGACCTCCAGATCAAGATCGCCCAGGGCGCCAAGCCCGGGGAGGGCGGCCAGCTGCCGGGCCACAAGGTCTACCCGTGGATCGCCAAGACCCGCTTCTCGACGCCGGGGGTGGGGCTCATCTCCCCGCCGCCGCACCACGACATCTACTCGATCGAGGACATCGCCCAGCTGATCCACGACCTGAAGTCGGCCAACCCGAAGGCCCGGGTGCACGTCAAGCTCGTCGCCGAGGTCGGGGTGGGAACCGTGGCCGCCGGCGTCGCCAAGGCCAAGTCGGACGTGGTGCTGATCTCCGGCCACGACGGCGGTACCGGCGCCAGCCCCCTCACCTCGATCAAGCACGCCGGCATCCCCTGGGAGCTCGGCCTGGCCGAGACCCAGCAGACGCTCGTGCTCAACGGCCTGCGCGACCGGATCGTCGTACAGGTGGACGGGCAGCTGAAGACCGGCCGGGACGTGGTCGTCGCCGCCCTCCTCGGCGCCGAGGAATTCGGTTTCGCCACTGCGCCCCTGGTGGTGTCGGGGTGCGTGATGATGCGCGTCTGTCACCTCGACACCTGCCCCGTGGGGATCGCCACGCAGAACCCCGAGCTGCGCAAGCGCTTCGCCGGGAAGCCGGAGTTCGTGGAGAACTTCTTCGAGTTCATCGCCGAGGAGGTGCGCGAGTACCTCGCCGCGCTCGGGCTGCGCTCGATCGAGGAGGCCGTGGGTCGCGTCGACCTGCTCGACGTGCTCGAGGCCACCGACCACTTCAAGGCGAGGGGCCTCGACCTCTCGCCCATCCTGGCGCAGCCCGAGGAAGGGCCGCCCACCGAACGGCACTGCTGCCGGGTGCAGGACCACGGGCTCGACAAGGCGCTCGACCACCGGTTCCTGGAGGCCTGCCGCCCCGCCATCGAGGACGGCGCCACGGTGTCGGTGGAGCTGCCGATCGCCAACGTCGACCGGACGGTGGGGACGCTCCTCGGCTACGAGATCACCTCCCGCCACGGTGCCGCCGGGCTCCCCGACGGGTCCATCTCGCTCACGTTCCGCGGCTCGGCCGGGCAGAGCTTCGGCGCCTTCGTCCCCCGGGGCGTGACGCTGCGCCTGTACGGCGACGCCAACGACTACCTGGCGAAGGGCCTGTCGGGCGGCCGCGTGGTGGTGCGGCCCCCGGAGTCCTCCCCGTTCGCGGCCGAGGAGCACATCATCGCCGGCAACGTCATCCTCTACGGCGCCACCGCGGGCGAGTGCTACGTGCGCGGCCAGGTGGGTGAGCGCTTCTGCGTCCGCAATTCGGGCGCCACCGCCGTGGTCGAGGGCGTGGGCGACCACGGGTGCGAGTACATGACGGGTGGGCGGGTCGTGGTGCTCGGCCCGACGGGGCGCAACTTCGGGGCCGGCATGTCGGGCGGGATCGCCTATGTCTACGACCCCGGCCGGGACTTCGCCGAGCGGGTCAACTTCGAGATGGTCGACCTGGACCCGCTCGACGAGGAGGACCGGCAGTGGCTGTGCGACACCGTGGCGCGCCACGGTGAGGAGACCGGTTCCGCCGTCGCCGGCCGACTGCTCGAGTCGTGGGGGGCGGCGCTGGGCGACTTCGTGAAGGTGATGCCGCGCGACTACCGCCGCGTCCTCGAGGCCACGCGCCGGGCGGTGGACGAGGGCGTGTCGGTGGACGAGGCGGTCATGGCCGCCTCGCACGGCTAGGCGCCGGGCGGGGGAGAGCGGCCATGGGCAAGCCCACCGGGTTCCTGGAGTTCGCCAGGCGGCTGCCGCCGCGCCGGCCCGTGCCGGTGCGCCTGCGGGACTGGCGCGAGGTCTACGAGTCGTTCCCCGAGCCCGACGCCGTGGACCAGGGGGCGCGCTGCATGGACTGCGGCATCCCCTTCTGCCACGAGGGGTGCCCGCTCGGCAACCTCATCCCGGAGTGGAACGACCTCGTCTACCGCCGCGACTGGCCCGACGCGCTGGAGCGCCTGCACGCCACCAACAACTTCCCCGAGTTCACCGGGCGGCTGTGCCCGGCACCCTGCGAGGGGGCATGTGTGCTCGGGATCAACTCGGACCCGGTGACCATCGAGCGCATCGAGCTCGAGATCGCCGAGCGCGGATGGGCCGAGGGATGGGTCGCTCCCCAGCCGCCCACGGTGCGGACGGGCCGCTCGGTGGCGGTCGTCGGCTCAGGGCCTGCGGGTCTCGCCTGTGCCCAGCAACTCGCCCGGGCTGGTCACCGGGTCGTGGTGTACGAGCGGGCGGAGCGGCCCGGCGGCCTGCTGCGCTACGGCATCCCGGAATTCAAGATGGAGAAGGCGGTGCTCGATCGCCGGTTGGCGCAGCTGCGCGCCGAGGGCGTGGAGTTCCGGTGCTCGACAGCGGTCGGAGACCCGGCGGGCCCGGTGGGCGCGGCGGTCGCCGACGGAGGGGACGCCGAGCCCGTCGAGCCGGGCGAGCGACGCGGGCCCGGGGCGGCGTGCGCCCCCGACGTACGCGTCGTCCCGGCCGAGGAGCTGGTGGCGCAGTACGACGCCGTGGTGGTGGCGGGCGGAGCCACACTGCCGCGCGACCTGCCGGTCGACGGCCGGCACCTGGCCGGCATCCACCTGGCGATGGACTACCTGAAGCCCTCCAACCTGGTGCGCGAAGGTGCGCTCGCCACCGCGCCCGTCACCGCGGCGGGCAAGCACGTCGTCATCATCGGCGGGGGCGACACGGGCGCCGACTGCCTGGGCACCGCCCACCGGCAGGGGGCGCGCTCGGTCCACCAGCTCGAGATCATGCCCAAGCCACCGGACGGCCGCGCCGACGAGAACCCCTGGCCCACGTGGCCGCTCGTGTTCCGGACGACCTCCGCCCACGAGGAGGGTGGGGAGCGGGTCTACGGGGTCACCACGGCGGCGTTCGTGGACGACGGCACCGGGTCGGTGCGGGCGCTGCGCGGGCACGGCGTCGAGATGCGCAGTGATGCCGACCGCCCCGTCTTCGAGCCCGTGGCGGACAGCGAGTTCGAGCTCCCCTGCGAGCTCGTGCTCCTCGCCATGGGCTTCCTCGGTGCCGAGCGGCGGGGCATCGTGGGGGAGCTCGGCCTCGAGCTCGACGCCCGCGGGAACGTGGCCTGTGACGCCGGCTGGCAGACCAGCCGCGAGGGCGTCTTCGTGTGCGGCGACATGACGAGGGGCCAGAGCCTCATCGTGTGGGCCATCGCCGAGGGGCGGTCGTGCGCAGCCGGCGTGGACCGCTGGCTGATGGAGGACACGGCCCTGCCGGCACCGCTCGTGCCGGGCCAGCTCGCCCTGCGCTGAGCGGGCGTGGCCACCGCCCGGGGTCAGGCCGCGGGTGACACCCTTGTCGTAGGGGGCATGGAGCCGAGACAGCCGGCCCCGCCGGGCCCGATGCACACCGGCAGGTGTCCTGCGCCGGGCCGGGGCGATCCCCGGCTAGCGTGACGGGTAGCGATGACCCACCGAACCACAGGGAGCCGGTCGTAGCGGCGTGTGCTTCTCCCCGCAGGCCGACCTCGTCGGTGGGATCGCCATCAGTGCCATCGGTGTCGACGCCGTTCGCCACGTGCGCCGACGCCGCGGCCATCTGGCCATGGCGGCCCTGCCGCTGATCCTGGGGGCGCATCAGCTCGACGAGGCCTTCGTGTGGTGGTGGCAGCAGGGCCACGTCCCGTCCGACGTCGGCCGGGTGGCGCTGTGGGTCTACCTCCTGATCGCCTTCGTCGTGCTGCCGATCTTCGTCCCGCTGGCGGTCGTGCAGCTCGAGCCGACGCGCAGCCGCCGCTGGGCCATGGCACCCTTCGTCGCCGTCGGTGTCGTCGTCGCCGCCGTGCTCTTCGCGGCCATGGTGCGGGGGCCCGTGGGGGTGAGCGAGCATTCCTACCACCTCGCCTACGAGCTGCAGCTGGGCGGGGGGCTCGCCATCGTCATCCTGTACGTGGTGGCCACCTGCGGCGCCCTGCTCGCCTCGGGGTACCGCCACGTCCTGTTGTTCGGCCTCGTCAACGTCGTCGCCATCGCCGTCATCGCCAAGCTGACCGTCGACGGGTTCGCCTCGGTGTGGTGCGGGTGGGCGGCGGTCACGAGCGCGGCCATCGCCCTGCACATGCGCTTCGCCAAGCCCGGCCGGCAGCCGGCTCCCTCCGCCCTCACCTGACGCCCGGCTGCCGGGCCCTCGCCTGTCGGGCCAGGCACGGGACCCGCGGGCCCCAGGCTCAAGGCGGCCTCCGGGCCCGCCGATGTCAGAGGGGTGACGGAGCGCGCCCACGAGCCCGGTGGCGGCCCAGTGCCCACCCATGCCGGGGGCGTGCAACGGGCGCCCCGGTCGCGCCCGTCGATCGGGCGTCCCGTGGGTGTCGCGGTGTCGCCCCCCGCCGAGGAGCCTCCCGGTGCGGCTTGGACCTTCCATCCCGATGACGACGTCGACCATGACGTGACGCCCGGCCACCCCCTGCCGCCCGCCCGGGTGCCCGGGCCGGGGTCGGGTCACCCCGAGGGGAGCCGGACCAGCGTCGTGGCGCGCGCCGGGATCATCGTGACCGCCCTGGCGGTGATGACGGGAGCCCTGGCCGTGACGCACGCCGGGCCCTTCACCTCGTCGAAGGCCGCCCCGACGACCACCCCGTCGACGACCCCTCCGGCAGCGGCGCCCGTCGACGTCCGGGGCACCTGGAACCTGCTCCTCGCCTACGAGGCGACGTTCTCGGCGCAGAGCCTGGTCGTCACGACCGAGAACCGCACGACGGGGGTGTTCTCGGGGACGGTGGCCACGCCGGTGGGCGTCGAGTCCGTCACGGGCAAGGTGTCGGGCACGACGCTGTCGTTCACCGTGACGCTCGGCAGCGGCCGGGAGACGGGGACGGCGACCGTCGTCACCCGCGACGGCACGCACCACATGATCGGGGACTTCGTGAGCCCTGCCGGCGTGAAGGGGACGATCACCGCGACGCTCGTGTCGGGTTGACGTCCGCTTCGCCGGGGCCGGGGCCGGGGCCGGCGACGGCGACGGCGTGGGCGGTGGCGAACGAGTGCTCGAAGGCGGTCAGGGAATTCGGGAAGGCGCCGTCCAGGATGTCGTGCCGGCCGTCGGGCGCGTCGAACCCGAAGTAGCTCGTGAAGGCGACGTCGTGCGTGGTGACCCAGCCCGCCATACGGGCCACGAACAGCGGGTCGTCGCCGAGGCCGTGCCCGTCCGAGCGGATGGTGACGCCCCACTCGGGGATCACCGCGGCCTTGTGGTGGGCGTCGGCGAACGACGACAGCCACCGCAGACCGTTCGCCTCGGTCAGGAAGTGCGACCACACGAGGTTGGGGTCCTGGGGCATGCCCCAGATCTGGTCGTAGAGGTCGAGGCCCACGAAGTCGACGTAGCCGTCCCCGGGGTAGGCGGCGGCGAGGTCGAACGGCGAGGGGCCGGGCGTGGCGTTCCAGACGAACCGGAACGAGGTGCCCGGGACGCTGCGCATGGCGGTGACCACGTGCCGGAAGTACGCGGCGTAGTCGGCGGCGCCGGCGGTGTTCGCCACCCCCCACGGGTACCACGGGGCGTTGAACTCCCACCCCAGGCGCACGATGGCATCCCCCTGGCCGTAGAAGGCGAGGGACTCGGCCAGCGTGGTGAACTCGGCGTCGTAGCGACCGGCGGCGCCGGCGGCCAGCGTCCCGACCGCCCTGCCCCGGGCGGTCGGGACGAGGGGCACGCCGAGAACGAGCCGGTACCGGCTGCCGTCCCACGGCGCCAGGAAGCGTGCCAGCGGCGCCCGCATCACCATGCCGGCCCACCCGTCACCACCCGGCAGGTAGTCCGACGCCAGGCTGGGCCTGGTGCCGGTGGCGGTGGCGAAGTCGGCGACCGACCGGGGGTCACCGGGGCCCACGTACACACCCAGGGGCACCCCGCCGGCGTGCACGCTCGGGAGGGCGTCCCCCTCGTCGTCGGCGTGCACCACGTCGCCGCCCGCGTACGGGCCGAGGGCCAGCACCCCTACCGCCAGCACCAGCAGGCCCGCCGCCACCGGCGTCCGGTGGCGGGCCCGCGCCGGCGCTCGCCCCCGGCGCAGGTCCTCGCCGATCATCGGCATCCCGTGGCCGGCGCGCCCTGCTACGCGGCGGCGTTCACGGTGGTCACCGCGAACACGTCGCCGGACCGGTCGCTCACGACGGCGAAGGAGACCCGCCGGGTGGCCGGCACCCGGGGCGGGATCGCAGCCGGCATGTCCATCATGCCGCCGACGGTGTCGCCGCCGCGCTTGCACTCCGTGTAGGCCGTGTCGGGCATGGCGTCGGCGTCGTCCACGCTCACGAAGTCGGCCACGCCGGCGCCATGCCCTCCATCTGCCGCGGGCCCACGCCGGCCACGGTCGTGCCGCCCTTCAGGAACATGCCGCCCTTCAGGAGAATGCAGCACCCACCGGTCCCGGGACCGCCATCGGTCACGTCCCGGCCGAAGAGGGCGCAGGAGTGGGCTTTGGCGCCGGTCAGGTCGGCGGTCGACAGGTCGAACCATGAAGGCGTCCCGGGGGGATGGGACGAGAATTCGGCCACGACCGGCTCCTCTGTGCGGGGCTTGGAGCCTCTGAGCGTACCGAGCGGCCCCCGCCCCCGCTGGTCGCGCCGCCATCGGTCCGCCGCGTCGATCGCGTCGATCAGGCGTGTCGTTGCGGAGATGTTGAGCATCCGATGACGCGAGGTTGATCCCGGTGCTCCACACTCCCTCTCGTCGTCGGAACGAGCGGTTCAGCGGCGACACGACCCGATGTCAGGGCTCGGCACCGCCAGTCCCATGCCGGTGCCGAGCCGACTC